>Ga0272441_10000144_pt1 | contig 158918 bp, 68 predicted proteins | sample SSMProp6N_FD_193582 | JGI IMG/M metagenome (GOLD analysis project Ga0272441, IMG submission 193582) | Marine sediment archaeal communities from Little Sippewissett salt marsh, Falmouth, MA, United States - SSM-Prop-6N | ecosystem: Environmental > Aquatic > Marine > Wetlands > Sediment ...
CGTGCCAAGATTAAGGCAGTCATTCCAGTCGGCAAACCTCATTAACACAAAACCATTCGGCCCTTTTTCGCTCAATACGAACTCTATAGCCTTCCTCAAATGCTCATACATAGTTTCCGGTTCACCGTCGACATATTTCACTTTTTCATCAAGAAAACCCTTGTCTTTCGTTTCCTTTATATAGGCGCTTGAGGCGAGTATCAGCCATAAAGGGTCATCGGAATAACCACCCTTGTCCCCGGTCTTGGTCAAAGGGAAAAATTTATGGTATGAGGACCCGTTCTTGAATTGATTGGAGGCCAGTTCTATTATCCTTGTTTTTACCCTGTCCTGGATAGCGTGGACGACCCCGAGCGTATCCTGGTTAGAATCCCTGAAGCCCATTCCCCTGCCGATCCCCGCTTCATAATAAGACGCGAACCTCGACCAATTGAATGTTGTCCTGCATTGGTACTGGTTCCAAATGTTGACCATGGCGTTGACTTTATGGTCCGGCGTCTCGGCCTGATAATTGCTTAAATAATCCCCCCAGTAGGACCTCAATTCATCGAGTTTGGCGTTTACCTTCCTGACACCGCTATATGATCTGATGGTCTTTTTCGCGTCTTGTTTCGTATCCGCCACGCCGAGAATAAAAATTATTTCCTTAGTCTCGCCTTTTTTAAGGGTAATATTACATGAGACGCTGGATATCGGGTTGCCTCCGGAGGCAACCGAATCCAGGCTCTTGCCGCCTTCAACCGCCTCTGGATTTGCCTCTGACCTATATGGCCCGATGAAAGACTCACGGTCACAGTCATAACCCGATATCTCCTCACTCGAGTTAAAATACGCCAGGCCATACCTGCCGGCTTTAGGCGCGTAACCGGTCTGATGAAAAATCGTATTGCCGTCATTTACCGCGCTGGCTATATTCAATGTATACTGAAAATCCGTCATATCCATCTCAGCCTGCCATAGGCAAAATTCGGCATACGTGAACAACTTCAATCTGCGGGCATTCTTTGTGTTATTTGTTATCCTTAAGACCCAAAATTCAAGCGTTTCATTCAGGGGGACAAAATAGTTTGTCTCCGTGGAAATACCCTTATAAGCCGATCGGATCCTGGTATACCCCATGCCATGCCTGCATTCATATTTGTAATTTTTCTTATCCACTACCGGCTGCCATGAAGCTGACCAGTATTCCCCGGTCTTCTGGTCTCTTACATAGATATATCTGCCGGGCCTGTCCACAGGAACGTTGTTATACCTGTAGCGGGTGATCCTCTTATTCTTCGGGTCCTTATGAAAACTGTACCCCCCTGCCGTATTCGATATAAGGGCGCAATATTCATCACACCCCAAATAATTGATCCAGGGCGTCGGTGTATCCGGCCTGGTAATAACGAACTCCTTATTGATATTATCAAAATAACCGTACTTCATCCGTCCCCTTTCTTTATGCGCGCCATACGTTGAAATCGCGCCGCGCGTTGAAACGCGCTTAACACGACAACAATGTCGCGCGTTCAAACGTGCGCTACATTGCGCGCACATTGAAATGTGCGCAACCTCTATCTTTCCCTCGCGTAATATTCCTGGATTAAATCCTGCGCTGGTTTGTTCTGAGGGGTAAAACCCCGGCTTTTATTGCCTCCCATGCTGACTGAAGTACCCCAATCCCACCAATATACGCCGTAGAACCAATCCTTGTCCCAGAAAGTATCCAACATAGCTTTATAACAGGCAACCTGCACTTCCAGGTCCAGGGTCGATCCGGATTCATGGGTCCAGGGTGCCATGGCCGCGTACTCACTGGAGTGGTATCCTACCTCAGGGAAGATAACAGGTTTTTGGATCTTTTCCTGCCACCCCTGTATCTCTTTAAGCCATTTCTGCCATCCCTGGATAAGATCATCATATACCGGTTTTTCCTTGTCTGACAGGGGAAAATACGCGTCGATGCCCGCGTAGTCCAATTCATCCCAGAATGCCACATTCAGATACTCTTCATTCCAGTTTGCCGCGTACGTAACTTTGCCTCTGTATTCTTTTTTTACATCCTTTATCAACTGCCTCCACATGTCCGGTTTGGACAGTGTGCTTTCCGTTAGTTCGGTCCCGACACAAAACATCTCGACATTGTTCTCATTCGCTATCTTTACATAGTGCAGCAGATATTTCTTATAATTCTCAAACCATTCTTCCCAGTCTGTCTCTCTGGCGCAAGCTATCTCGCCTCTCCAGCCTCCGTATGAAACGTCGATTATGTCCAGATGAGGCTTCAGCAAGACCTTCATATTATTCTCATGCGCGACCTTGATAGCGCGGATCACACCTTTATCGCTGGGTGTCCTTTCCGTAGGGAACACTTTCGTAGCGAAACATGTGTCCTGGTACCATGTGACGAGAATAGCTACCCAGTCACAGCCTATCGAAGAAAGTTTCCTCAAAGATTCATCCGAATTAAAAGTATCATAGGCATTCTTGCTCCAACTGGCATAATGCATGCCCTTTTGGAATTCCGGGGCCCTGGACACGCCCATCTTTGACCGCAACAGGAATACAGCGATAACCGCGATCAATACCACGGACGCTGCCGCGACCCCCAGGATCTGATTCTTTCGCATAAATCACCGCCTTTGCTCGGTTGGGAGCTACAGGTCAAATCCGAATTTCGAATATCTAATCCTTCGGCAAGCTCAGGATTCGATCCTGAGTTTATCGAAAGATCGAAATTCGAATTTAAAACACTGTTATCTTCCAACCCTTATGTTATCTATGTATACGGGCCCTTTATAGATCGGGCTCTTGTTCGATTCGACCCTAACCACAATCTTTCTGATATCTGACCTGAATGATTCACCCACTTCAGTCCTTTTCCAGCTCATTGAGCCCGGTTCAACACTAGCGTTTACCGTAGCCCACTCACCCGGGGCCAGGGGAACACTGCAGATCATCTCGGTCCATTTCCATTGATCACCGATCGTAAGTATTATTTTCGCTTTAAGGCCCATGGGCGCGGCCCTCGGAGCCAGCACATCAACGGATATCTGCCTGTAAGGAGTCAGATCCAGGTATTGCTCCAGCTCGACCATCGAAGCGCTCCATATCTGTCCCGGGAAGTTTGATTCTACCTCCAGGCTCTGGCTGCCTTCAGAAGAATACTTTTTAGATACACCTATCCGGACTGCCGCGTTTTCAGGTTTTTCCCTGAACCATTCCGGCACGTCAAAACCATTGGTGCCCTGCTCAAAACTAAACAAAACCCTCTCTTCAGTGATCGGATCACTGCTCGGTGACGGCACGACAGGGCATACAGGATCTTCCCCGCCGGCATTCCCGGGGCCTCGTTTCTTGCCACAGCCGGTTATAGAGAAAACAAGCGCTACACATAGAATAATTAACGACCATTTCCTATCCATCCATTCATCCTTTCTAATTGATTATTAGACATCCCCAAAATCCGGCTTACTCGACCCGTACCCTGTCGACATAAAAGGGGCCGGTAAACGCTGGTTTTTTATTGGACTCTATCCTGACATTTATTTTTCTTACGTCTGCCCTGAACTCATCCGTTGGGTTTATCCTCTTCCAATCCATGCTGCCGGGAAGAAGATTGGCTGTGATCGTCATCCAACCGCCGGGTGTCAACTTAACGGAACGGCTCATCTCCGTCCAAGACCATTTCTCGCCGACCGTAAGGATAATCTTAGCCTTTAACCCCTCCGGCGCGTCGGGAGGTATCAATACATCACACGCTATAGTGCTATATGGCGTCCAATCCATATATTCCATGACCTCAACTATGGCCCCCTGCCATGAACCTCCGGTTAAATCGGCGTCTATCCGCAAACTGGATTTGCCGCTTGAGGCAAAATCTTCGGACACATCGATCTTTTCAGCCCTGTAATTATCATCCTCGAACGACCAATCGGGTATCTCCCAACCGTCCAATCCGTTCTCAAAATCATACAATATCTTAGTTTCCCCGTACGCTATCATCTGGGAACCAAGAAGGAGCGCGACAAGTATGACAACTAACGTTTTTGCTTTCATCATAACAAACCTCCTTTTACTTTCCCCCTAACTCTTTTTTCTTATACCACTCTGACAGTATACTTTCCGCCAATTTATCCTTTATCGTAAACCCCAAAGGACTCCACCTGTCCTGCGGGAGATATTGCCAAATATACATGCCCCGAAAGTACGCCTTCCGGCACATTACAGAGAGAACCGCCTCATAACAATCGCTCTGCTCTTTTTGGTCTTCTTCCTTGGTAAACTGGGCCCATGGTTTTTGCGCGGCCCCGTCACTCGATGGATAGCCAACCTCCGTGAATATGATACCCTTATCCAGCTCGATCTCATTGAGCCATTCCTCGATCTCGGAGGCGATCCTTTCCCACTCTTTTATAAGCTCATCCTGATCCGGATTCATATTATCCGCCAAAGGGAAATAAGCGTCTATCCCAATGAAATCCATCATATCCCAGAAAGGCACGCTTTTATATTCAGTCCAGTTAGCGGAATAGACCAAATAACCCGAGTATACAGCCCTCACTTTTTCAACAACCTGTCTCCACCTCGCTTCCCACCTTGAAAAGGTCGTACCCTCAAGCTCTGTGCCCACCGAAAAAAGCTCGACTTTGTTCTTTTCGGCTAATCTCGCGTAACGCAATACCATTTCTTCATAACTATCAAACCATTTATCCGAGGCTACAATCTCCATCCTCGGAGTATCGTCACGGCAATCGACATGGGGCTTTAACATAACCTTCATCCCGAGTTTGTGCGCTATGCCAATGGCATGTTCTATTGACGCGACACTCGGCGTATCCGCATCCTTATGGTCATCCACATAGATAGTCTCACTGGTGATGTCTTCCTGGTAAGTCGGCACGACAACAGCCAGATGCCCGATACCGACACCTTTCATATGAATAAGCATCTTGTCAGACGCAGGCGTCTGGAGCTCATCATACATCCATGATGTATAACATGCCCCTCGATGAAATTCGGTCGGGGTCATGGGTGTCAAAGGGGCCTTCGCCTCCTCAAGCGCGTTTTCAATTTTTTCTTTCTCTTTTTTTAACAACTTTTCGGTTTCATCCACGGACCTTTCATTTGGATTCAGGGACCTGGGACCATACATCTCAAACTCCCACATTGAGAAACCCCAGGTGTCCTTGACCCTTTTCAGCCCTATGATCTTGACATACCTTGCCCTAAGGGCCGGGAACACCAGGGATTCGGTTCCGCCGGTACCGTTTCTTTTTAAGAGGAGCCTTCTCCAACTCTCCTCATCTTTGGAAGTCAATATCTCGTATTCAGTGGCAAATGCCTGTTCCCATTTAATGATTATTTTGCTCAAAACCTTGACCTTCCCAAGGTCAAAATAGATCCATTCATTATCAAACCCTAACTTCGGGGACCATCTGGTCAGGATATTCCTGTCTACAGGCGCCATGGGGTTCGGCAGCGGCGCCCAATCAGGTGTCTCGTCAAAACTCGAGGCCACGGCGTTTACTACATCCAGATATACCAATGGATCCCCCGGCGGCACTTCTACCACTTCCTTCTTGCCGCAAGAGGACAAAACACCCAAAAACAGCAAAGCCAAAAAAACGCGCGTAAAAAGTTTCGTCATTATTTTATCTCCGATATAATATTATTGTTAATTGTGAACGGTTACTTGTGAACGGCACAATGCACTATTCACAATTAACTTTCAACCACTCACGATTTCAGCTCTGTCAAAGCAATGCCTCTAATTACATACCTCTGCAGCAGCAGAAACACTACAAGCATCGGCGCGGTAGCCATAACAGCCGCCGCCATCAGCATGCCGAAGTTTGAACTGGTTGAACTGCTCAAAGTAGATAATGCCAGCGGTACGGTCTTCATATTCGCATCACTGATAATAACCAGAGGCCAGACCAAATTGTTCCACTGTTGTATAAAAGTAAATATCGCTAATGTCGCCAATACGGGCCTGATCAAAGGCAATATAACATTCTTATAGATCTGGAACTCGGTACAGCCGTCTATCCTCGCTGAATCTATTAAATCGTTAGGGATGCTAAATATATATTGCCTGCTTAAAAATATCCCGAATGCCCCCCATCCCAGAGTCGGTATAATAAGCCCCTTGAAAGAATTAAGCCAGCCTAACTTTTTGACTATCAGAAATCCCGGTATTATATTCACCTGCCAGGGGATCATGAGAGACACTAAAAACAGCATAAATATCAGGTCCCTGCCCCAGAAATTATGCTTGGCCAGGGCGTAGCCGGCAAGAGAGCAGGCAAAGACCTTAAATAATACGACACAAATACATACGAACAGGCTGTTTAAAATGTAACGGCCCATGGGTATCAGATCAAGAAGCTGCCGGTACGGCTCGATAGACGGATTCTCAACATATAATCTGGGCGGATATGTCTGTATCTCCTCCTGAGGCTTTATAGACGTCAGGAACATCCAGTAGTATGGAACAAGCATAGTGAAAGTCGCCACAATGAGGAAGGCGTATATAAGAAAAATCGTCAATGAGAATTTTCCGCCGGTAATCCGCATTTTAACCTTTCATTATTTTACATCCCCCGACTGGATAGCACCCACGCTCGGGATGAAAAGACTACTTTTCAATACTCGATCCTTGACTGCACAAACCTCTTATTTATGAACGTAAGGATCAATATAAAACCAAAGACTATATAAGCGAGCGCCGAGGCATAGCCCATCTGATATTCCCCAAAACCCTTATCATATAAATAGGGCACCGCTGTCAGCGCAGAGTCCAGTACCCCGCCCAGAGTCCCGCCGCCTGCCGTTGTCATAACATATATCTGTTCAAAGACCTGGAAGGAGAATATACAGCTCATGACCGTGACAAAAACAATAGCCGGTTTTAAGAGCGGTACGGTTATATGAAAAAACTTATGCCAGAATCCGGCCCCGTCGACATCTGCATCTTCATACATGGACCGGGGGATGGTCTGAAGCCCCGCCAATAGAAGAAGCACGTTATACCCTAATCCCGCCCATATGCTCATTATCATTATTGCCGGCAGCGTCCAAGTTGTATCCATGAGCCAATTCAACGGTTTAAATCCAAGCTTCATCAGAATAAAATAGTTAATCAGGCCATATTTTTCACCCGCGTACAGCCACCTCCACATAACAGATGTAGCGACAATGGACGTTACGGTCGGAAGGAATAATACCCCTTTAAAGAAATTCTTAAACCTTATCCTCTGGTCTATGGCAACGGCTAAAACCACGGCACAGATGACACCTATAGGCACTACACCAATAACATACCATATCGTATTCCACATTGCCTTCCAAAAACGCCCATCGCTTGTAAGTATGGCCTTATAATTCCGCAATCCAACGAATTTAGCGGATGAGAACACATTGTACTCGGTAAAAGACAATAAAAAAGACGCTATTACGGGGATGAGCACAAATATTATAAAAAGCGCGAAGGGAGCGATTACAAAGAGATATGATACCCTCTGACTTTTGAACGCTTCTATGAATGTCTTCCTCATTACTATTTCCTTTGATACCGTTTAAATTCGAATATCTAAATTCGGAATTCGAATTTCGAATTTAACCATAATACCCCACCTGTTTAGCCGCCTTCCTTATCATCTCTACTGATTTAGGCACATATTCCAGCTCATCATCTTCCCCCTCATATTCAGGTGAAATAAACCCGCGATAATTATGTTTTTTCAATATACCCATGATCTTCTCATAATCGAATTCCTGCTCCACCCCATCCGGTGAAAGCTTGTGTATCTTGGCGTGTACATGCACCGCGTGCGGCATGGACCTGTCTAACGCGGCGTAATTATCCGCGTCATGGTAATTTCCCGTATCCAAATTTAGTTTTACGTAAGGAGAATTGATGTCCTCCAGGAGCCTCAGTGTTTCAACGCTTGAAGGCAATAATCCGCCGTCATTGTGGCTCTCTATACCCAGGGTCACGCCTCTTTCCTCAGCCATTTTCGCGGTCGTATTAAATGTTTTTACGACTGTGGGCCATATTTTCCCGTGTTTTGACTTGTCGATCCATCCCGCGAATACCCTTACTACAGGAGCCCCCAATATCACAGCGGCGTCCAGCCACTTTTTTACATAGACCACCTGTTCCTCAAGGGCCTTTTCATCCTCATGACAGAAGTTATTACCCGGTGAAACACATGCTATAGTAAGCTGAAGATCGGTGCAGAGTTTCTTTATGTGGTTAAGATAGCCTTTATCGGACTGTGGCATGAGATCGGCGATAATATCTATACCGTTTACTTTCAAGTCCTTAGCGCATATATGAAGCATCTGTTCGAAATCCATTTTCTTTGTTTTTGGATCTTTGAATCCCAGGCTCCTGTTATAGCTCCATGTACACAATCCTAATTTCATTATATCTCCTCCTGCCTAATATGGATCAATAGCTGACCTTCACCCATCCGCCTTTAGCCGCTGATTCGTAAGCGGCCAATATGACCGCCATGGATTTCGCGCCTTCTTCACCCGTGACAAATGGCGCACGTTTATCAGTAATGCAGTCAATAAAATAATGGACGGCGTTTTCCCACCCTGAACCTTTAACAACATCTGGATAACAGTCCTCTAATACATTGTTAGGATCTTTATCCTCACCAATTGTGGCCATTCTGACCATTAAGGGTTTTTCTGTCCCAACAGCCGTATGCGCCTTGCCGTTCTCGCCATAGATCCATGTCATGACCTCATATGGCCTGGTGGTCCAACTTGCCTCAAACTGACCGAATGTACCGTCCGTAAACCGCATAAGCACACTGCCGTTATCATCTACCGGGAACGGTTTTTCGAGTGTTTTTATGTTGGCGCAGACTAGAGCCACATCCTTACCGCTCAGCCATCTCAACAGGTCCAGTATGTGTATGCCCACATCTATCATGGCGCCGCCTCCGGAAAGTTTCTTATCGCTGAACCACCCCTCATTTCCGCCTGCCCAATATTCCGGGCCCGCATGGCCTATTCGGCCTTTGACCATATTGATCTTACCCAGTTTGCCTGTTTCGATCACCTGTTTAGCCGCCTGATGCACAGGATCAAACCTCTGTGTCTGTTCAACCATTAGGTACACACCGGCATCCTTGGCCGCTTTTACCATATTTTTCGCGGCTTTATTAGATATTGTTATAGGTTTTTCAACAAGGATATGCTTCTTTGCTTTCGCCGCGCCTACCGCTACGGGCTCATGTATATAGTTGGGGGTATTAACAAAAACGGCGTCTATATCGTCCCTTTTTATCAGCTCTTTGTAATCAGTAACGATATCAACGCCTTCCAGATCATATTTCTTTGCCTGTTCTTCCGCGCGCGTCTTTTCTATATCGCACAGGCATTTAACAACGCATTTATCTTTATAATTAACCAAATTCGGCAGACTGGCCCTCTCAGTTATCTTTCCGCAGCCTACTATGCCAACTCTAACTGCCATGAAGCCTCCGTATCATTCAATTAAACCTGATATTTATCAATCTCAGAGTAGCCTGGGTTTAAACCCCGGCTACTCTATTTGTCTTTTACAAAAGGTATTATATAAAGTCTATATAAAGACCAGACAAAAAAAGCGCCCTTATAAAGCGTGACGTATATTATAGTATATTATACCAATATATGTCAAATATTTTAATATATTACTATATAATCTCTATATACCTCAAATTAACCCAGATACACCCTGTTGCCAACCTTGGCTGACCTGTAAATAGCGTTTACCAGCTCTTGTGTCAGCCTGCCTTCGTGGCCGTTTATCTCGGGTTCCCTATTGTTATTGATTGCATCATAGTACTCTCTTATCTGTAATATATGGCATCCGCCCCAATAATTCTTTACCTCTTTGCCATAATCAATATAGTCATCCGGATTCGGCGCGGCCTCCACTTCGTGTCCGTCATTCAAGGTTATTTTGGCGGAATCCTTCACTACTTTCACCCTGCCTTTTTCACAATCGAATTCCATCTCGGTTTCATCATCATATGAATAGTAATTTATCAGGTAAAAGCATACATACGCGTCATTTTTGAATTTGATAACACCCTCCGCTAAATCCTCTACCTCCATAAAATTGTGCATCCTGTTGGCCATATGGCTATCAACATACTCAACCTCATCGCCTATAAGCCACCTTAAGGTATCTATAAAATGGATTGCCTGGTCGATTAAGACTCCCCCGCCCTCTTTTTTCCATGTACCTTTCCAATCGCTCTTTTTATAATAAGAATCCGGCTTGTGGTATGATAATATCAGTTTTACGGCCTTTATCTTGCCCAGTTTCCCCTGTTCGAGGTAAACTTTGATAAGTTTTGAGGCCGGGCTGTACCTGTTCTGATATATTACACCCAGTTTTACTTTATTATCCCGAGCTGTTCTTATCATTTTTTCCGTATCTTTAGAATTGATGGCCATTGGTTTCTCAACAAGCACGTTTACCTTGCATTTTGCCGCCTCGATAGCCATTTCGTGATGCAGATAATGCGGTGTGAGGATGTGGACAACGTCCAGGCCCTCGTTTTTGAGCATATATTTATAATTTGTATAGAAATTGCATTTGAATTCTTTTGCCCGTCGGAGAAGCCTATTCTTATTGATGTCACACAGGGCAACAATTTTCGCCCCCTTTATACGCGCGACCGACTGCGCGTGCATGGGAAAGATAGACCCGCAGCCTATTATGCCGACCCTCAATTCTTTCATAAAGCCCTTTCTATGATGAACTTATGTTCGGAAAGTTTAACATACAGCACCCGTTTCGTCAACCCCGTTTTTTCGGAAAGAAGGGGGGCGGAGAAGGGAGAAGAAGGGAAATGAGAAGGGCGCGAGAAGGGAAATGAGAAGGGCGCGAGAAGGGAAATGAGAAGGGCACAAGAAGGGATGAGAAAAGGGATGAGAAGGGATGAGAAGGGAAAGAAAAGGGTGCGAGAAGGGAAATGAGAAGGGCACAAGAAGGGATGAGAAAAGGGATGAGAAGGGAAAGAAAAGGGTGCGAGAAGGGAAATGAGAAGGGCACAAGAAGGGAAATGAGAAGGGTACAAGAAGGGAAATGAGAAGGGGAAATAAGGGGGAATAAGGGTCAATAGGGGCCGCGCCCCTCTACTTCCCCTCTACTTCCCCTCTACTTCCCCTCTACTTCCCTTCTACTCCCTTCTCTTTCCCTTCTTCTCCCTTCTCAACCTTGCGGAAGATGCCGTCTTCCCCTCTGACGAGCCCGTGCTTCTCCCGGACATACCGCCAAAACCTTTCGATCCCCGCCTCTTCCTCTTTCCAACTGTCGCGGATCATCTCCGACTGCGGCAGCGTCTTCTCTCGCCTCATTTTTCGTTCCAACGCCAGTATCTGCCTGCCAAGCATACAGTCTTCGCCATAGATCAGATCCACCAATTCCCGCAACTCCCCCATTTCCCCTTTTCCCCTTCTTCCCCCTTCTTTCTCCCTTCTTATCCCCTCTCGATACTCCCTCAAAAGCTCCTCGAAATCCCTCTTCAATTCCTCCAGCGATCCTCGAGAGAAACCAAGGAAAACAACGTACTCCTTCGTCGTCGCCCTCTTGTACCCTTCCTCGATATTCCTCTGCACTGATCTGGCTGAATTAACGATATGATTCACAAGCCTCTGGTCTTTGATCCTATCCAGATAATTCCTCGCGAAATCCTTTGCGCGCAGGTAAATTTCTCCCGCCTGCCGCCACGTGATTAGACTCCGATATCCCACCGGATTTTTTGGTTGATAGACCATTGCAACCTCCTTTCTTTCCCTCTACTATATACTTACGTAAAATCCGGATATTTTCTTGCAGGATTTTGGTATTTTTTTTCGTGAGAAAGGGGATAAAAGGGTAAAGAAGGGGTTAGAAGGGAAAGAGAAGGGATTATAAGGGATATAAGGAAAAAAGGGGTAGTTAGGCTTTGGTGATGAACTCAAAAAGGCGGTCGTTTAAATCCCGCTTGCGATTCTTATCAGGAATGCTTATGGGCTCCAGTTCGAAAGTGATCAATTTCGCTAAACCTTGCGGATCGTTGAATATATCCCCGGTAAACTGGGTAATGTCCCCAGGGAACCTTTCCCCGGATAGAACTTCATATAGATCTATCATAGCCCGCGCGTTTTTAGTATGCACTGCCCTTAACGCGGCTATAATGGCCTCAAGTTGCCTAAAATTAGCGACTGGCGCCCGAGTCGTAAAGAAAAGCGCGTTCACATCATTCGGCAACCTGGCCAATGTGCCTTTATGTATCACCGCGACATCTACTATATAATTACCCTCACTCAGCCTATCTCCTGCCACTTGGGCTATGTCCCGGCCATCCGGTACCAATTCGATCCTCTCACGAAAGCTATCCCTGTCCTGACAAAGGTTTGACAGCCTTGACCTGAGGCTATAGGGCACAATTTGTATCGGTATAAGGTGCAAAAGCACCTTGCCCTTCTCAACCGGCGGTAAAAGATCCATATTCATGTCGTGTATGGTATGCATATCTTCTTCAGCTTCGCTAACTCTATCCATTGCCTCTTCTTTACGAGTTCTCCTTTGTCCAAGATATACCCTTACTTCCTTAAAAAAGGCGTTCACATCCCTTTCTGTTTGGACCTCACTCGCCCTGGACGTAAATAATACTGATTTTCTACCCTTACTCTGCATGGATTGAACAGTGCCGATAGCTTGAGCCCTTAATAAATTCTCATTAAATTTAACAGGTTCAGGCTGTTTTCGGCCCATTTGCAGGAGATATGTCGAAAAAAACATATTTTTGCCATCTTCAAGGTTCTGCTGATAAGAATGGTTCTTGTCCGGCCCTTCACCAAGCTTAGACGGCATCCTGTACCCTTTAGTAAAAATGTCATACCTTACCGCTTCCAGTACCTGTCTAAGTCCCTGCGACATTTTTCCGTAAGATGTGAGTTCCGCCGCCTCAAATCCCGGCTTTTGTCTCAAAATATTCAATACAGCCGCGTATACGCACGGGGCATTATCAAGGGTCCCGCCAAGTTTGGCAACCTCCACCTGCAACTCATCCACTGAAACAGCTCCAACCTCCAGAAGAGGTTTATAATACAGCTTTAAATGCTTATACTCCGGGGCGACATAGATCAGATCATCTTGATTAACCTTAGCGGTTTCCCATTCTTCGGGCACTTTCACCTCTTCCCCGGGTTCTACTGCCTTCATGATCTTTCGTGTGGCCTTTTTATAATCTTCAACCGCCTTCTGGTTTATGAAATTAATGTTCCAAAGATATCCTACTGTGGCTACAGCCCTCTGAAGGCCATGCATAAGCCCGCCTACCGCGTTCAGGTCATCCAAGGTTACCTCAAACACCGGATATTCATCCATATTCAAGTATCTCCAAAGTTCTTCATCGGTTTTCTTATCCCCTAAATTAATTCTCAAAAACACGCGGTCATTATTTTCAGGTTTTGCCAGTTCACCGGCCTTGAGTTTTTCCCCATAGAAAAGAGTAACGCCCTTACCATCTTTGCCCAGGGATTCCTCAATAAGCTGTTCTGCCCAAAGCGGAATATCCTTTAACTCTTCCGGAACCAATATAGTAAGTTTATCCTTATCTTGATTTGCCGCATAATCAAAAAGGAACGCGCCTAATCTTGAAAATTCATCTTCCATGATATCCCCGTCATCCCTATTCATTTCTTTGGCCTTCCTTAATATAGGCCATACCCTTTCAGGAGCCGCCAATGCTAATGGTAGAAGGAAAATGCGTGTACACGGAGATGTGAACCTGCCGCCTATATCACGTTCTTGGTTCAATTGTATGGCCCTGATGGGATACGGACAATTTTCTGTAATGGGTGAACCTTCATCTGTAAGAACCCACATGTGCTCTTTAGCAGGTATACCTTCTTCTCTAAACAGGCCTTCGAAATACTCTTTATGGCGCAAGGTTTCTTCGGTTGTCCCGGACTTGGTAATAGCAACCACCAGGGTATTATCCAGGGCTTTTTTTAGATCCCCGGCCTCTCGGGATCCCAGTTCATCCAGTATCTCCGCAATTGCCGCGGGATCCGTGGTCCTTAGACTGTATATTTTTACATCTTTTTCGCCAAAAGTAGTCTTTACCGTCTGGACAGATAATCCTGAACCTCCCATACCGCAAAATACAACATATTTATACCTATCTCTTATCTCCTGAGCGTCTCGAAGGACGCTCTCAACTTCATCAGGATTTTTAAGCACCCAGTCAAGATGAGCGGGACTCCAACCAAGCCTGTTGACCATGGTACCTTTTACATCCTCATAACCAATATCAGCGAATCTATTATTAGGCTGGCTTCTGGCCCATTCATGGCCGCGGCCATGATGCTCCCTGAGGGGCCTTCGCATGTCAGAAGAAGACAGTATGGCATATACGCTTGACTCGCGCCCTCCGGACCCAAGGCGGGGTTCGTTCAACTCATCCCTCATTGCGCTGGGCATGTCAGTTTCTCCTTTTATCGGAACATACATGAGTCCGTGGTTGAAATCTCCGTCGCTGGCATGCTTATCTATAAGCTCATCATCTGTATCAATAACCTGAACATTCCCGCAATATTTGACTCTAGTATGCCCTCTGTCGAATAGATCCTTTACGACATGTTCTCTCTTATGTCTGGCCATTATTGTATCATATCCACTATCCATATCAAGCACGTATGCTTCATCCTGGATATACTCTGTTCTCTCCTTGTATCCCGCAAAACACCGAAAAGCCCCGTCGTCAAGATAGAATATTAGATTGGCTAAATATACATGCACGGCATATTCCGGAACGCCCATGCCTAACAAGGCTGTTTTAACTATCTCCTGACCCCTTTGAGCATAAGGCTTGAATTTAAACATATCTCTAGAAGAAATCAAGCACGCGACTTTACCGTCAAGAAGAACGCGGGCTAAGACACCGGCCGTTTCAGCTGAAACACTTCCATCGTCCTTAAAAACCAGTTCCTCACTGCCAAAGACATATGCTTCACGATAGGCTATAGTTTTTACCTTTTCATATATTAAAGGGGCATCTTTAACAGGAACTTCTTCGTCACTCAATTCTTTCATGCTCGATATAGAGTCAATAATATCAGGGGGAAGATTCTTAATAACATCCGGCATTGCATAACGCACCGCGCCGGGCCCTTTGGACCTATCCCTGACAAGCAAACCTACTCTGACCAAAATATCCAGCATCTTAGCGTATTCATTGTTATCGTGATGTTGACTGGATATCTTAGCGTGTTTTCCGGCAAGATCCTTCAATATACAGCCAAATGGAAAGAAATTATCGTAAAAATATCTAAAAAGCGCGCCTGGATTGAATGCCATGTCTTCTTTTGGTATATCCGCCTCTAACTCAACTACTTGAATGCCTATTCCGGCACACGTCTTAAACGCCCCTGAGTCATTGAAGATAGCCCAAGCATGACCACCTTTTTTTATATAATGCACCTTGTCTTTCCGATAGATAAGGACCTTATAATTCCTGCCGGCTCTACTATAGAGAAGGCTTAATCCTTTTATTACGCCGTTAGCACTCCTTAGAACAACAAGGCTTTCAGCGATCCCAGTGGCCAATCCCGCCAACTCAGGATCATCCCTAAAAGCATCTCTTACAGCCGCAGTCGCGTCAGCTGGTTCACAGGCATCCACAAGGTAAGCATGGGCGATCTTTGAACATACGGTCAGAAGCTTCATGTCAGAAAGCACTGTAGCGCGGTAGGGAATAGAACCTTCACCGGGATTTGAAACGGAAAATATTGTTGATGGGAGCAGACAGAAAGAGTGTTCTCTACTGATCCCGTAGGAAATGTTATTTGATATGAGACACAATGATAGCATAAGGCATAACAGCCTATTCATCTCTCCGTCCTATTAGTTATCCACAGGGTAGCGCACCTTTAAAGGTGCGCTACTTTGTGGATAAGTATAAAATTTGCCGCGGGGTATTGCCCCCCGCGGCAAATCGGTCGATATCCGCATCCATACTCAAATACATATTTTACAGCGATATCAAGACCCTGCGGCGCATCTTGATCTTATCTTGCACATCTTCAGGCACGATCGGCATTCTCATGAGAATTGACTGTATACGCCTAATGACACCGAATAGCCCGTCTATTTCAGCTATCCCAGCTATAATATGGTCTACTTTATTGTAAGGCATAATGCAGTACACATCCTCCTCTGATACAGCTGTCCTTGTAAGCTGCGAGAAAACATCAGTTAGTACTGCCATATCCTGTTCGGCTACATGGGCATCAGCGCCCTTGCCTTCCATCTTCACAGCAGCCGCGGCCGCGCCAGCGGCCATCATCTCGATGTTGAAGAATTTATCATTTTGAAAAGTCTTCGTACTATCGACAGCCAGTTTAGAGGCTTTTTCAAGAATGCCCATAATTAGCTGGTTTTGCCCATGCTTTTCCACATACCTGAAATTTGCCTTGGTCGCGATCACTACCCTAAGAGCATCATCTCTTAATCCCTTGAACTTCTTACTTGTAAGCCCATCCGCAGTCGCGGCGCTAAAGGTCTTAAATGCAATACCGCCTTCCTTTAGCCCATACCTTTTCACCAAGAACTCCGTAATCGCTTTTCTTTCAGTTGCTCCCTTAACAAGCTCGTCAGGACAAATGATATCCAGCGTCTTGCCCTCAAGATCGCCCTTAAACCGCGAAATCAGCCTGGAATGGACCTTCACGACCGTTGCCAACGCACCGGCTGGTTTCTGACGAGTAAATACAACGGCATTGGATTCGCCTACATTCCTCAAAGTAAACCTTCCGGCAGTCGCAGGGATCAAATAACGCTTCCCTTCAAGCAACTCAATCCTTGAACCGCTTTCGCTTCTAAACTCAACACCACCTCTTGCGACCCATAGTGTCTGGGCTTGATTCATAGCGAAATTGTCAGCTTTTACACTTCTCCTATGTCTTATATCATATCTTCCAGTTATAACGTCATCTGCCACTGCTGTTACACTAAAGGCTGATCTTTCCAGAGAAGCATTCTCATAACTTTCCGGGTTTTCCATCACAGGACTTTCAGAAATGCCGACAGCCTTTTCTAATTCTTTTCTTCCTGCCTTGCTTACTAAGTCATTAGAAGGAAGTTCCTTTATTACATCCTCACCAAGCACTTTCTTAGTATCGAAAAAAACGGGCAAGGCACCCAATACTAGATCTCCAGAACCAAGTCCTAGGGTTAAGGTATCTGTTCCTTTCACCTCTACCGGCAAACCTTCCGACACTCTCCTTTTTAGCTCCTCAGCATCAGCATTAGTCGTTTCTTTCGTTCCGGTGGCATCGACTTGACTCCTATATGCTTGGACAGCTAGTGGAGTAATCCTTGTCATCCTGGCTCTTTTTGGTTTATCTGCCGCATCCCCCTTCCGCACAGTCCTTGTGCCAGGTGACTTCTGCTCGAATCTTTCAGGAACAGCTGCGATATTATAGACCTCATCGAATCCGTCCGTATTAACTTCCATTTGCTCGAGAACATCCGCGCGCAGAGCATTCTCGATAGCGTCGTTGCCTACTTTGCTGGACGGCATCTCGGCTACCTGGACAAAAGCGAATTCATTGTCGCCGAATCTTACATAATCCGACCTGGCGCCTGTTAGAAACTCTCCGGTCTCATGATCCGCGTAGTAAGCCTCCATGGCGGGAACCACATGCGTTAATTTATCCACAGCAGGCCCTACTGAGTTATCAAATTCTTGGAGAAACTCATACGCATCTTGCACAAGCCGGGCGTTTTCATGGACCTTATCAGCGGAAAAATACACAGTGTTTTCCGCGGGTAACTCTCTATCCCCAGGACGAGATTTTGCCCGCGTAAATTTGCCTATGAGGGTTTCTAAATTGATTATTGTAAGATCCCCTTCATAATTCTCCAGTCTAATATGATAGGTATCACCTTCATCCGGACGATACACTTCTTCAGGATCTAGTTCGAATTTGAAAGTATATACCCCTGACGGCACTGAAACTTCAATCCTTTCAGGCGGCTTATGATAACCGGGTTTTGGATCGTGTCCCACAGGCGCTGTCATACGCGTATGGCCCTTTTCTTCAAATCTCTTATCATTTATACCACTGCGATAGGCGTCGGCTACTATTTGTTTACCCCCGGCAATTTGCTCTTTATCAATAGCCCGATATATAACGCTTTCTTCCGCGGTTATTATCGGTGCGGTAGACGATTCAATATAGGAATTCGCGGAATGGATCTTCCCTTGAGAGTTATTGACGACACTGTTTACAATCGACGATCCAGGCATCAGTACTGTATTACCTTGCACAACAGCATTCTCTACGTAAACACCATCAATTGCCACACCCTTACGAACATCCTCAAGGCTCAATTTCACTATCTTTCCTGTCTTTCCATGTTTAAACACGCACACCGCGTCACTGGTGATATTGCCCATAGCCCTTATGTCTTCAGCCAGCATCTTATCTTCTTCTCCGGCATCCGTTAGGATCAGCTCCCCTGACGACATCAAAGTCAGGTTTTTACCTCCGATATCCGCCAGCATGCGGAATTTATTGTTTGTCACGTCAAGCAGAAGCCACTTGAATATTAACCAATGGCTGCCTACGCCAAGATTCACGGATCCGATATTTTCACTCAGTTTGCCGTCAGACACGAACACCCCCCTATTCAACAGCATCATTTCCAGTGTTTCATAGATAGGCCTATTAGCCTCGATGTCCGCTTTCCCATCCGCATCGGTTTTATAGAATTTCGCCAGCACTCCTTTATACTCTTCCGGAATCAATGTAAGCAATGAATTATAAAGCCCATCAAGCAGAACCATTTTTCTTTCACTGCCTTCTCCATATGAAGGAGCATTTTCGGCCTCCAATGTTGCCAAGTCCTCCGGTATCAGCTCATCAATACTGCCTTCTTGACCTATCAACCCATTTGAGATCGCCACCATTATCTGTATCAAAGCATGGTCTATATCACGATGTATCGGTGATTTGCCTTCATTTTTTTCGAGCAATGTTTCGAGGTCCATTATCCAGCTCCAGTAATCCATCACCGCGTAATGCATATCCCTGCTCATGCTGAAAGATCCGTAATCCATTAAACCCCTGTCCTCCAAAGCGGCTTCCAGAAGGGCCTTTAGATCTTCCTCAAATTCAGGATTGGGCACAAAATCACCGGTCTCAGGATCTCTCATGGTGAGCTTTTTATTCGCCAGGAACTTGCGCACACTGCCATTTTCATTAAGTATGCAGGTGCCATAGTTATAAAGATCCAGCATGAGTTTTTTCCAGGCGATAGAATCCCCCAACATATCATTTTTCAGATACAGCCTTATTTCATCTGACTTAGGAATGGCGATAAACATCTTATCCAGATGATAATTCGCTCTCGGCATATCCCATGGATTATTCGATGCCTCAAAGATGGTGTTCCAGAATGTATCAAGGCGGGTGCCGTCATTCGAAATAGCCATGGGATTCGCGCACATAACGGATAACTGCATAAGATCCGCTTCCAGGGCCACTCCGTCCCTGGCATAATTGCGGCCAACCAGCAACTGAGCGGCCTTGTCATTTCTGAGTGACTTGTTAGCGGGGGAAAGCCTCGAGCCATGTCCGCCATTGTGGACAATAGCTATTTTTGCCAAACCACCTTGAAAGATCTTATCCAGATCCGTAACTTTTACGCCATTGGCTCCTGCCCAGCCACGATAAGCCTCTCTTGCCTCCATCCAGGTAATGACCTGCCCTATTAACTGGCCGCCGTATGCGTTCTCAACAACGGATAATACACATACCTTATTACCAAGGGTATCATTGCTTGTCCTGACACCCGCGAAAGCGTGTTCTAAAGCTTCTCCCTGATATTTCGCGATCTCAGCTGACGGGCTGGAGGTAATAATAATATCATACCCTGTATATTCCTCTCCCGGCTGTAGTCTCAACTGTTTCTTTGCCAGTTCAATATTATACCGCCTGTTCCATACTTTTCGTATCTCATCGTTTAGCGTCTCTTCTTTTTCATTAGCCTTGCCATCTTCATTCCTTGCCCTAAGTTGTTTTATCTCTTCCCGAACGACAGGCACTCCAATAGTAACGAATTTATGAATACTATCACCATACCGTGTATCATCCGCTAGCAATTCCACCATATAATCAACACTGTCAAATTTGGATGCCAGGATCTCTCTGATATCGCTTTCAGGCTTTGAGTTTACATATTCTTCCTCTGTCATACCGCGCGGTACTGAATCCAATCCAAGGGCTATCCTTATATGCGCCTCTTCATGCCTGGCCCAGATGAGCCTTTCATGATCCGAAAGCTTTTCATAATCTGCCTTCCTTATATAATACGACCTGATAACATGGTCCTCATATTCACGAAGCGTCGGTTTCCTGCCTGCCGGAAGCGTCGTCCTCGTTTTATTCGTCCCTGGATGGCCAAGAACATCAACTGGCGGTTTTTCTATTTTTAACTTTGCACAAGCCTTCGTTAACTCTTCATCATAAATTTCGCCATCCAGAAGGATAAACCTTCCGCCTGTCTCATCAACGCCTCTAATATTCTCCGTTTTTGGCCCGGCGTCCGTACCGGTCATTTTTCTTAAGGTTGCTTCTATAGCCATGTTTATCGCCTCATGCTCCAACTTCGTAAGCTGGGTGTTTACCGTATTGATCCTGATGTGCCCTTGTCCGGGTGTTCCCGGCATTCCGGGAATTAAAACAGGCCTATGTAGTTGCTGATAAATATCATGAAATGCCTTAGGAGAAATTTCATCAACTAACTGGTCATAATATCTGTCATAACCCCCGGTTAACTGTTCCCTTTCTCCCTTTATCTTTCTCAACACATCTAAAAGGTCATCTCTAAGTTTTACCTCCCTTTTTGAAGTAAAAACCTTTACGTAAGACGTCATCAATTTTTGCGCGAATTCCTTTATAAAAGCCTCTTCCCTGTCCATTCCTGTTTCAGGAACAACCGCAGCCTTATAATTCCTTAACTCCGGCTTTCGCTTTTGTATTTCCTCCCACATATCCTGGCAAAATACGCTCGGCGCGGCCAATTGCGCGTTTTCCGCCCCCACAATAAGTTCCTCAAAAGGCGTCTTCTGGCCGGTCAACACCGCCAGGTACGGGCTTTCAACATCCTTTGTTATAGACGGGCTTATGACAACGTAAGAGACATCCTCTTCTTTTAATAATTCCGTTATGCCTTTAGTATGAAAACCGCCTGTGATAAGCACCCCTACATCCGTCTTCTGGCCGTTCATGCCTTTAAACATGTTCTCGACAAGGACCTTATCCCTTTTTATGGCGATCTCGTAAAAATCTATCAAGCGGTCGAAAACCTTATTAAGGTGGTCGGCCGGTATATCTATCCGGTAGTTAAGCCCGTACCGCGAAGACTGATCGTTTATGAACGCCATGAATTTGTCAGGGCTGAAATCAGCCTTGTTCTTCAGGTAATGCTCATACTCTGTATTGGTAAGTTCTATGTTCATGAAACCAAGCGTAATGATGACATTGCGCCAGAGGGAGTCCAGTTCTCTCTGATCATCATTCTTGAACATCTTCTCTTTTATGGCCATGACCAGGCCGTCTATCTCGTAAAACAGCGGCTCATTCTCTATCTTCGAATATATGCGCGTGTACATGATATAACGGGCGAGATTATTATACCCATCGGCCAACGATATCTCGTTCTCCCTTGCCTTCTCAGCGAGATATGTATAAAACTCGTTAGCGTCAATTTTTCCCATTTTAAAGTTCAAGCTTCTGTCTACGAGTTCCTCCAGCTTATCCTCTTTTAGCTTCTTTGATAACTCATCGATCAGAAGCGCCCGTTCGTCGTTGACTATGTCAAAATCAATCCCTTTCTCATATTTCAGGGCGTTCAACAGGACCTTAATGTTCTTATAATCCTCGATCTTCACCTGGTAGGCCTTTGCCATGCTGTCCAGGTACCTTACGTAATCGGCGAATTTCATCTCTTTTTCTTTATGGGCTATGATCTTGGCGTCTATGTCCATCAATTCTTTCGTATAGATGTATTTCTTCAGCCTGTGGAGGGAGCTCTTCACGTTCGTATAATAGTTCAGGAATTCCTGCTTGTACGGATAGCTTTCAAGGAAACTGTTCAGGTTATCGATATAATACTTTCTGTCCTCGGCCCCGTAGATCGTGAACGGATAATCACTGGTTATCGAAAGGTATTCAGCGCCCGTGATCTCGCCCTTTTTCATGAAATAATCAGCCACCTCCTGTTTGATGTCGCTGTCAGGAAACGCCTTGAACCAGCTGGTATCCACTATGCCGTCGGCACCCTCAACAGCCACGAAATTCACGCTATATTTCTTTATCAGGTGTTCGAGTATGTTGGCGATGTTGGTCTGCGCCTCATAGTTGCAATGCGCGTCCTGGATGTACAGCACAAACCTGTCCGCCGCCCCCCGGCATCTCTCTTTTATAGTGCCGAAATCACGCGGTATCGCCAGCGAATCAACGGCAAGAGCTGATGTTTTTATCTCTTCATGTGTTTCGGACACTTCATTAGAGGCAAATGTTAAATTAGTAAGTAAGAACGCCTGGATAAGCGCGATGTGAAGCGTTTTAGTCGCGAAATTTGTTGTTTTTAAACTCCTATATCTCATTTTTTCCTCCGGTTTGGTAATTGTATATTAAATGACCCCGAAAGGCCTCGTGTCCTTCACGCATAGTATATCATATATATCAAATCCTAATGTCATAGAAATGTAACAATTGCGTAATAAGAATGTAACTGTTGACTCCGCTCTCGACGAGGCATGGATATTCCTAACTTCCCCTGACCAGGTCACTCTTCATGTGACCGGGTCAGAATCCCGCCACTGCTGCTTTCACTGACCAGGTCACTCTTCATGTGGCCGGGTCAGAATTCCACCTCTGCTGCTTTCACTGACCAGGTCACTCTTCAAGTGACCTGGTCAGAATTCCGCCTCTGCTGCTTTCACTGACCAGGTCACTCTTCATGTGGCCGGGTCAGAATCCCGCCACTGCTGCTTTCACTGACCAGGTCACTCTTCATGTGACCTGGTCAGAATTCCGCCTCTGCTGCTTCCACTGACCGGGTCACTCTTCATGTGGCCGGGTCAGAATTCCGCCTCTGCTGCTTCCCCTGACCAGGTCACTCTTCATGTGGCCGGGTCAGAATCCCGCCACTGCTTCCCCTGACCAGGTCACTCTTCAAGTGACCGGGTCAGAATTCCACCTCTGCTGCTTCCACTGACCAGGTCACTCTTCATGTGACCTGGTCAGAATTCCGCCCCTGCTGCTTCCCACTGACCAGGTCACTCTTCATGTGACCTGGTCAGAATTCCGCCTCTGCTGCTTCCCCTGACCGGGTCACTCTTCATGTGACCTGGTCAGAATTCCGCCCCTACGCCGCCGCGGCTACGAGGCGCCTGTAATACTCGATCTCCCTCCTGATAATATCCGCTTCGTATGATTCCACGGGAGGGAGGAACCTGAACCAGTTTACGCCTTTCTTGAGGCGTTTTAATCCATTTATTTTCAGCCATGTCAAATTTCCGGCATGCGCCAGGAGTTCCAGCGCCGTATCATATACACTTGCCACAGCCAATCCCCGATACTCCAGGAATACGGCTTCACTTGGTACGGTCAATCGGTCGCGCCCCTTATTATAGATGTCCACTATGGCTATGTTGTTTTCCGAGTATTTTTTGTCTGTTACAAGATGACACATCCTCTGGTCAGCAGTAGGCATTTCATCCTCATCTTCAACAACAATCTCAAATATTGTATCATCCATAGTCTCAAGGCCCATCAGGCTTTTTAGCCTGAAATTAGTCTCCGCGCCAAAACCTTCCATTAATGCCCTCTCATCATCTTCAGGCACTATTCTTATTTCAAGCTTTATAGCCTTTGATATCCCGCTAAGCTCACCAGCCATTCTCATCCTTGACCTGTGCGCCTCGGCGATCATCTTGGCCTCACCGATTGACTTTACCCTGACACTGATGATCCTGTTATCATGAACATACTCTTTACCTATATAGGATACTGCCCCGGGAGACAGGTACGAATTCAACGTGCGCCTGGATAAAGTTGTCATTCTCATATTGCCTACACTCAGCTCGCTTAAACCTATAGGAGCGACCACTGGTAAAAGCCTTGCAAGCCTTTTTTCAAGACTTTCAAGCTCTTTTCGTTCAGTCATATCCAGTCTTGTGCTGTCAAGTTCGTATGCCTCAGGGCAGGTCAACCTGAAAAGGTCCCTGTTAACTATCTCAAAGAACTCTATGAACGCGGATGATAATTCCGGCGTCTTATTTCCGTCTCTCAATTCCAGGATCATAGCCTTTGCCAATTCTTTAGTAAGCGGAATGCCCATTATCGCGCCATGTTCTTCCGCCAGACTGCTAGCGACAGCAAGATTGCCGGCATCTCCCTTGTCCTGGCTCGCCCTTAAAAATTCCACCCTGACATGCCTGTCGCAAACCTTTTTAATATATGCTCTTACATTTTCCTCATCTGTTTCGCTGATCAAAACCAATTCATTATCCTCTCCTATAGAGAAATGCGGAACAGCCACAAGTATAGCCGGATCCTCTCTCCTGTGGAGCCTCGTGACTTTATTAATGGCATCCTTAACAATATTCTTGCTGGCCCGGACCATGTGTTCAGTCATATCGTGATCAACGGGGCTGCCGGCTGTTAATTTCCTGTATGTGCCCATTTCACCTTGATTCTCACGACACTCATGTTCAGCATGCTTATCCCCCAGGATCTCAGATATAAAGATCAATTTATCTATCTCTTCCTGACTGTCGAGTTTAACATTTGTTTCAACGTATTCCCTTAGCAGAGAATATACCTGGTGCCCGGGCCTTCTCATACTAACAGGCCACGCGATGAATGACCATAAGCCGGCGACATGAGACTGATGCGCTTCATGGCTAAGGACCTGGCTGAAAACATATGGTGATATTTTTCTTATCGCCCTCAACACCCGAACATCGTTGCCTATATCATATGTAAATATATCTCGCCAGCGCCCAATAAATGAGGCCTTCATTCTCGGATCGAACAACTCAGGAAGCGCGGCTTTTAAGGCTACCAAACAAACAGTTGCCCTATATAAAGCCGTGACAAAAAAGTAGCTAAGCGCTAAAGCGGTCAGAAGTCCCGGTATCACGCCACAGAACCACCATACTGAAACAACCGCGTTTACCGGAATTATCACCCAGTCCAGACCTCCGCCAAGCGCTATCCATGACCAATTGGATACTAGCCTGAAAGCATGCCTTGCCCCGGCGCCAAAAGGCTCAACGTCCATAAAAGACGGCCTTGTGGACCTGGTTGTTTCAAACGTCTCATCGGCTCTTCTTCCGCCATCTATCAATATCCGGTAGATATTGTCATATTCACCGAGAAATCTTGGCATATTAAAATGCATAAGATAATCCTTTATGGCCTTCTTCATCCTTTCCGCCCATCTGTGATATCCCTTATCTGAGCTATCCAACGTTCTTGAGTAAAGGTCTATAAGCCCCCTGTCACAGGTAACGGTTTTTTGTTCTCCCCATCGGTCACGGCTCACCTGTTCCGTCCTATGCTCACCCAGATAGACCTCCTTGAGATCTTCTACGGTTTCGAACAATGTAGCTGTATTTTCTTCTTCATAGCCGCTGTCCGCTTCCAGCACCCACCCGTCGGGTGTTGACACGCTGAACACGCCGTTGGCCGCGGCCTTCATGCCGCTTGTGCCGCTGGCCTCCTGCCCTGGTACGGGATTATTCTGCCATATGGTAGCAAGTTCAATAAGGCACCTGGCTATCTCAATATCATAATCCGGGATAAAGAATATCGACTCGTTCCATTCTTTTTTGTGTTTCATAGCCTTATGAATTTTGGCTATTATATCCTTTTCCGCCCCAGCCGCTGGATGAGCTTTCCCGGCGAATATTACTTGCAGTTTTAAGCCTCTTTCACTGCACTCTTTTATCAAATCGTCAAGAATCGCCCCTTCAAATTTTTCATCTTCAACACCTTTGCTGTCATCTATCCCTAAGAGCATGCCCAATCGCTTATACTGGGCAAACCGCCTTGCGATAACTATGGTAAAGGTGTCGCTGTCGCCGCTAATATATTTCATCTGGCCTTCTTTATCTTCGTCGGGATACAGGCTTTCATCAAAAAGGCCCGCAACGATCTCAGCTTCCGTCTGTTTACCGTCAGCATGTATGTCTTCGATCAACCCCCTTCTTTTCCTTTCACATATTTCCCATAATCTTTCAGCGGCGGCTTTCTTCATCAGGTTTCTGGCGCCTATTAACATTACATCGCTTACGACACCCAACAATTCATCTATCTCTTCTTCATCAAGGTCATCCAAAGTTTTTGTTGTGCTGTTGTTTATTTTAAATAAAGACGGCGGCCTATCAGGATTAACGCCCCGCATTAGACAAAGGTTTGTCTCAAGCAGTCCTCCGACGACCGAATGCCTCTGCCAAAACCCCCTGTGAACCGAGTTTGTCACATAGGTCATTGCGGGTTCCCTGCCGTCATCCAGTTTGTATAACTCTCTTGAGACCTCTAGATGCTTCCGGCTTACGGCATTGGATTTTGACGCGTACTTCCAGATCAACGCTTTCGGCAGGTGTACAGCCTCTCCGTCTGGACCCTCTTTAAAAACAAATGTTTTCATAAGCTCGTCATAATACCCCATTAAGCCATGCATCCGGCAATAATGCTTAAAATACTGAGCGAAAACATCATCGGGCGCGAATGTCTCGTTTCCAGCTGATACCGGTGTATGAGTGGTAAATCCTACCCTTGCTCTTACAGCCTCCAATACTGGTTTGAAATCTACATCGAATATCTCTCTTAGGCTTGGGCTATTCATCAGCTCAACATATGCCTCAACAGACAGACGCGGATGAATTGTCCTAGCCCTCTTTTCAAGCTCCCATCTCAATAGTTCGATAGGGGCAAATGCCGCGTGCCCCTCATTTAGGTGCACCGCGGCGGGCCGCAAATGCAATTCTTCTAAAAGCCGCATCCCGCCTATGCCTAAAAGATATTCCTGGGCAAACCTCCAGCGTTTCTTGTCTTTTTGTTCGATTTCCGGCGGATATAACCTGGCTGTAAGTTCTTTATAATCCTGCCAGGGATCCGCAATATTAAGCCCATATTCCTCAATCTCTTGATCTTTTATATCGGTATCCAGCAGATATAACGCGGTCCTGCCTACCATTACTTTTCTGACCTTAGCGTACATATACCTTGTCTGTCCCTGTTGAGATTTCCGTATGCCGGGGGCCTCTACTTTAATAACGAGCGGTTTTTCCCGTCCGGTTTCCTCGTCTCTTATCATAACAAGTTCACTGTAATCGTCAAACGGTATCCGGACAAAATCACTCTCCTGCCGGCCGTCTTTTGTTATCCTTTGCCTGAAATACCCGTTTTTCCACGCCAGCCCCACAGCGACAAACGTGTCTTTGGAATACCTGTCACTGGCCGCGCGCAGGTGATCGCCGGACAACATCCCTAATCCCCCGCTGTATGTATTCATATCGTTAGTAAGGCCATACTCCATTGAGAAATATATTATCCTTTCTTTCTCTGATAAACGCAGGTCTTTGGAATTATCGATCTGTTTCTGACTGCCTCTTAAGTACCGTTGATACCGGAGCATAAAATCATCATAGTTGCGCATGTTAAAGGCCGGTTCGCGCATTTCGTCCAAAAGGTCCTCTCCTCTTTGCTTCAATGCCTGGAATCGATAATCCCATTCGAACGCGAGGTTTTTATAAGCGATTGTCCGCACTCTTTTATTAGCCTCTTCCGGGTCAAATTTCTCTTTTTCGATTTCGACAGCATGCCTATTGATTAAAAGATTGAACAGACTCCATATAGCGGGAAATATACCCAAGAGAGGGAACGCGTACGCCGCCGGTTCACTGGACAAAATTCGTGTAGGCATAAAATGCGCCATCTCATGCAGATAGACTATCATCTTATAGGGCCAGGACAATTTCGAAAATTTAGGGGATAGCCATAAATATTTTTTTCCGGTGTCATGCCGCACCCTGCAGGAAGCTATGGGATAAATGCTCACCCCGATAAACTTCTTTATGTTTATCCTTAAAAGCAAATAGGCGTCCAGATGCAAGAAAGCGATAAACGCGATAACAGCCAACGCCTCCCTGAGATAGGGCACTTCTATGAAATCCTTGAACAAATAAATGAAAAAGAACAGTGACGGTATCAACGCCGCGATCGTTATTTCAAGCCCCCTGACCGTGATATCTTTGGGTTCACTTTTTCGCTCTGGTTCCGCGGCCCGGTCATCTCTCTCACTCATGAGAGTTATCGTGTCAATGGTTATGCAATGACGCCCATTTTCGCTTCGGTATATTATATTTAATTGGATATCTGATTTGCCACGCAGTATTGCCTTCAATGTGGCGAGCATACGCTGTGATTTGGGCTCACCCTTTCTATAATCGTTTAAGATTTTCACATAGACGGATGATCCGGCCTCGATGGTATTTGGAAGCGCGATTTTTATTTTATCGATTAGGTTCCCGCGTTCTTTTCTCCGAAGCCCATCCCATAACGGCCGGGCACATCCTTGAGGGAAGAATTTCAAGTCTTCTCTAGATTTATAGCACAACATAATAAGGGGAATAAGCGTCAAAAAAAGGCCTGTAATAAAAGTTGCCACTGGCAGGAGACCCTCTCCGAAAGTCCATGCCCCCTCCCGTGCTCCCACTACTGCGGAAGCAGCAGATATACCGACAGCCATCGCAATCAATCCCAACACAACAAATTTCATTTCTTTTATGAGAGCCCCGCGCCTTCCGACAGGATCCCCCGGTAATTGTCCCGGCCTGGACTCCCTGTCGAGATCATCCAGCAGCTTAAGCCACGCCCTGACTTTCTCATCCGTTAAACTGCCTCCGACCTTACCTTTATGTAGAGTTCCCTTCGCGTGGCAAATAGAGGCGGCCAATAATAAAACCATGTTTTTCATGCGCAGGCTTCCGGGACTTTTTGCCGATACCTGTTTAAGATACCTCTCTTTTTTTTCTCCATTATAGATATCTTCCAGCACATTCAAATTCTCGATTATCCATTTAATAAGCTGCCTATCACCGTCCCCAATCCCCTCTATGTCATCCCCGCTTAGTACGGTTTCAGCCATAGCGGCGCTTTTAGCCGGGCCGGCACCCTGAACGCCCCTTCCCTCGCTTATACCGTGTAAAAGCATGGCCCAGCGCATGATTTTAGCGGTATGATCATCATGATAATGTTTGAATTTATCACAAACCTTACGCATTGTACCAACTGTCAGCATATGGCCTTGACTATCATCAGCTAATTCATAGGACACAAAAGTCTCATACGAACGGTCCAGAATATCCTCCATGGCCTTTGAGGTCCTCAAGTCATGCGCGTTCATCCTGAAATCAAGAGCTGCCTGGTCATCCGCTTCGGCCCTATCCGCAGAGGCAAGACTTTTTCTAGCCATACCCGCCATCTTCTGTGTTTCCATATACCCGTAGTCCCTCGGCAACAGGTCGGAAGACGCCCTTGCCTCGAACATTACGCGCATCAATTCCGGATCACGCTCAATCAACAGGGCCCTCAGGGCCTCTAAAGGCCTGTATTCATCGATATCCTCCAGTTCAGTATATCTTCTGTTGATCCATATCTCTGTCTCAAACAACATGTCTATGCGCGGCCTGCCGTACATCTGGACAAGCCGCTGGTGGTTATTGCCCTGCTCGAATGAATCCGCCACTATAAGACTGGCTGTCATCAGCCTTGCCCGTCTCATGTCCCGCTCACTTATCTTTTCTCTTATGGCTAGATCTTTTAACATTAAATCCAGCGCGTGATAGTCATGATGGTGCGTGATCATCCATCCGACTATATCCGGATAAGAATAACCCCTCTCATCCAACACGGCAACGCTGCTTCTGCCATGATTGAAAAGATTTCTACAGACAATCTCTTCTTCTTTGGTTAACTCCGTTTTACCCAGGACAGCGTAAACATTAAAAATCCTCCATAACGGATAGCCATTACCTTCCTCCAGTTGAGCCTTAGCGGTGTCAAGTTCTTCTTCAGGTATCTCACTGTATAGAGGCGCTACATTTTCAGCCCAACGCATAAGGCCGAGCAAGGTGCCCTCGGTCCTGCGCTCGACCGGCAGGGCGTGAAATCCTTTGGTTAATCTATCGAGGGCCTCGGGATGCTTATGTCTCACGGCCTGCCCGATATCATGAGCCCATGCCGCCCGTTCCAGAAGCGTTATATCCTTCTCCGACATCCCTAGTCTTTTCGCTATAAGCCTGGCGATCTTGGCTACTCTTAGAATATGATTTTTTACGCTGGGGGCGGTATCCCGCATAATATCATCCGCGTAAAGATTGATGATGTTATTTTCATCCTTCATCCTTTCATAGATAGCCCTGTATATATCTATTTCCCCGTCTGATAAGGCGCTGTAATCGGCCGAGTGGATCCCGTTGACTATCAACGTAACGGAATCAGATACATTCATTTTCTTCCCAAGTTCTACGAACGAGGCCAGCAATCTCTTATCGTGTAATTCGCGCTCTATTATATCCCTTCTTAAGGTCCCGCTCCCTGCAAAGGCTACGTCTGTCGCCCCGACTATGACATGCTTAAGAAAATCCTGGAACCTGACCTTTCGATGGTTTTCATAGTTGAATCCCGGTCTTCTTCCCAATTTCTCGGCCAATAGATCCACTCCGCCGTATTCAGCCGCGAGTTTTCTCCTTGATACCCTGGACTCCAGGATCACGACCTCAACGCCTCTTGATAAGCAAATTAGTGAATACCGTAGTACGCTGATGGCCTTTTTGATTTCCCTTGAATATTTGTCCTTATTGCCATATAAATAGCCCACCCACTCTCTAAATCTATTCCCTTGATGCCTTGTCAAATACATCTCTCCTTCATCAAGTTCCCCAGATTCCAATCCGGCACCTCTAAGCGTTTCAATAGATTTCTTGAGCCCATCACCCCAAAGCCTCAGTATCGTATCCCAATCAAGCCCCTCCTCAACCCTCGCCAGCCTGTAACAGTCTATGCCTGAATCTTCAAGCCTTCCTATGATTTCGCGTCTCAGCTCCTCAGGCACCCCCATCTTGAACATTATGGCGCCGGTATTTTTTATTCCAAATTCCGGTGACCTCATGATCTCTAACGCCCCGTCCCGTGACATTTCCTTACCTATGACTTTTGTCTCAGGGAAAAGGCATGTTGAGAGAAATCCAATGAACAATCCGGAAACGACCGCAGAAATAATCATCAGGATACGCGCAGCCCAAAGAGAGATCCATTTTTCCTGATGAATTTGAATTATAAGAATCCCTATCAAAAGGTTAAATACCAGCCATATACCGAACGAAATAGAAAGCTCTGAGATGCTTATTCCTTTTCTCCTCTTAGCCGCCTCAGCCTTTGCGCGGGCCCTGGCGAGTATCCTATGAAGGTAGTATTGGATGGGGGTAAGCTTATTCCTGTCGTGCCTCTCACTTATTAGAGATATATACCTTAGCATTTCCAAAATGGTCTCTACATGATTTATATATCTAGTGAGATGCGGGTCTTCCAGTTTTTCGACAATCTCCCCCCGCGACCACTTTTCTTTCCGTTCAGCATATACCGTTATACGCCCGGAAACGTTGATATTCGTTATCTCAACCTTATCCCGTTCGTCTTCCTTTGGCCTTGGCACACCAAGCCTGCGAATCAAGTTCTCTATATAATCACAAACAGCCGGCCCTAATAAAAGCCTCGCCCTGCTCGTCCTAGGGCGGCGTTCCCGTCTTGATATTGTGCCCGTATAAAGGTTTACATGCGTATCTATGGGATCTCCCGCGATATCGGTCCGAATATTGAGCAGGCCGTTGTCGAGCGAGACAACACCGTATTCCCCCGGGACAGCCGGAGGTATAGGCATGCCTTTAAACTGATCCTCAAAATCCAGCCTCATATCCGGAGGTATTTCGCCTCCCCAATAGGGTTGCCCTCTGCGCGGTTCATCCCGCGCCAGGCCAGGCGGCCGTACAAACACATTTGTTAAGAAACGGATGATAAAATGACACGCTGGAAGAAATGATACAGCTGAAAGGCCCGCGAGGAACATATGTCTTCTGGGTTCATTTTCAACTTTTTCGCTTTTGCCTCCCTCAGGTATACATAAATTACTAATGATATGTAGCAATGTTACAAAACCAACCGCGTATACTGTCAGCGCGCTTGAAAATCCGAACAATGGGATCGTTGACGCAAAAAACAATTTTAGAAAACTCAAGTCGGCAACACTCCTGCTGAATAATGACGTTTTGGTAAAAAATGCCCCTATACCTTTCTCTTCCATTTTTACATATTCATAGATCGCGCGGCCGATATGCAGGAACCAAAAGAAAAAAGGTATGGTCAATATAGAGAGGAATTCTATGCCTACAAGCGGCAGTCCGATCATATTTCCGAGCCAGAAGGCGCCTTTATACCCCAGTAGAAATGACAGCGGCGTCTCAAGCCACGCCATATACGCTATGTACCACCAGAACGGCAGCCACGCCGCGCCGCCGGAGGTGGTTTCTTCTGCAGGGGCATCAGTTTGGGCAGGGCCAAGAGGGGTTTCAAAACCCGCCTCAAACGCGGGCGAATATGCCTCGACAGCTATTTTTAGAAGTCGCAGGGATATATTGAACTGGGGCCTGGCGGCCAAGGTTCTAAGTCTCTCCGGATCAGCCTTGGGCAGTTTTTGAACAAAATCGTCTATGCTGCCTGCATCTGCGTGTTCCAATTCCGTATCGCTTAATCCGGACAGGATCTCCCATGACCCCCTGTCCTTAACACCGTTAGCATCAACGCAGCCCAGGGCCTCGAGCAACTCTTGGCTAGCGCCCTTCAGCGCCTCTTTCGTGTCCTCAGGAATAATATCAGATATGTCGATAGAAAGACCGGCCCTTTTTAATTTGTCCCCCATAAATTCTTTGTCTCTTTGGAAATCATACGCCTCTTTCGGAGTGTCAAATTTAGGACGGGCCCGCCCGAACAGCTTCTTGATGTAATCGGATCCCTGCTCAATGGAATCGGTAATGCAAAATAGCACATACGCGGCAATTCGTCTATCCCTCTCTTTATTGCTGATCCGCGCCCTTTTAATCGCGCGCAGGGCCTTCGCTTTATCCCTGAATATATCACCGTGCATCCAGAACCCGAGCCCTGAATCTTTCCTGACCATAATACCGTGTTCGGCAAGCGCCCTTATTGGATACTCAACGGCCTTAGGTTTTTTCGAGCGCATTTCTTCAGTATTGTACGTGCTGTCCGCCGCTTGAGCGACAAATAGTTTTCTGACAGCCTGTCCTTCGACACCTAAGCCACCTGGATCCAGCAAGTCATATAATCGCATCATCCTCTCACAATGCAGCCTGTTTTCCTCGTTCGTATACATTTCAGCGATATCTAGGAGTCCATTGTCCGGCACATCCATGGCGTCTCTTCTTAACATGCCAATCATTTCTTCCGGCGCCGATAAGCGTTTGGTAACCATAAAGAAACAAACACATAAAGGCAGCATATATATAGCGGTCGCGCTGATAGCATCTAAGAACAGTGATCCTATGAAAACAACGTTGATATTAGACAGCAATACATTGAACAAATAAGAGCTTCCGGTGAATAACATTGACATCATAAAATCCCATGCGTTCACACGGTATTCCGCCTTTTCCTGCGACGGGCTTCGGGGGTATTTTTTAAAAACATCCCGCCAGTCAGTTATTGATGCTGTAAGTATTAAATTGACTAAGAGGGCCGGTATCGCCAACTGCGGAAAAGCCGGTATAAACAAGGACGTCGCAAACGCCGTCTTAAAACTTGCCACAATGCCCGGCCTGCCGGCAGAACCCGGTATCGATATGCCGTGTTTATTGACCATATCACGCAATCTTACAGGGGCAAAACTCGTATCTGCCCAGTGCGAATATTCGTGTATTAAGACTCCTAAGATAGCAAGGGCTGAAACAATGCCCTTATTTATGTATGAATCACCCAAACCAAACCAGCCGAAATAAAAAGTCATTATGAGAAATGCTACAACCGCCGCAAGATTGAGCCAGTGTATGGCTGACTTAGGAGATTCCGGTAATGTTTCATCCGATAGTGATTTCTGTCCAGGCCTTCTTAAAAGGATCTTATTATCCTCGAATGTAAGATTTAATCCGAACGCGCTATCCCATGAATTCTTCCCAAGTTCATCCCTGACAGCATCCAAAGACAACTCATCATCATCCATATCGAAAAATCCTTTCATGCCATCCAGTATGGCTTGATAAAAAGAATCGCTCGTATCATCCCCTACCACGTCCAACGTCAACATATTCTCATCAAACTTGCCGCTTATCCTTTCAATATAAAGGCGCCCTATGTAGGCAAAGAGCTCCATAAGTTTATAGGTCTTCGTCACCCTGCCTAGCCCTTTTCCCTTCCCCTGCCTAAGCAACATAAATATAGGGAATATTTGATTTTTCAGGTTTCCAGACCACATATCTATTAAAACCGGATCCCTCCGCGCCTTTTTACGCATATACTCATATTCATCATTTTCTAATTCATATGTCTTTAACCGGCCGTCAATATTTGTGCCTCTAGATAATAAAAAGGCCAGTGGTATACCGGCAAATCTTAACCGCAGATCACAGAAATCTTTCTTCTCCATCCCTTTTATATGTTCGTGTATATACATGATCTCATCCAAAAACTTGCTCGAAAGATTGCTGTCTGGTAAAAATGGCGGTTCTCGATCCAATTTAGATATCGTATCTATTATTGTAACGAGAAAAATTTGCGTCTTCATGGCATCGGACATGCCGTCAAAATCCGAAGGGAAAAATGTCAACCCAACATCCCCTGTCATGCCATGCTTCAGCACTATTTCTTTGATATTGGCTATCATCGTATCATCTTCTACCCCATACTCCCTTAACACGCCTTCGACTTCTTTTTCCCCAAAGGTCCAATGGTCTGCCCCTTTGCTTGTCTCCCGAAAGCCGACATCATGAAGTATTGTAGCTATGTACAGCTCCGCTCTCTCTCGACCGGTCAAAGAAAGATATATATCATAGGCCCTGTCCAAAAGCTTGAAATACTCCTCCTTATCGGGTGTATTTCTCCTTACGACCGGGTTTTTGCCTATGCTCTCATATATGAATGGAAAACCCTCTCTGCCTTTGATAAATTCCTCATAGGCCTTAATAGCGTATTTAGTATGTTTTATTCTGTACCTGTACTCAATCGTGTTCCAACGGTGCTCATCTTTAGGTTTCATTATCTTAAGGAAATCTTGTTTCAACCTGTCTACCACACGATAATATCCTGACTTATAAACACCGCTGGTATCCTTCCGGTCTTTTGCGTCTATCACAGCCCTATAAACTCTCAAGGCAGGATCGATCTCCCTATCGATCGATAAAACTGGAGCTCGAACAACTCCCTCTGGAAGCTCAGCATCATCTTCACGTCCTACATATATTTTTATAAGATCAACGTCCCAGTCCACTCCCGCTTTTGCCAGATCTTCTTGTGTTATCTCCAATAGGCTTCTGTCATTGCCCGGATGCTCTTCGGTACCAACGCAATCCCCCATTAATACAATATTTTTCAATTTATACGCCTTGATGATCTGTATAGCGCTGTATCCCTTAGAGGTTGCCATGATGTCAACAGCCGCGGCGCTGTGAGCGACAGAAATATGTCCTGAAAGTTTACTTTGTCCTATTAAATCATTTATTTGCGCGCGGATTCGTTCCGCTATGTGCGCTCTAAGAGCATTGATCCTGGGATCCAGGCCCTTTTCTCCCGTATACAAGGTAACTCCGTATTTTGAACTCAATATATGAATATTATCAGCCAGTCCTACCGGAAGATTGTTCTCTCTTAACACCTCTACTGTAACTTTCTTAGCAACCCGGCGAATACGCCTTATCTTTAATTTGTTGCCTAGTGACAATTGTTCATACCCTATTACCCCTTCGGGTATACCGTTACGATCAATAGTATGTGCTACAGCCCCGGAAGAATTCGCGACAGTATATTTTGTTTTTCCGCACATAAGAGCGGCTCGATTTATTCCGGGCATACCACGAACTCTTAGTTTCTTGAAAAATTTCCCGCAACTTTCGCCGGTTATCGTTATATTATGCGCCCCTCTGTCTGAAAGTCCGCGCTTAGCCGCAACGGTTTCATCCGCGACAGACGAAAGGCCGTGATCTTTGTCAACACCGGCAAAATCAGTAATGAAGGCATCGACCCGCGATAATCTCTCTGCATCAGCCATGAGCCGGTTATATTCCGGCAATGCCTCATGCTCGTGGTAACCCACAACACGTAATATTTCTCTGCCATCAACTGATCTAAATTCGCTTAATCTCTGAATAGCGTCTTCGCTAAACATGTCCATTAACCTGTCAAAATCATCCGGTTCTATAATGGCCTTTTGCCTTTTGGACGGATCCATTACTTCATAGGCACCTCTATAGAACTGTTTCCATTCGGCTTTAACACGATTCGCTTTTTCTCCAGCATTCTTTAACATGCGCATAACACTTGGGATAACATCCTCTAAATTTCCGGTAGATAAATACTGGTGTATAGCCAGCTCATACTGGCCGCTTTTTACAAGATCCAGATAAGGCTCTTCCCTGCTGGTCAATACGGCTATATACGGCCTCTCTTTGCCGGGCTGGAATTTCGGCGCTAATATTAGATAAGACAATCCATCGTCTTTCATAATTTTCGACAGGCCTTTAGAATGGAACCCTCCGGATATCAGGCATGCCACATCCTGCTTTTCCTCTCTCATGCCGCGGAGGGTATTCCTAATCATGGCGTTGTTTCGCTCCTCCACAGTGTTATAGAGTTCAATGGCCCTCGGGATCTTTTGAAAGACATATTCAAGATCATAATCCGGAGGCGCTATCATATATTCGTCGATATTCCTATCGATAAAACCAGTGAAGTCCCGCGCTGACATTTTTTTTCGGTTAAGCATAAAATAATCAAATTCGCCGTTTGAAAGGCTTACGTTGAAGAGATCCTTTAATACCTTTACCTTGTACATAAGTTCGTACAGCTTTCTCTCTTTTTGTGACCTATAAAGTTTGCTTCTCAAGGTATGCTCGATATCCTCAATCTCTCTGGCAAGCCTAACCATATCTATCCTGTCATAGGCGGATAGATACTCTGTGTATTTGATGAGGTTTTTATATGAGGTGGAAGGCACTCCGTATTTACCGGCTATGCTGATTAGATCTTCATGGAATATCAATTTCGTGATCTCGCCCTTTTCAAAAGCGATAGTTTTATACACCAGTAATTTGAGGCCTTCTTTTCCTATATCACGATTGAGCTTGCCTATCAGGGATTGCCTTTCGGAATGCGCGCTTTCAAAATCTATTTCCTTTTCAAGTTCAATTGTCTGAAGGAGCTTTTTTATATTTTCATGCCTTTCGATCTCTACGTCCTCTTTTGACCATCCCTGTATATCCTCCCAGTATTTAGCGAAGCTTATCTGCCCCTCTCTATGTAATCTAGCGCTGTGCAAGAAACTGCCCAGTTTATGGTTAAATATCTCATATGCCAATAGACTTAGGGTTGAATCCAATTCATTCAATTGCTCTATACATTTATCCCTATCTTCCATAGCTTCCTCAAATAGCGCTAGATTCTTCGAGTAAAGCTCATCATCCTCTATGCCGTATAGGGCTATAGGATTCTCTGAGGTTATGGCGAAAAACTCGCCCGCTGACATACGCCCCTCTTTCATGAGAAGCTCCATCTCTTCCTGTTTTATCTCATCTACCGGGAATGTCCTGAATATGGATGTGTCTATATACCCTTCCGAGCCCTCCACAGCAATAATGTTGACATCATAGTTTGTCACAATAGTATCAAGCACATTGACTATAGAGTACTGCGCGGATAGTGACCCGTGTGAATCCTGTATGTTTATTATCTTCTTATCTCCGCCGTTATTGTATGCGGTGTCTACCGAGGCAAGATTACTTGGCACTGTTAAGTCAATATTGCCCGTTTCCAAGCCGGTATTTCGTGAATTGACTTTGGAGTGCTGCCAGAGAGAAGTGCCCCCCTGGGCCCATGATATGTCGTAGAGAAGAAAAGCGGCCATTAAAGTGACCGCTATGATCTTGAAGGGAATGCGATATTTTATTCTCCAGTCTGTTGTGATACCCGAATTAGTCATTTTCTCTTTGTTTAGCATATATATCACCAAATATTTAATATATTTCCACCTAAATAGTATCATATTACGCGCTGTGAAATGTCACAGAAATGTAATACTTCTGTAACAACTCGGTCATAAACCCGGAAATTGAAAATTTTTACTTTTTTGCAAGAAAAATGCCTTTTTATACGTAAGTATTATATAGAGAGGTGTCAGGCTAATTACAAATGAAAAATGGCAAATGACAAATAAATTGATAATAACAAATTACAAACAAGGAGAAATAAAATGATGCCTTGGATTAAGCGCGACCTTTGTCATTGGGAATTTGTCATTTATTTGTCATTTGTAATTGTCAATTTGTCGTTAAAGATGCTGCGTTAGGGCCTATAAAAAAGCTATTCCGGCCCGCCTGCGCTTGGCTAAACAGACGGGCTTTGGAATAGCGTATCCTCCATATATTACTCATATACAGAGGCGAGAGGTAATCCTCCCTTTTCGTGCTTTGGGCTGTGAGCTTCGTGTTATGTGCCTTGTGTTACAGCCCGGTTTTCAAAGCTTGTATAAACTTGTTCAACTTCCTGCTCAATATGTCATATCGTTTCACATAATCTTCATATATTTTCTTATTTATCAATGAACCGGTTTCTTATAAAATATCCAAATGCTCAATAGTCTCATTACAGGAAGCATGTGCTATAATCATAAATCTCATATAATCCTGCTGATACCTCTTTCTGCAAAACCCTTCAACTATATTCGCGCTAACAGCCTTTGACGATCTACGCACCTGTGATCCTTCCTCAAACAGCTCAAATTTTGGCAAATCGAGAGATAACTTGTGTATTGCAACAGCCAATCTATGAGCTGACCTATATATATCCAGATTTTTATACCCACCCATAATCCACCTTACGTATAAACCTTCTGTCTCACAGCCCAAGGCCCAAAGCACATGGCCCAAAGCCCAAAGCCCAAAGCCCATTAAGCTCGTATCAGGACCTCGTGGTAACGGCGCAGCTCTTCCTCCAGCTCATCGAAATTGATGCGCTCTATCGTGCGCAGTTTAAACCACCTATGATACGCCTCGAAATATTGCGGGTTTTCCGGTTTAGCGATCAGTTCCAGTACCGCGTCATAATGATACGCTGTCACCACACGGGCATCGTATTCCGCGAACAATACTCCGTCTGGGATAGATGCCTCTCTATCTTCAACAAACCTGTCAACGATTACAATACGCTCATTATCATATCCTTTATCACGCAATTCTTTCGCCAAACCCGGCACGTTGGTCAGAGATGCCTGCTCTGCTGTTTGCAGTATCAGATTGTCCGGATCCAATATATCACTGCCTATGCCCATCATCCGGAGCATCCGGCCCTTGTTACTGTCATTTATCTTCTTACTATCATCATGGCTCAGCGTCAACCTGACATGCAGCTTCACTGGATCTTTTACCTTGCCTGTAACCCCAGAAGGCGTACTTGTCTGGGCCATCCTTCTCCTATGCTGTTCAGCAAGGATCTTCACTTCACCAAGGGAATCAGCCCTCATGCTGACAATAAACTGTTTATCTCTTCCTTCATTTAAGAATTCATTCACCTTAGGCGGCAGTTTAGGTATTGCCGTATGCCTTGAGATATGCCTGATCCTGTAATTGTACATGCTCAACACCGATAATCGCTCGGAGTATATAGGATATGAAACACGCTGTAACATCCGGGCAACTTTCCTGCGTTCAATTCTGTTGAATTTACCTTCACTCATTTCATGCAATCTATCCCTTGATGCCTTCAATTCCTCTATACTGGCTGTATTCGGATTGGTTAGCGAGAACAACTGTTTATGCATTTCAGTCAAAAGCCCGGCATCGATCTCTTTAATAAGGTCGTCAGTAGTTATACCTTTTCTTACGGGTATGACCATCTGGCCTTTACCCTCGATCTCTTCAGACACACGAAGAACTTTACTTTCATCAACATCCCCGATAAAACTAACATGAACTCGGTTCTCTAAAATCGTGCCTTGCACTTGTTTTTTGACGGCTCTTAGGACTATTTCCATGTCATCGGCTGTTATGCCCGGTACAACAAGCACCAGTAAGGGCTCGTCATCAGCTGTTGGCTTAGCAGGTATTATTCCCTGCTTATCACCAGAAATAACATTTAATACCAATCCAATAAATCCCAGAGCGAGTATCCCACCTAATATCAACCCCGGATTGGCATAAATAACTCTATCGCTGGCAGCGGACTTAGCGGAAAGTGCTAAAATCAATGAAACGATCCCAACAGCCGTAGAAACCAGTAATAAAAGGATCGCCGGTATTACATTTCTAAAAATAAAGAACCTGTCTTTTCGAACGTCTAAAAGACCGTTTGCTCTGATTAATTCAAGCATATCTCTGTAAGACCTGGGGAAATCCCGCCCCTGTCCGTATCCGAGCCTATCCCAAGTGCCAGCAGAGATATTCGGATAACTATCATACATACCCACACCTATTTGGTTAAAAAAATCATAGACAGCCTGATTTAACACCCGCCTGTTGTGGTCCTCAACGTTAACGGTCAAACCCGGCACATCCGTTTGTCCAAAAAACCTTCCGTTATTTCCCCTTACAAGCCACATCAAATGAATGTAAGCATTGAATATTTGCAATGCCTCTCTAGGCTCATAAGTTCTTATTTGAACATCTTTCATGTCACGCATCTCTACTCCCCTGGTCAAAAGGTCGATCCTTTCATGCAGGGCGGCGTAAAAATAATTAGAGAGATTCCTCTCTAAAACCCATCTCTCATTTGACCCTTCAGGATATGCGGATATTCTTCTTATGATCTCACCGGCGAAATCATCCGCCCCAACACCCATTTCCGGCTCAATTACGCGAATCAAGTACAGATGAATAAGTTGTTCTATAGTAACATCCCCAATAACCACCTCTAAAGGATCCATTTTTTCAACCTCTGCCCTGTCTGCCTCAACCTGTTCTAAAAAGTCGGACAGAGGGATCCTTTCAATTTTGACTTGTTCTCTTTGGGTTCTCATTTTGGCTGCTTCACTTTCAGGGGCATCTGTATTTACACCATGCGCCACCCCGCCAAACATCGCCCTCATTGTTTCACGCACTATTTTAACTGCCTTTTCCGCATCAGTTATATAGTAGCTTATTACCAACCATATATCCTGTATTTCTTTATCGTCCGGCTTCACGTCATCTCTTTCACTTCTAATTGTATCCAATCTTCTCCGCACCCATGCCATGGCCAATTTATTTATCTCATTCTCATCCTTCATGCCCTCCTCACGGCACATATCCATGATAAGGGCTATATCATCCAAAGACTCCGTGTCCACTAGAGCAGCATCGGCCGCCATAAACAAGGCATGTTTCCTGGTTTCCTGCGCGTCCGGGCTGTTTTTTATTTTCGCGGCCAAGATAGCGTGCCACTTTTCTCTCCTGTTCATTAAATATCTCACTCTTCGGCGATATTCGGCTTTCTTATCCTCATCTTGCGGCTCTATCTCCAATAATCTCTGCCTTACAGCCATCTCTCTTCTCAACTCAATTAATTCTTGATCATATGTTGTTAATATGCCGTCTGTTCCGGTCTCCTGAATAATCTGCTTTATTAGCGTAACAAGGGTTTCATTAAATACTACCAATATACGCTCACGGGCAGCGTCGAGCACCTCGGCCTGTTCATCATGCCCACTCATAATGTCAAACACGTCATCATACACGGCCTTTGTATTCTCTACTCGCTCCAGCACCCCGATCAATGTCATTGCCTTTTTTTTCGGATCTCCTACGGGCTCAGCGGGCGCAGGTTCTGCAGCAGGCTCTGCTGGCTCTGGTACACCGGCTGGGGCAGCAAGTTTTACCACGGGCATTTCCGCAGGTCCAACGGCAGGTTGTCCTATTAATTCCGCGAGAAACGGGCTGGCGGCATTATAATCAGGGTGCTTTATTCCGGCTTCTTTATGCAGCTCAGCATCCGCAGGTATACACAGATCATGAATAAAATCTTTATCACTCGCTTGGCTTAACGCGGACCTATCCGCCGATAATGGATCCATTGTAGCTTTGGTGAATTCCCTTATGATAGACACTGCTTCAGGAATGGAATCACTTGCCTTTACACCTTCAAGAGCCCTATCAAGAAGAACTTTATATGCCGCTTCTATACGACGAGCTGCCATTCTTTTTTCATCGTGCGTAAGCATTCGTCTATCCCGAGCACGCGCCAGCTCTCCGGCCCCTTCCACAATAACAGCAAAGTCGTCTGACCTCAATTTACGGCTAGCGATCAATTCCGTTCTTGCGGTAGCGACATCCTCCTGGCTGGCACCGGGCACGTCCTCAGCGGTCATATCAGGCACATCAATCGGTGTTACATAATCCGCGTGCACTGACCTGGCTTTATCGTCCAGCGCACGGTCAGCCGTTAACGATAGGTCGCGGATAAAATCTATCCCGCCAGTAGCCTTTTGTAACAGAGATCTATACTGTCCCAGAAGGCCATAAGTATTTTCTGTAAATCCTGCGATCTTTCCTGCCGCGTCAGAAGCGGACGCGGTTGATGCTATCTGTTCCAGCGCTCTATCCTTAAGGGCTTTGAATGTCTCGCTTATTCTATGTTCAACTCTATCTCGCTCACCCTCAGTTAAGCTTTCCTTTACATTGGCCAATCCTACCGCGCCCTCTACAACATCAGCGAAATTGTCTGATCTCAACTTACGGTTAGCTAGCCGTTCGGCTTCTAGCTTGGCTGCTGCTTCTGCGTCCTCTTCTGGCGCAGGTGCTGCTTCAGATACAGGTTCTTCTTCAGGAAATTCATCATATTTTTCATGGGCTATTCTTCTAAAACGACGGTATAAAGGTATAGCATAATCATTGACTATATCATAGTCAATGATACTCGTTAATTGGTTATCCGTGTCGTTCGAGGTAAGCAGTGCCACAACGCCTCTGTCAAACTCATCCACCGCGCTTCGGGCTGCATCAATACCGTCACTGTTACGAATCGCAGTACTGGCGGCATCAAACATCTCTTGAATTTGTCTTCTCAGGTTACTCAATATAACCCTTACAGAAATCCGGCCGTCTCCCTCTCCAATCCTTCCCATTGCTTGAAGCTGTATAATCGCTGATACCATCTCTGGTAAATTATGCCCCGTAGCCTTCATACGAAAATCTCTATATGCTCGCTTGTCATCTGCCTTGCCAGTGGCCCCAGAACCGTCAGGATCCACCATCCCGCTCATCAATACGGCTGCCAGCGCAACCGCAACCACAGTAACAGGCAATAGCCACTTAGGCATGCGCTTCAAGGCACCTGCAGCCATAAGCCGCTCTGTTCCTAAAACCGGGATCCCTATGCCGCTCAATAAGAAACCAACTCCTACGAGAAGAATTACTCCTATAGTACTGACAACCGGATGGGCTACCATTGACCTGATCAGGGGTAAGAGCTCAAACTCTGCCAATCCTTTCCAGTGGGATATATACTCTTCGTGCCGTCCTATATCAAAGCCTACAACAGGATGTTTTTCTGTAAATTCATCCAAACGTTTCGTATCACCTTTGGATGTGGCGATAGGTGTGAATAAGGCAAACGCTAGTTTTTTGAGGAAGGACGCTTCTTTCGGGGCTTTCCCGTACATAAATTTCACGACAGTAATAGTTCTATAGAAACTTGTCGCCGCGAATATAAGCGTCACCATCCCCAAAACCGATGATATCAAACACGCAGCCGAGTTCGCGCTAAATATCCTGACAAGCACCGCCAATGTCGTCAGAGCTGTCCACACCAGCGCCGCTCCGAGCCCGCCCATACCTATCGCGCGGAAGTCGTGGGCAAAGTCGGGTAATCCTATCTCTTCGAACATCTTTTCTGTGGTTAGCTTCGTATCGTTTAACTTTAATAATGCATCTTTATAACCCTCTGGATCTGCACATTGGACCTCAATTACTAATTCAATACCTTTACTTAAAGTATATTTTTTCTGTCCGTCAGGGGCACTTACAGCCCTTGCCCATGACATCCAATCGTTTTTTACCTGATTGATATTTGTTATCCATTGCGCACCACTGATATCCTGCCGTAAAGCTACAATCGTAACATCTGTTTTATACCTGTCTTGTAGCTCTACCATTTTATTTATCATAGCTGCATGCATACCGTTATGATTTATAATTCTAACTGCTATACGCAATCTTGTACCATAATCTCCCTGCGTTTCATCCACCTGTAATAACTTCTTAAAATGGTCTTCGTATGCACTATCATCCATGACAGGAGCAGTACCGTCAACTTTTCCATCATCCATCCTATCAGGTTCATCGCGTTTAGCAGCCGGAAGATTATCCATTTCACCATGTTTTGATTGGATCAAAAAGAGACTGCTCAAAGTACGTTTGCCAGATTCAGGATTCCAAAGTGCATCGTAATCCATCCTGGAAGGATGGTTATCACGTTCAAACTCCATCACCCTGGGTATGGAAAATATATCAGCAAATACCCTTTGTACGACTTTTTGAGCTGCATAATCAACCGGCACCGTCCCAACCCTATCTTCCCTTTCGTTTAAGAACGTATCTATCCCTACGGCATCATAATGGTTCTTATTTATCGTTCTCAGGAAGAGATTAACTGCAGGGATTCTTTGGCTGGACATGCTCAAACTGATAGGGACAATATTATCACGTATCTGAAGACTATGCAGTTTCCATGCGAGAAATGCCTGGAAGCTGTACCAACTGGCCATCTCACCACAAACGCTCACTTCTTTTCTTTCCTCAGGCCTATCAATAGGCATATTCTTATCTCTTACGGTTTTAAGTATCGTTGCTATTTTTTCCAGAACTTCAACCCTTAACCGCGACAAGTACTGCTTAGAGGTATGAGCGTCCCTGCTCAAGGGCATTACACGCTTAGTTCTACTCCTTATCGCAAAAGGACTGACAAGATCAGCAATTCGTGTAGATTCCAATTCATCTAAAAACCTCTCAGCTCTGGGACCGCGTACTTCAATTTTTACAGATCCACCTTCAACGAACACCGGCCCACTATCTCTTCTGGCTGAAAGCAAACGACGCCATGATTCTTCGCTTGTAATTTCCTCATCTACATCAACCCATGAGTCATGTCTTGGTTCCTGTACTTTCTTCAGTTTTAAGTTAACTCTATGTTTTGCAGCTAATCTGGATGTTCTATGTAAAATATAGTCTATATTACCTTCGTCCATATTCAATCGTATGTCTGCCTCATAATATTTCCAACCCATAACATATCTTGATAGATCATTTGTGCCTATAGAGTAGAAGCTTATTTGCGGTACATCCACAAGGTACTCAATATTATCAACAGCTTCCAGTGTTTCTATCATGATCCCTAGCGGCATTTCATTAAGACGGTCTAGTATCCTCTGCGAATCAAAATCAGCAAAAGCCCGTTTAGCTCCCGCAGGGACATCTCCAGATTCAGCATTTTTAAGTGCCATGGATCTAGCCTTAGCAACTGCCGTTATAACTATATCCTCTACATCAGTTGAGTTACTGATCATCGGGAACATGACCCTGATATTAGGGCATTCCATATATGCCTCAAAAGCGGCCTGCAGTTGGATATCAAGGATATCTTTTCCCAAAGGATCTCTGTAGAAGTAAACTCCGGAGGCAGGATCAATATCAACTTTTTCAAGCTCATCATGTATGGCATTTCTCTTATCAGGCTGCATGTCTATTGTTCTTATTGTTACAGGTTTCCTCCCGGCATTCTGTGCCAATTCAACGAATTGTTCCCTCATGGCTTCCTTAAGGGCTGATTTTGCTTCGTATACGGCATATGGCTTGTCTCCTTTCTGAAACATCCTGATATATGTCCTTAGAAGACCTCCTTCAGCGTTCTCACCTTCAGCGCTTACAAAAGCATCATCTGTAAAAAGATACTCTGTCCTATATAGGCCTATTCCGGCAGCCGCATGTCCTCCCCTGCCATAGGTAGAAACTGCCTGCTTAACGTCATCAGGCCGGTCTACATTAGCACATAGGCTCCAACTATTACCTGAACTCCTGTCTGTTTCGTATATGGGCACTTCGTGACAGCATCTATCCTTTACTTTCAGATTAGCATAGTGATATAAGGCCTCTTCTTTAACTGCTGCTTCCAATAAGAAATCCACTGTAGACAGTTCGGGCCTGAATATAACCTCTGCATTTCCAGCACTGTCAGACCTCACAACAGCAATTCTTTGATTCATACGATGTTTTCCATCTCCGGCAGCTTCTTCATACTCATCTCGGATCTTTCCAAACTCATCTTCTATTTCATTTTCAAAATTACCCATTCTATCCGCTGGAAGATCCACTATCCCCACCAACGTGTTTTTATCTTTAGAATATATGACCCAATGTGAGGTGATAGTGCCCTTACTCGTCACGACTGCCCTTACACAATATTTTCTTGTGAGATACTCTAATATAAACGGGGTCATATCATCGGCAAAAAGGACTATCGCTTGATCTTCCGGGATGTCTCCTTCTACACCAGCTTGCACATCTACAATTTCATTCATAAAGTCATCCAGTGACTCAATCTCAGGATGCAACAGGTAATACCAGAATCCCATATAAGCCTGTTTACGCACCTTAATATTCTGGGCCATCAATCTGTCTAAACCTATTTGCCTGCCTATTGCAGCGTTCACTTCACGCCTCTGTTCCTTTGTATCTTTATCGAGGACTCCGGATTCGATCGAAGCCTGATTTCTGGCATACTCGGCAGTATTCCGTTTGATCATATCCTCTTTATCTCTTATTTCTCTGTCACAACGTCCTACACGGTCTGATATGTGAGCAGCTACCCTATCTAAAGCACCCTCATTCCCTGGAAAAGCTATTTCGATTATTGTATCCAAGGGTTCCTGTATAACATTCAACGTATCTTGTTTTCTTTTTCCCAACCTGCCGCTACAACCGATCATCTTCTTGTGTGCAGCTTTTAACCTCTCAGCAAACTCATCTCCATGTGTATGGAAATCGGCTGGATAATCTTCTTCAGTTATCTCATAAGGTTTACTGACAAGCCGTGCGCACAATCCCAAAGTCGTATAGTTTGGAAATGTTGCATCCCCTCTAAAATTACGCCCTATTGAGTCTAAGATCTTTACCGCGTGCTTAGCCTTCTCCTTGTCAGGGAAATCATAACAAAGTTGGAGCACATCTATTCTCCTGGCATCATAATCCTGAGCACCTTTGACAATAACATATCTTAACTTAGCGTCATCCTTAAAATGATCCTCAACTATACCTCTAATTCTTTCTTCAATACCCTCTCTAAGCCTGGTGGCGATAAAAACCTGTCTGTTTCTCGCTTCAGAGTTAAAATTCTCAGAAAATTCACTTGCTGTTTTTTCACGCAATCTATGCAACGGCCAATTCTTTAGAAAATGCCAGGGCGGTATCCGTCTTAGACTTCTCAGCCACCTAATTGCTCTCCTTGCTTGATTTCTGAAACCAGGTTTTCCCTTCTCTTCTTCCGCGGCTGCAACAGCTGCCGGAGCTAATAATTTAGAAGGCAATTCATCGAGTTTTGTCATCTCAACTAACTTTTGAACAAATAAACTGCTTACAACATCACACGCTTTAGATAGAACTGCCGTTATGTGCATTACAAGCTGTCTGGCTGATATTATATCCCTTATTAATCTTACATCATCCTCTGTCAGCTCTTCTTCAGTAATTTCCTCGCCTGCCTCATGCCTTAACTCATGGATAATACCTGTAATAAGCAGGGCCTTTAATTCGTCCCTCGTAAGCCTTTTAACGCTCACAGGAATATCAGATCCTTCATCAGCCAAATCGAAAAGGATCTTGTTGATGCCTATGAAATTGTTCTTTCTATGGTCCTCGAATATCGACTGCGATTTTTCAACCAGTCCGATCTTGATCTCTCTTTTAATGTCAATGCCAAGTATCGAGGCGTATTTTTCCCTATCGCTTAAGATAACATTTTTTACATCCTCAAATATATCCTCTAACCCAAATGTCTCACAAATCGAGGCAAACCTCCTATCTACTTCAAGCACAATTCTGCTTTTTCTTTCCACATCCACCGGTCTCGGGAATGTATCCAAATGCTCTCTAATTCCCTCTATATCATCATCCCTGTCAAATTCCCTGCGATCATCACCAACGACTATTTTATTCTCGCTGAAATACGCGGCGAATTCCGGCGAGCGGCTGATAAACGCCTGGAAATTGTGCCGGTCTTTTCCCCGAGGGCGAAACTCATCCAGCCAGATACTTGGCAAAAAATGGAATACTACCAGCGCATACGCTAACACTAATAATAGTATGCCCAAGGTTATATATAAATGCACGGATAGGACACCCCAACCATACCTCATCGTTACCAGGAATGGCAGGCAAATAAACGCCGCGAACACTTTCACTAGCTCTCTATACCCGGTCATCCTGTGCGGGGCAAAAAACATCCTGATAGGCTCTTTTATGACATCCATGTATCCGGCAGGATCTCCAAGCTCTGTCCATCGACGGGTTGGAAACCATTCCCGTTTTTCAAAAAATCTTCCGAATAATGGTAACATTGCCAATGTCCCGCGAAGTTCTGAATACTGTTCATGCACCAGGATCAAGCGGGCAACCCTTGGTTTATATTTGATCAACATAAGAAATGCGTCTATAGCTTTTCTATTTATTCTTTTGTCCTTTGAAAGTTCTATCAGTATCATCCTCTTTGTGGCATCATTCACACTCGGATCAAGCAGATGTTTTATATACGGGCCATATCTAATATTAGACATGGCTATATTTGCCGTAGAAGCTTCGTGATGGCTAAACCCAGCCTCTCTTAAAGCGTTCTCAACCACATTGCCTATATATATAAACCTTAGCATAGCCCAGAAACCGTAAACAGCTATTAAACCACAAACTATCCCAAGCATAGGCCCGATAATATACCATTCTGACATTAAAGAACTAATACCTCCTGTAAAAGGAAGCAGAACTCCGTAATTGGCAATATATCTGGCTAATGTAAAACTCAGGAGCGCGTTAAAAGAATGCGGTTTGTAGAATAGCGTTCTTACTGTACGGTCATAGTCATCCATCTCCTCATCCGACATCCCCTCTATCTTGATAGATTCCTGAGCTTTAACCTCCTCACGGGCATGCTCCGCTAGTTTACGCAACGTTATCAAGTCATTTTCCATTTCATCAGCTAGTCCTGCAGCAACCGCCTCATGATCATCTGGCGAATTGCCATCGCTATCCCACGCGGCGCTTCGCAGTAGTTTGATCAAATCCGGTGGTAACTCCTCATAGATATCCACACTCCAGGCACGCGTAAATTCGTTTCGCTGAAATTCGAGGGCTTTCGCGGGAGATTCAAAAGGTTTTTCAGGCTCTTCGCGCTCCCTAGGAACGAGTTTTCTGCGGAAATAGTCTGAACCCATGTCTATAGAGCAGGCTATACAAAAAACTACATAGGCCTTTAAAATGGCGGATTCTTCATCAAACCCCAGCCTGGAATTATGAATAAAATCCTTCAAACGCCTTTTATCCCTGAACATATTGTCATGTATCAACAATCCCAGAGGCGATTTTCTCTCTATAGAAATTTTGCCGTTTTCTAACTTCTGTATAGGATCTCCCCTACGTCCTCTTCTTATCCATTCATCAGTCCCATAAGTTGAATCTACACCCTGAACTATGATCAATTTTCTCATCGCGGCCTGAAGATCCCCAAGGCCTTCCGGTACCTCCACATATTTCCACAGGATATCGAATATATCACACACCCTCTTCACATGATTCCTATTCAGATCATATGGCACATATTGCATCAATTCCTCATCCGGCACTTTCATAATATCAACAGGCTGTTTAAACCACCTTTCAAAAAGCGGCATCATAACTAATATACTGTCTATACCGGGGCCGCGCCTTTCATGGCGCAAAATCCTTCGGGCAACTTCAGGATTATGTGTAAGTATCAGAAGGAACGCCTCGACCTGCTTATCCGAAAGTTCCCCCTTGCCTATTACTTCCAGTATGCCTCTTTTACTTTCAACCTTTATATATGGATCCAGCAGAGTTGCTTCGTATGGCCCATACTTTACACTGGACAACGCTACAGCCGTATTTCTGGCTTCAGATGTAGAAAGGCCTGTCTGTTTCAAAGCGTTGGCCACAACTCTATATATATTTAGAAATCTACTGAACGTGAAAGCAGAGTAAACAAATAACAAGGCAAATACCGGGGGATAACATAACGCGTGTATAAAAGGCCAGGTGTTCCCGTAGAGCTCTCCCACGGTTATAATGCTATCTACTAATCCCGCCGTAAAAACACCCATTGATATTATCAAAGAGATCATGACGTAAAACGCTGTTTTAGCTTTAAAAGGATGGGCGTCAACTGGTCTTGTATCCGTAGTTACTGATGGCCTTGGATCATGCGTGAATATCCTCCTTCTCAAATCCCGATAGACTTTGCGCCTTACACCCAATTTACCAAGAGGAGGTTGATACACATCTCCGCTCAGCGGATTAAGCCTCGCGCGCTCTTCGAGATTCATAAGCCACAGCGGAGGCCCCCTGGTTTCAATGCCGCTTCCTCTCCACAAACTTCTTAATCTGGCTATCCTCTCTTCCAGGGTCGTTTCTCTTGTAGATGTCAGGATTTCATAGGCTGCGTCACGTACGTCACGATCAAATTGAACAGCGTCTTCTTTCCACAAACTTCTTAATCTGGCTATCCTCCATCCCGGGGTGCTCTCTGCAGATGTAAGAATTCCGTGAACATTAATATCAGGATCATAGCGATCGAATTGCAGGAATAACGATTCCGCGATATACATTACGTCCTCATCGAACCATCCAGGGGTCTTATTGCCCAGATCGTATTTTTCCCATATAGCCCGCAGTCTTATTAGCTTCTCTTTTGGCGTGCTGTCGCCAGAAGTAAGAACCCCTGTAGTTTCAAAAGCGTCGGGATCGTCATCCGGATTCAGCAATGCTCTCATCACATCTCTAGCTTGCTTGCGCCTTATAACACTTATCACTATGTATACAAATCCGGCTATCAAGGCAAACACGCCAATTATCACCAAAGCCACAGACATACCCGAGTATCCTGACAAGACCCTCCACAGGTAACCTTCTGTCGCGGATTTCTGGATAAATGACGCCAGTGACCTCTCCGTCAAATGAACACGCAAGTCAGATTGAAATCCCAGCGCGACCAGAAGCAGCATACCCGCTATGAATCCCCAGGCGTATATAAGCCTCCGCCACAGCCTCAAATGCTCAAGATCTTTCTCTATCGCCTTCTCACCCCACATAGTCTGTGCTATATGTTCCGAGAAATTTTCCTCAAAATAGTTAGGTTCATCTCCCGGAAATTTTCCCTTACCTCCCGGGAATTTAGCCTTTCTTTCCCTCTCTATATACCTTGCCTTTACCTCATCCAGCAATTCTGTAGTCCTTGGCGTCCTCCACCAGAAACCGGCCCTGCCGCCGCTTAACAGCTCATGCCACGCGATCAGGTTTCCGGGCAGATATATAGAACCATGGTAAAATGGTATGAAAAGGTTAGGCGCCGCTGTACGAACGATCATGGCCCTGATGCTTCTTTCTTCTTTGTCCTCGCCATTTATTATCCACATCTCAAGCAGTTTCATCGTTATTTCAGTCATGACATACGCGCACGCTATAACGCCGGCCAGGTTCAGAACAAAACCGGGATGCGCCCTAAACAACCAGGCCACGGCTAGATCCGTTAAAAAAGTCCCAATCCATTGTACTTGAGGTGAACTGCGCCTGAATAACCTGGTGGACAATAGTAACAGCGGTATAAATATGACAATGGAGTTAAAGACAACAGCCGCGATCTGATTCTCTATAGTTGCCTTGCCAAAAATACCAAACGGACTCATGAGAAATCCTACCCATGAGTTTATGGGTATGACCGCGTTCGCTATAATAACGCCTATAGCGCATACCAGCATCCAGGCCCAGAATATGAATCCCTTCGGCGATATCAGGCCCGGGACCTCCTCCAGGCTGCCATTTTCTATCACATCCTTTCTTTGTTCTATTTCATGCCTGACGTCGTAATATTCCGCTTCAGTTAGTGTACCCTTGTCTATTTCCGGCTCCAGGCCTTCGGTTTCCTCTAGAAGCTCATCATGCTCTCTTATTATATGTTGTATATTAAGCCTGTTATCCACACCCCTCTTGATGCCTGTCAAAGTAAAGAACACATGGAGTATGAACGGCACAAAAACTATGGGAGAACCATTGGACCAGTTCAAAAAGTTTAAGCTTGAAGGTATGAACGAAGTAATAAATGCCTGGAAGGCTATTAACATTTCATCTATTTGTGTTACGGATAATACGCCATGTATTAAGGCCCCGATACCCATCCACTCTATGCCTATCAGATACTTCACAATACCGGCGACAGGTATAAAGAATATCCACCATAATTGGGTAATGAACCTGGCCGCGATGAATAACAATGGATTAATAGCGCTCGAAAGCGTTGGTATAAGAAAGACTATGAATCCCCATAACCCTTTTCTTTCCCACAGTTCTTTGACATTTTTCCTGTTTTCGGCAAAGATAAGGAGCCCTATTACATAGCCCTTTATCCACCTGGATATCTGCTTGGGCCTGTATTTATATCCGACCTCCGCTTCGAACCCGGCTGGATCTTCGGGCGTAAGGCTGTAAAAGTTCGCTATGTTAAAACCATACCACCAGGAGACAAGGCCCAGCATGTAATCCTCCGCGACCTGGAATTCATCCCACGCGCCCAGAGTTAAAAGCTTATTTTTTAAATTGTAATGTTCTTCAATTACTTCTATCGCGCCGGCTGTTTTCCTCTCAAAGTCCTCAAACAATTCTTGCGCTATAAGATTATCCGTCCGGCCTGCTTTATCTTCTTTTTGTGTCTCCAGGCTATTTACAAGGTCCTTAAGCTGATTATCATGGGTCGCATCCGCCCTTTCTTGAATATGCTTTTTCAGGGTACCCGCGTCTGTAGCTGCTATCCTGCCCGTTTCTATATCATTTCTGATGCCATCAACAAATTCCTTGTGGGGCCTAAACCCGTAGAATGACTCATCCGCGACATCGCAAAGAAACTCATCTACTGTTTTAAACGGAGCAGCTTCGCCAAACTTCACCCATGGTCTGGCAACGGATATATTCGCTATCCGATCTCTCAGGCCAGCTTCACTCGTCAAACGAGCTATATTTAATACCGCGGTCCTTGCCGACACCGCATTTGTTATTTCGTTATTATTTTTTATACTGATGAAATGATCGCGGATATAATCGCGGTCCTCAAGATTCTCACTTAAATTACATCTGACCAGAGGATTACGCCAATCTATTTCTTCAACCGCTTCGGTCGAAAAATAGCCTGTCGTACCTCCAAGGGGCTTGAATGTGTCATGCGCCGCGTGGAACCCATCCCAGCCCGGATCATACCAGCTGGCATACTCACCGTACATGTAGGCCGCTATTGATCCCTGGCTTGATACTGACTTTTCAGGCCTGCGATACGCCAGGGCGTTAGTTACTTTCGCGAGCCTTCCCTGGCCGTTTTTCGGTTCATTGATCCTTTTAAATTCAGCCTTTATCAGCTCTCTTACAAATTTGTTTACATCCGTCATGTTTCCATTGCTTATAAATTCAGTCGCTATCCTGCCATATTCCGGCATATTACAAAGCGCTATATATAGGTTGATCAGTTCCCTCAACCTCATGTCGTTTTCGGGATCATGCCCTTGCTTTAGATAATCACATATTTCCCTTAATAATAGACCTGTTGACAGCAAACGTTTATTTGCTCCTGTATGAACACATGTCACCGCCTCCTCCAACAACGTCCTTAGTGTATGGTTCACGAAGTAGGCCATATGCCTTCTCAAAACCCTTCCACGCTTCATACTGAAACGATAAACATTGGTCCAGTCAGCCTTGGTCAGGTTTTTTGTGTAGTTTTTAGCCGCCTGATTAACGATCGTATTGGCCTTCTTTATCACTAAATTAACCGAATCATCCGCGTCAATTGCGTTCCTGGCCCTGTCAGCCGCAGCGTCTACAGCCGGCTCAAATCTTTGCTCGCTCAAATTTCTTACCGCGGCTACCCCATCCATAACGCCCAATATAAAATGCAGGGGTTGATTGGGCTGGGGCATGTTCTCCGCGTCATAGATGATCCCGCTTATCCCATCAGAGGCGCTAAGAGACGCCGTATTCGCACCCGGTTTGGTATACGGCTGTGTTGCCTGCACCCAATTGGCCAGCATTTTATTGCGCCGTCCGTAACGTCTCCTCATATCAGCCAGGTCAACCTCGTTCAAGTTATCCTCACGTACCGGCATCCCGCGAAATACCAGGTTCGGAGGCAGACTGTTGTCCCGTTTATGCTCCTGCACATACTGGTCTATTTCAGTATCCCAATTTTCTCCCGCGAATATAAACTTCAGTTTCTTGAGCGGATACCTGTAACTCACAAGGGTGTTCATGAGTTTCAGCACCGCCTTCGCGCCGCCTACCACAACGATCCACGGCGTGAACTTAGGCAGGAAATCATACATCTTTACTATGCGGCGCTCAATGGTGTGGCCCGCAAGAAATGCCCTTAGCTCATCCGCTCTAATTCTTCTTATATTCTGGATCAGCTTCAGATTATTTTCAAACACCTCTTTTTGCTTGTCTAGACGACTCAGGGCTCTGCCATGACTCCTCATATAGGCATTAAAAACCCTCAAGGATCCACGAGCGCTATCGCTTTTTATTTTATTGCGGTATCCCTTTAATAAGGCGAGCCTTTGCTTTCTTATTTCTGTCTCTTTCTTAATAAAATACATCTTCATGGCAGACATAGTATTCTCATCCTGAACATGCCAGAGTTGAAGTTTTTCCGCATATTTACTGTCATCGACACCTAGATATTTCTTCAACTCATTAAATCCCGCGCCTGTCATCCGGTTAAGGATCTCTTCCTTTGATAATCTCTCATAAGCCCGATCCAGGGAAGCAAGCCTGTTTTGTTCAAAAGACGGGAAATTTATCGTTGTGCCGCTTTCTGTGGTTATATCTTCCGCTTCATATTTGGCGCCTGAGGGCTCCCATCCCTTACCCATGACGCGTTCAACTAACATTCTGTCCAGATTATTGAGCTCTTCTCCGCGGCAGGCCCTTAAAAGAACGCCCATTTCCCTTTCGCTGTACCTGCCTAGAACAGTCTTGATGAATGCCTGCTCAGAGGTATCACGCATGCGCCTCCAATCCTCATCACTCAACCTGGAATTTCTCAGTTTCTTGTGCAGTTGATCATTTGTCCCCTCTTTTTCCAATAATTTATCATGCTCAAAAATGCCTTTAAACCTGTTCCTCGAGGTCAAGAATATCCCAAGCATATACAGTGAGGCCACAAAGGCAATGGTTGAGAATGCCCTAAATACTACTGATAACCAATCAGTACCGGTTATCGATATAACACCGCCCAGGGAGGAAACTGCTGTCAGGCCCGCGATAGTGTAATGCCACCATCTTATAAAACGTTCTTCCGGGTAGCGTTTAGAATACCTGCCAAGCCAGTAAAAATGGAACTTGCCGCAAGCCAGCCATACACCGCCAATAACAATAGTGCCGAATAAGACAGTCTGACTGAAGGTATACAGCATGAAACTTGGAAGCTGTGGATTGCTCCTCAACAGGTATACCAGATGCCCTATCCCAAACAGGGTCATAACGGTAATTGTTAAGAAACGGGCATTAAGCAGCCAATTTATGACCTTGCCGTGATCTCTTCTGGCCCTGAATAACGGCCATTTAAAAGATAATATCCTCTTAGCGATCTTCCACAATGCCATTATAATGATCGGCGCGAATAAGTATATGTGGACACTATCGAATACGCCATACATGACCCTGATAAGCTCTATAAGCGCGAACGGCTTATTAAAGACTTTACCGAGGCCATACCATTCCCCGACCGGTTTTGGCCCCATGGATATGTAATGACTCAATACAGTCGTACCGTACAGCCACAAGTAAGTGACAAACTGAATGCCTATTGAGAAAATGATCACATATATTGAAACCCTGAGCAAAGAACCGAACCTGGCCTTGGTCCCCTCTTTTTTCGACAGATGGAACGCGTCAAAAAAGAGCCGGACCACGGCCGAATCCCGCACAATAAGAAGTGAATCCCTTACCGCGTTCAGAGAGCGCTGTATTATAGATTTCGATCTTTCCTGGCGCTCTCCTGCAGCCATAAGCCGCTCATAAAGCTCATCCAGGCTTTCCCTTTCCCTTCCGGCCGCCGCGTTTATTTCAGTCAATGTTCTCCAAATATCCAGGGCCTTTAATCCCCTGCCGCTTTCCACAGAATATATTAACCTGAAATTTTCGCGGTATATCTTCTTCATATCCTTTGAAGGCTCCATCAAAACAGCTTTTCTCATCATGCCGGCATATGCCTTGATGCCAAAAATAAGGCCTGTTATGATAAACATAGGTATAGCGAACGCCCCGTATCCGGATATATCCCAGCCAAGCCCCGCGTAGTTAACTATAGGCTCGGTTATATACTTCCACTTTATCATAAACATCAAACCTATAACTCCACCTACAACAGCCAGGAGGAATATCCGCAAACTGCCCAACAAAGGCCTACTATCAGAGCGATAATCTCTGCTGGTGAGTTCTTCTATCTCCGCGAGCGCGGCACGCATGGTATCATCATATTTTTCTATTTTCTCAAGCGCGCCGCCAAGGGTCCTGGCCCCGACATAATCACCATCCTCCCGCACATCGTAGGACCTGCGCCATCTCCTGAAATCATTTATGAACGCGTGCATAGCCTCATCCGCGTGGGCCATCAGGAACAGGATCTCAGCCATATCCGCGCTTTTATCTTTGTGCTTTTTGCCGTAATGGCAGATCTTTACGAATCCCGCCCTTGCCCTTAGATAATTTTTGGCGTGATCCGACAGACCGAGCGTCTCATCATCCGCGATATCAAGAAGCGTTCTCCTGGTATCTTTCAAAAATTTGCCGGAACCCCTGAGTTTTACCGCGGCGCGCCTAAGGCTTTCGTCACCATAACGTATAATGTGAAGAATACTGCGCAGGATATCCAATCTTTCTTTTTGCTTATCAAAATATGACTTCGGGTTGGCAATATGTAAAAGGAATTTGATATAGGGAGACAGTATATACAGCGCTACGCCTGAGAAAAGTAAAATAACGCTTACCAGCGTATGCGCGCCGGAAAATGATTGTACCGTACAAAAAGCCAACGTCCCCAGCACACCGATCCTGAAGAACCTTACCCAGTTGAATATACCTGAAACCAGCAATAATCCCACTATGGGAAGGCCCCAGGTAAAGAAACCGGGCCAATAATTGTAGAAATAGATACCCGCTGCAGCGTAGAGCAAAATAGAGAAGATCCCTCTCTTTGATAACGGGAAGCGCGGCTTAGCGCCGTAGTCTGAGAATTCCCATATCTCACCCTTACGCATAAAAGGAAGCAGTATGCCCATATCTTCCTGCTGCTGGCCTATAAACCTGAAGTCCACTCCCATATCATCCACCCAGTCGCGTATGGCCATGGCGGACTCATCGATACATTTCATGGCGTGCTTCAAATCTAATCCTAAATACTCCTGAAAAGCCTTTCTTCTTAAATCCGCTTCAATGTCTGTTTTCTCTGTTTCGGATAAACTGAATCTCCCAAGAACGTTGCTTGGATATACTACTATTGGCATATTGTAACCAACAATGGAAACTTGATCCTTTCCAATCGACTTAACAAAGGCCTCAGTTATGGAATCTATTCTGCTAATACTCTCCTTTGGTTCTTGGCTTCTGTTAACAGTTTTTAAAACACGATCAAATGACGCCAGTACGTACCCCTTATAAGCATTATAATGAGAAATCGTATCAATACGGTCGGTTCTTTTGCCATCAATAAGACTATTTGCTTCTGCAGATACGTGGCTCCCAGCACTCGCGTCAGTACCATGCAAAAACCCTAGATGTCCTATATCTTTTCCAATTTTGCCGGTGACTGTCCTTCCAGCACCGCGAAACTCAGTAACTACTTGATTCAATGCTCGGTCCTCCATAACCGCAGACATTGCCTTATCTATCTCTTCACCTAAAAGAGCAAGATATGTATTAGCATCCGGCATGAGAGCGATCTTTCTGGCTCTTATCTCCTCCTCAACTGCTCTTTCTATTTCCCTTACATCCTCTACCCTTGCCTTTAAACCAATCCTATAGACATCTTTCTCTACTTCCTTTTCCAGTAGTTTAGCGAACTTTTCCTCTACCGCGTCTATGGCCTCATATTCGTTAGTAGCCTCAAGATCTATTTTTAAACCATCTAAAAATTCGTTTCTGAATTTTTCAAATATGTTCCTTCTCCACCTTTCTCCTGCCTCCGGATACCATTTAGAGAAGATCCTTCTAAAAGGGATATTTATATTAAACCAAACCACATATTTTACCTTTGAAAACACCTTGCCCAGGAATGTTATAAACGGATGCCTTGCGCTATATGTTTTTGCTCGCGCTCTAGATGTAGTTTCATCCTTATATCTCAGCAATTTTTTGGCGTCTTTAATACTGTCTATCAGCTTCTTAAGCCTCTCAAGCCCTGCATCATCATCAACCGTTCTTTCCCTCATATTTTCTAAATTACCAATTCTTTCCTTATAATCATCCTGCTTCGCTCCTATCTCCTCCAAAACACCATAGCATCTACTGAATACATCTTCCACTGCCTCCGCCTGAAATACGGTCACAAAATCATCTTTATCCAAAAACTTCCGGGCCTCATTTATCTGCTCGATCGCGGTAAGCAAGGCCTTTGCTTGGCTTTCTGTATCTTCGGTTGCATAATTCAAACGATCTTCAAACCAATCGATCTCCTGCTGTGCCTTTTGCGAATCCAGTGAGTGCGCGTTTAGATGCGAGAGCGTGCTAAAAGCGGCTTTTGCCTCGAAAAAAGACAACTTTTCCTTATCCAGAATGGATAATTCATGCCTGATCCCCACCTTTTTATCCATTAATCGCTGTCTATAAATGCTGTCTCGGGCGTTCTGGTACTGCCTCCACATCCTAAATAAATGAAACAGGAAGGATAATAAAAACAACAATCCAATGGGAATTAAAGTCCACCATAATGAGCCGATAATTTTTCTATGCTCAAACCTTACCCTGACAGTTTCTACTTCATGAGCGCTTCCAATATTTTTGATAGTGACTGTGAGTTTACCTTTACGCCTAACCTTTATAATATTGTTAGGGTCTTCAGGATCATGGCTTAACTGGACGTTAACGAAACCGTGCATATCACCTTGGTTTCCCATCAAAGATACCTCTACGGGACTTTCCAGGCCAATAGAATGATCTACAGGCAACGTAACAGTTACTTCTTCCTGGCCTGACAGGTCCAAAGTACCGGGCATACCATTGGATTTGCGAACGGGAACCCCATTTGGATCAACGTTGGCGTAATAATCAATAGCGTAGTCTTTTCTCCTTTTTCCCGCCAATTCCACCTCTATAGGCTGTACCTTATTACCTATCCTGCACAACTCTGTGAGGACTATCGCTGGCTGTGTCGCGGGTTGTGTCGTCTTCTGAGTTGTCGGCTGAGTTGCTGGCGTACCCGGTATCCATCGTGACAGCGGCCTTGAGAAAGGCCCGGCGCAAGGCGCTAACTCGACAAAAAAAGGATTGACAATTGATACATGAGAATCGGGTTTTAGCGGATCACCGTTCCTGCCCTTCATCTCAACATGTATCTCTTTCACATTTTCATAATCAAATTCATGTTCCTCCTCAAAACGCGAATCACCATAAGGCCTGAACATCAAATAGTGGATCTCCTCATCCTCTCCGGCATCCCTCAAAGCAGTTATTTTCTCTTTCAGTATCTCCGACCTAAATCTAACTGTATTTCCATGCTTGTCAATGGCTGTTGTAACTATATCTGTGCAACTGGCGCACGAGACCCTGAACACAGCAACGAATGCCCTTCTTGTAAAATCTCTATGAGCCTCCGTGACCCCGAATCTAAGGATTGAATGCTCAGGTGGTGATAGCTCGAATTGTTCATCTCTTGGGTCCAGCAATGTGTATGTGCCGTTAACAAAAAATGTGACAAATTCATACAGCCCAGCATCCACGAGTTTTGCTATAAGCCCATCCCTAAACCGGGTAATATTGCTTTCATAAGCCGGATTATCGCCTTCTTTTCGCCTCATTGCCCAGTTCAGGTCACGTTTATACCCCAAGAAATTGGCGTATATGATCTTTTGCCACTGAATAAGCCTTTCATCTCTTTCCTTTTTCAACCGCTCTATTCCTTTATCCAGATCCTTGAGCGCATCAGGATCGGTTATCTCTTGTCTCTCGGCCTCTTTTTCGCTTATTTTAGAGTCCATAGATGCTTTATAATCAATTACGGTCTGCGCGTCTGACCACATCATATCATCAACCATTTTAAGAGCGGTTTGGGCTTTCCCGTGTTTACTAACACCCTCAATCACTTTTGACCTTACTATGTCGATAATTGAAAGCAGGATCTTTGTCTCGATCTCAGCCTTGTACCTGTCATCACCGAATATGGACCGCGCCGTACCTAATACACTATGCCAATCATCGATATTGAGCGCCTCATCCACCACAAGGTCTTTCTTGGAGGCATAGGCCATGGCTAGATGGATCAGCATGTCTTTTTGCTTTTTAGGCAGGCCTTTCGGATCAATAAGGGTATCTTTTTGGCCATCATTAACTTTCTTCATATCATCAAACCGGAAGTGGTCCGCCTTTTCATCCTTTTTGTCATAAACGAAATTATGGACGCGCTTAAGCATCTTTAGGGCTTTTGTATGGATTAGGCTGAACCGCTCTATGACCGAAGTTATGTCTTTCACATCTAAAGGGGATGTCTTGAGGCTATACGACTGTACTACCGCGTTAAATAGGACATCCCTGAAAGTCTTATTTTTACCGTAAAGGTCTTTGATCCCCGGATAGTACACAAGTGCCTGGTTTATGGCTTTATGTGCCTGCTTGTTCCGGCCGAGTTCATAATATAATTTTTCGGATTTTTTTGTATCTTTGTATTTTTCGATACACCTAACACTGCCATCAGACAAATTGTCTTTTTCGATCCATGAATCCGAAGTTACTGTAGAGGGATCAAGCCTATAGCGGCCCTCTACTTCGTTCCTACTCCACTTCGCTCTGAACTTGCGCGTTTGGGTCCCCGCTACTTTGCCCTTATCGTCCAGAAGGTCACCGTAAAATTCAACCTCCTCTTCCGATCTTCTTGCCAATTCGCCCGGCAATGTGCATGTGTATTTTTTACCGCCAAATTCCTCGTCCACATATTCTTGAGTAACCACTTCTTTTGGACTAGGCACTATTTCAAGTTTCTCTGCCTGGACCGGATCACCTTGTGATGCCTTTTTCCGCGTAAACTTGACGCCTTTTACCTTTCTCAGAAGCTTGGCGCCTTTTTGGTCGTTCTCAAAAACAAATATGTCTCCTGACTGAGTATCGCCTGCCGCGACAAGTTTGGATGCCTTCCAATGCCGCACATAGTACTCGCCTCTTCTGTTATACCCACATGTATATTTCAAGCCTTTTGCGGAAGGCTTTTCCTTGAATTTTTTATGATCAATCTTTATCACACTGTACTCATACATTACCTTGCCTATGCCCTTAGGCGGGTTTTTGGTATTATCATAGGCGATCACATAGTATCTTGTCTGGTCCGGATCCCTATAGTCGATCTTATACAGATTGCCCTTCTCATTATCCTTACCTTTGTCAAAAAATAAGGCCTCAAGAAAACCATCCACGCCAAGTCCCGCATTTGGCCTCCATTGTCCTTTACGCGACTCAAGAAATCTTTTGCACCTGTAACGTTCATCTTTGACATAATGATTTTTATCATCTTTTATGTAGCCGCCGTTATCATCCCTTAGCACCCTGACACCGTTGTACGCTATTCCGTCAGTACCGCTGTCACCGTAATTGTCTATCTTTTCCGGAAGAGAAAGGTTGTACTCAAAATCGCCGATCACTACGGTTTCTTTGGTATAACGGGGTGGTGCCGTCTTATCTATCAGAGATACCTCACCCTCTTTAACCTTTACACCTTCAACTCTCACGGCATCATCAGATTCTTCTTTGGCCGGAGACCAGTATACTTTTCCCGCTTCACTCTCATCTCTGTCGCTGCCATCCTCATTCTTCAGTCCATTTTCAGTATAGAATCCGGCTTTTATGCCTTCCTTTTCCTGATAGACCTTGGCCCATCTATGGATGATTTGATCATCACTATGCAATTCGACAAATTTATCAGGACGTTCGGTCCATCCTGTTACTTCACAGACCGGCTCCGGGCCGTCATCAGCTTTCGCGCCCTCAGCTTTCCAGAAAACTACATTATTAAGCGCATCACGCGTTAACCTGTATACATAATAGCGGTCTTTTTCGACACCATCGACAGTCTCTTTGGTACGCACTATCTGATATGTGTAAGCAGGTGTAAACTTATACTCATTAAGCACCTTTTCCTTAAGATACCCTTTATCCGTATCGGGTTTGACCTTTAACCTATCTGACTCTCTTACAAATTTAATGCCCGTTACCTTCCTTAAAAGCCTGGCGTCCTTTTTGTCACTCTCTGAGACAAACACATCGCCTATTTTGGCCTTGCCTCCCTTCACAAGTTTTGAGGCCTCTTCGTGACGCACGTAGTATTCGCCTTTATCGTTATAGCCGGATGTCGTCATCAATGTGCCTAAGACAGGCTTCTTTTTGAAACCAGTGAAGTCAACCTCTATATGTGTATACTCATACATAACCTTGCCGTCACTCATGTTCCTGTCTCCACTGACCGGATCAAACGTGTCTTTAGTTTCGTCATACGCTGACACATAGTAGCGGGGTTTCTTTCCACTGTAGTCTATCTTAAAAAGTTTCCCGAATTTTCCACTCTTATCATAGAACATTTTTTCGGCAAATCCATTATCACCATGCCGGACAGCTATTCTCCATTTGTCTGTCGCAGCGTCCCGCTCCAGGAAGGCCTTGCACTTATAATAGTCGTCTTTTTCATATCTGCCTCTAGCGTCCTTAATATAAGCTCCGGATGGATCCCTTTTCACCCTTACGCCATAATACGCGGTCCCGGCACCTATAGGATAACCTACAGCAATATTAAACTCAAAATCACCTATTACTACGGTATCTTTGACATCATAGCGCGGTGTCCCTATCTTTATAACCAGGCCGTTTATTACGTCTAATCCCTCAACCCTTACACTGTCTGTATCGGCTTGAGCCTTTGTCGCCGCCCAGTAAACATGCCCTTTATCATCTTTTGAATAAAATCCCGGCCTTATGCCGTCTTTCTGGAGGTAAACCATGGCCATTCTTTTTATGGTCTCATTTTCCGCGGGGAACTTTACGAAACCGGTATCTCCGATCTTATTCCATTTTGTGACTTCCCTTATAGGTTCAGGTTGATCATCTACACCGGCGCCGTCAGCCTTCCATAATGTCGCGACACCCGTGAATTTGTCATGCCTTTTTACTCTATACACAAAGAGACCACGATTAGAAAGTACAAATTGATATTTAAAGTCCTTTGTATATCGATACTCCTGATATATATCTAAATTGGTAAGCGATAGCTTGCCCTTATCCCATTCAGCTATTACCGATACGCCAACATGCTTATTCTCCGCTTCTGTGCCGTGAACTCTGACCTTGCCGTCACCTATAGACTTTATATTCTCCGGAACAGTAAATATATAATCCTTACCATCGATTTTGACCCTTACGAAGTATTCGACTATCGGCAGTTTATCCAGCTGTTTCCTGTCTACGGGCTGTTGTTTATCGTATTCAAGCCTTGCCTCAACATTATCATTTATCCTCTTAAATATGGCATACGGCCGGGCCTCATCCGACTTCGGCCCATGCTGAACATATTTGGCTATTACCTTTTTACCCTGACTATCTGTATATTCACCAATAGCCCATTTCTTTATTTCAGGCCTGCCGGAAACACTGCCGTCGGCATGGACCGTAAGGCTAATGGTGCTTATACGCGTATCAGGGGCATCCTTAGGCGCGTACCATGTATCGCCTTCTTTTACATCCCCGGCAATAACGTCTCCGGAGGCTTCGCCATGATAAGTATAGCCGGCGCCGAAACGGTACATGAGCCTGCCGTCTTTTGTATATTGCGCGACGGCGCTAGCCGTATCGCCGCTATGGGCTACGAATATCGTGTCTCTCCTGTCCCTTAGACTTTCAGGCACGATATTGTCCGGCAGATCCAGGTATGTCTTCAGATGATATTTGCCGTCCTTAGAATACTCGATCTTTGAAAACTGTGTACCGTCTTTCTTGACATTTCCGGCCGTATCTATTACCACCCCAAGGCGCGTCTCCCGGGCAATCGGTTGAGTGTCCGTTCCCCTGAATTGAAATACTATAATGTCTTTACCGCTTCTGTCTTTCGTTCTAATCTGTTTAACGGTGATCTCGACATCTTCCACAATCGCTTCAGGATCATAGACATATTTACCCGTACCATCTTTTACAGCCCTGATCCCAAATCTCTTTACCCAGTATGTTCCGGGCTGATTCTTTAAACCTTTATAAGCATATTGGACGCGCTCCAGATCATTGACTTTGTCATACTTTTCTCTCATCAGACCGTTGCCAAAACGCCTTATACCCCATGCCGAATCGTCTATCTTTTTACGGTCTTTCGGGAGATTTACGCGCTTGACATTTACCGGTATCGGAGGCATTGACTGAACTATTGCCTCTATTACATTTGCCGGGGCCGTAGTGGGCCGGGCAGCTGGTTGTGTCGCAGGTTGTGTCGTAGGTTGCGTAGCAGGCTGTGTCGTTGGCTGTGTCGTTGGCGGCCTTGCCAGCACTTGATCCAGTTTCTTGCCAGTAACTTTGTACACAACTTCAACTAATTTATTAAATTTATAAGCAGCGTCATTCTCATCAACTTTATTGTCAAACCACAAATATACTTTTTTAGCGCCTGATGCCCTTGCGTTTTCTATGACCCCATCCATGGGCTCGGCCTCGCCAAAAACAACATTAACCCCGTTCGGCACGTTAAACCTGCCCACATTCTTATTCAATTCCGAAAATCTCTGTAGGCCTTTATCACTTTCATGTTTTTTATGATACCAATGCAGCTGGAGCACATCATCCGGTTTTAGATAGCCTATCCACTTATTCAATCTCTCTTCGGATGAAACGCTTATGGATATCGGCAAACCTGTCCGGGGTTTGTTGTTAACTCTGTATTTTAAGCTCCGTATCATTGCGTTTCCGGATTTTACGAAAGCCTGTTTATCTGCCATCTGTGTATTTGTAACGTTATCTACCTCGTTCATCACTTCGATCGAGCTAATGTATTGAACATCATCGCCCAAAACCCTAAATGCCTCTTCAAGGATCTCTTTATCCAATTTTATCAGGGCATCCCTTTTCTTCGCGCCGGACAAGAGTCCTTTTACGCGGCCCAGGCTGAAATCATGGAGCACAAGCATGATCTTCATTTTCCTTTTAGCGGCCATCCTGACAAGCGTTACCATATCCTTCACAGCCTTATTCCTATCCTTCCACGCTCTCGGCATACCTTTAAGATCATAGCTTATGCCGCTCGTAATTGACCCATCCTGAGCTAATGAGCCAATGGACAAAAACACCCTTAAATTCCTTACACCGGCTTTATACAGCGCCTCAATCTTTTCATCCAGTTGGTCCGAGATTACGCTTATACTCCTCTGTCCGCCCACAGCCTCTTCGTAATAGATATGATATAAAGCCGCGCCGATTCCATTATCGACAAATTCCTTTCTATCTACGGGTTTTACTGTTACAGGTGCAGCGCGATATACCGGAAAGTTATCGACTTTATCACTGACCGCGTCAGCGTCCACTACCCTGGCTGATAATATTTCGAAGTTTCCGTCTACCGAATCTTTCTTGCCTATAGCGGCTTTAAAGCCGATGATCCCTATATTTGCCGGATCGAATCCTTTATCCGTGTGGCCATGTTCTTCGGTAGCTGATGGTGTAGGCTGAAACACTAATTCTATTGTTTTGCCCCTGTCACCGCTATCCACAGGCCTCCATATCATATACTGACTCCTGTACCGGAGGTCTTTAACAAATATCTGTAAACCATTCTCACCCGAAACCGTGAATTTATCAGGTACGCGTACCTGTAAAATTATCTTCTTCTTGGTAAAATCCCCATTCATCCCGCTTGGCAGGCTCCTATAGACCTCACCTTTATCCCGGGGTTTATTCTGTCCATCCAGGTTAGCGGTTATGACAAGTTTACCGCCCTTTGGTTCTACCTTTGTAAATCCGGTACCGGCATCAGTTTTACTTTCGGCGGCCCAACTGCCGTCTATTATATTAACGCCCTTACCGACATCGCTTCTTGTACCGGGCAAAGCAGGCATAGAAGCAAATAAATTCATAATTGCCCCTTCCGAAGCCACTGACGCGATAGCGGTTTCTCTAAACCAAATCTCACTAGCTATGGCCTTTTGAGCCGGGGTCAGATCTCTATACTGCAGTTCTGACAATATCTCCATAATCTCTTCTGGATCGCCGTTATTTTCATCCAAATATACCAGCCTTGATATAAGCCCTATATTTGAACGCGTTGACAGGGGTGTATCACGTTTAACAGCGGCCGCCTCTTTTTTATCCCCAGCCTCAATTATCTTCTTTAACGCCCTTTTTGCCATGAATCCCGCTATTGAATCATCAGACTTCATTATGCCTTTCAGCACCTCTGCGGATCTATCATCGCCAATCTCACCAAGGGCCCGTATGCTTATCAACCTGACCTCCTCATGTCTATCGCTTTTTATGGCCTTTATAAGAGCTTCCCGTATTGCGTCTATACCATACTTAGCCTCTTCGTTTTTTTCTAATTTAGCGAAAAGATCTTTTTCGCGCGCCAATTGCCCGAGCGCCCACGCCGCGTGACGCCTGACCATAAAATCCCTATCCTCATTTAAAACTTTTATGACATGCGGTATTGAGTACAAATCTTTACCTTTCAAAATCAGGTTTAACGCATCTATCCGCACATTAGGATCCTTATCGATAAGATTGATCCTATTCAATTCACGCTGGGCTTTTTTCATGACCCATTGTGCCCTCTCTATTATTCTCTTAGTAGCTTGATCCTGTGCTCTGTCAATAGATTCCGGCACTTTTGTGCTTTTTTGTTTTTCGATAACATCCAATATCTCGTTTATAGCCTCTCTTTCCTTATCCGTCAGGCCCTTTTCTTGAAGCATAGACCTCAATGGTTTCTCCACGCTTACATCAGCATATTCTTTTGGGTTTGCTTTGACCGCGTGATAAAGCGCCCAAAGGCCGTACCTATCCCCACCCGGCTTATAATGACGGACCGGCGCCGTAACTATAATAACAGTAAGATCATCCGCGATTTTACCCAAAGCTAATATGATTTCCTCTCTGTGTTCTCTATACCGCGCCCTATAATATGCCATGATCAACGGCTCTACAGCCTTTTTATCGCGAAGCTCGCCCAAAGAAAAGACTATATCCCCAAAGACGCGGCTATTCTTGTCCTCTTTCAACGCATTTATGAGTATTTTAAATGAACTATCTCCTTTGATAGAGCCGATGGATCTGAAGAATTGTCCCCTTACTTTAGGTTCAGTTTGAACCAGAGCGGCCTGTAAGGCTATGTCTAAGAAGTCCTCTGTCATGACCCATCCCAGGGCCTCCGCCGCGTTCTGCCTAACAGTCGCGGATCTGTCCAGGCAGGCTATTTTTAACAATATACGCCGTATAACAGCCCTATCTTTTTTTGTCTTCGCGAATCGACCGATTTCTTTTCTGGCCTTTTCGGCCTCATAACGGTCTTTGCTATGGATCCTTGAGAGCATCGCGACACAACTATCATATTCCTTTGGTGTTACCTCATTATCCCAAGGCAACGTTTCCAAGGGTTTTTCTATGGCCCATACCCCATCCATAGCCATATCTTTTATAAATCTGTTTTCATCACCTTTCTGTGAAACAGCTTTTAAGACATTAAGTACCGGTTTAACACTCTCTTGATAACGGTTTCTGTCGCCTATCCATCTAAGGGCCGTGACAATCGCCATTCGATAAGACGGATCATCCGTACCTGCGCGCTTGATTAGTTCTCCGGCATTTTCAATATCTCCTATCCTGCCCAGCGCACGCGCGGCATTGCACCTGGTAAGCTGGTCTTCGTTATCCAGTGCTTCTATAAGCTGTTTTGACGCGGGTTTTCCGGCACGATATAACCAAACAACGGCCATTTCCCTTGTGTTTTCATCATTATCATTCAGCCGGCCTATATTTTCGCTGATCTTGCTCTTTGTAACCCGTTCAACCGGGGCGGTCGATCCAGTTACGCCGGTCGGGCCTGTCGGGCCGACCAGGCCTTTTGGACCTTCCGGGCCTTTGGGGCCTTCCGGTTCTTCAATATCCTCTTTTTCCTTAGCCTTTTCTAAATATGGGGCTATGCGCTTCTGTAGTTCGTCTAGTTTCTTTTTATCCTCGGTATCCCACGAACCCGTAAACGTGCCGTCTTCTCCGAAATGTTTCGTGTATCCCTTCAGCGTTTCGCCGTAATATTCCAGCATTTTTTTCCAAAACGCGCCTTTTAGATATTTTTTAAGTTCAGCCCGTTCTTCTTTGGTCTTTTCTTCCCATCTTCCCAGGCCGCTTTTATTGAAATATTGGCTGTCTAAATCAACTCCAGTCACAGGATCATATGTTATTTCTCCGTAAAATGTCACGATATACTCCCGGCCGTCAATAACAGCCGTGGTAACCTCATCCAATGTCCTGTCAAATTTATCCCTCCCAAGGAAATATTTGATCTTGACATGCCTAAACTCATACTCCCCTGTCTTTTTATCTTTTACTATTTCGGCGATTATTTCCCTTACCGCGAGCTTTTTCTTCCCCGGGTCCAAAACAAATATATGGCCTTTATCCTCACCGGTTATAACAAACTTGTAATGATATTCCCTGCCCGGGCCGGTGCCTGTAACAATAGCGGTTATTTCTTTTCCGTCAGACTCTATCCAGCCGCCGTCTTCCAGGGCTATCGTTATCTTCTTATCATCGCCGCTCACAGTTTTCGCGCCTTTAAGCGCCTCTATCATCATTTCAGTTTTGGGCCTGGCCCCGGTTCTGTCCGCTATCTTGCCCGTTAGCCTTTGGATCATTGGAACAATTTCTTCATTGACCTTTTTTGCCGCGGTGTCTATTTCCCGGCCCATTTCATCCGGTGTCTTTAAGGCAAGGGTCCGCTTAACATCTTCGCCGGGAACTACTACCTCATCTAAAAGGAACGTTGTGGCATAAAAAAGGGCGTTTAATTCCAACTCATCACGAAGCGCCCGGGCATACGCCTTAAGCATGTTTTCGGCCAGTTTATGCTCAACAGAGTCAGGATTTGAACCGGTATTTGCCAGTTCATCAAGCCATGCCTTAAGCATGATCGCGTTCTGCGTCTTAGGATCCTCCGTATACCTTATTAATTTTGCCGTAGGCATGCCTGTATCAGGATCTATCAGGCCCTCCAGATCAACGAATAAAGCGCTGAACTTCGCGCGGACTGTCATCATGATATCAACAACCCTGTCCATCTCCCGCATATCCAGTCGTTTTGTGAGCGCGAAGAACTGAAACCTGTCTAATATAGGTATATCAAACGGGTTGTACTGGATAGTAACGGGTTTTCCCAATACACGGCGCGCCATTGAAAGCATGGCAATCCTTCCGAGTTTATTCTGGTCATCTGTCCTTCTTAAACCTAATTTTGACATCTCTGTCCGGACGCGTATCAGCCAGAACCTATCGGGATCCCCTTTGATTTTGACTTTCTTGATAAAATCATCATGCCTTTTTTTCGCCATTACATATATTTTTTCACCGGCCTCTTTTCTATCTTTGTACATTGTGTAGTTTCTGGCGTATAATCTGGAAAAATGTAAATGCATCGAATCAGCCCAGCCGATTACTCTCAATATATTGCCTTCATTCAGTTTCTGGAAAGCCCCATCATCGAGAACTCCATATGGGAACATGGATAAAAATTCAGGCAGAGTATTGGGATCGATACCATTATCTTTGAGATCTCTTAGTAAAAGCTGCGCCCAGTATACCGTACCGCGCACCTGGTTTTGGGCCTCAAGTGTCGTATAATCCCTCGGCGCGTACATTTTCACGAACATTTTTTCAAGCCTCTCCTGCGCCCGCCATTTTTCCTGACTTGTCGCTTTGCTGAATAGGTTAAGATTTTCTATAAGCTGTCTGACCTGGGCCCTCACCACACTCGGTTCATGCGTCGTAGGAGCGATATACTGTCCTTTAACGGGAGGGATCATGCCTATAATATCAGCCGTTTCACCTGCTGTCCCTTCCTGCCCTTCTACAGGTTTAGGAAGCTCTTCCGCGGTCGTTAGATACCTTGACGGGTCGATTCCTCTTCTCTCCATAAAGAACATGAACGCGCTTAAGGCCTCATTCCACTTAGCCGCGTCCCTAGAGTACTGTTCTACGGCATCCTTGGCCCTGCGTATTATAGGTATAAATTCATAGTGGTCAGTCCTGCCCGTATCAAGCCTTTCTATAAGATTCCTTAGCAACGCGCCCTTGTTTAACCCGGTTTCATCCAGCGAACCTATCAAAGTACGCAATGACCGCTCCGAAGCGCTCAACCTCTCGGCGGCTTTGGCCAGATCACGTATAAGAAAATGGAACTTCTCACTCTGGTCCCATGAAACCGCCTCTTCCTCAAGGCTCTTCTGCTGGTACACAACCCACGCCAATAGGGACTCTGCCTTTGAAGGTGTAAGGTCCCATGTCAGGCCTCCCGAAATCTCCATTATAGGAACACCCACATAATATGTAAGGTCTACCACAGGCAAATACCATCTATCCTTAGCCGTTAGTTCCTTAGCCGCCTTAAGCCTGAGCGCTGCCTGTCTAAGTATAAAGGGGTCTTTCTTGGCCATCATCCGCCAAAGGGTGGTTCTGAACGCCCCGTCATTGAGAAGCCTTAAATATTGCTCATTGCTCAAGGAAGTAATATCGACATTCTTGTGCCTGCCTGTGATATCTTCAATCCTGGCGCGGCCCAACTTGGCGAGAGGTATTTTCATCTTTTCCAATATAATGCTTATTTCAGTTTCACTTTTTTGAATCTCTTCATTTAACCAAACAATTACAGCTTTTAGATTGGATAAATGCTTTTCAAGCTCTGGGTCAGTCCGTACTTTTATCCTCTGCTCTAATTTCGGCATCTCTGTCTCTGTAATTCTTTTTAATTCTTTCAGCCAATTGATCAGATATTCATGCCTGATGCGTTCAGATTCAAGCTTTATGCATTCTTCTGTGGTCTTTTCTATCTCAATCTCTTTCAGGTTCCTCTCCGCCTCAGTAACATCCTCCCTTGTTTCTAACTTAGCGTCTTTCGGATCATACACGGTAAATACACCGCCTATATACGCGCCGGGTTCGAATCTCAGGCTTTCCGACTCCTCGACTTTTTTTTCATGCCTGGCCTTTTGCGCCCTCTCTTCCTCGGCCGCAATATCCCTTAGAGCGTCTATGGATTTATTCTTATACCTATCCTTAAGATCAGCCAGTCCTTTTACATCCTTCCTGGCCTTGTTTGCTCTTTCGGCCGGGATGCCGGGCTTTATTTCATACTTCCCTGTCGTCTGGTTCAATTTCCAGGTCTTATCGAATTCATCCATGACACGCTTTATCCATGTTGAGAATGGTGTGAATGTATCATTATATCTCAATTGCTCCAGGGTAGGAACAGTCTCGCCTGTAGTGAAACTATCCACAACCGCAACGACGTATTCTGCCCAGCTCAAATCCGCCCGGATCCTGGCAGACTCTTCGATGGTCAATACCTCCGGTTTATCACCCCTCTTAATAGAGGCATAAGCCGCGCGCTCAAAAGTAACGCGCGCCAACCGGAATTTCTTGCTCCTTACTATATCCTTTTCCTCGGAGAGAGAATACTCCGCCAGTAATATTTCCTGGGCCTTTTCAGGTGTCTTCTCTTTTAGTTCTTTTACCCTTTGTTCTAACCGAGTGACCTTTTCCTCGCCTTTTTTAATATCATCTTCAAGCGCCTCATATTTTATGTCAATGGCCCTGGCCTCCTGTATGATCCTGGCCCTTTCATCTTTCCATATTTTATTGATCCTTTCCGCTTTAATATCCTCTGCATCGACATCCATAAAAAACGCCTTGAAAGGACCGAGAATGTCAGGGCCAAAACCCACATCATAACCAAGTGTCCTGACCGTTGAGCCGGCCCCGGAATTAATGCCCAAAGCCAGGCCTAAATTTACAGAAAATGAATCTCCCATTTTCTTTATGTCCTTCAGTATCAAAGCGAGTGAATATTGAGCGTCAAGTTTCTTTAGTTTAGAGTCAACCGATGACCTAAGAGCGGCCATCTGCCCAAGGAATGGATCTATCTCGGCCTGTCCCCGCATATCAGACACATCGTCAAAATTTGTTTTTCTGAGGCGTATCATTTCCTGTCTTGCTTTTACAACATGATCATTAGCTTGCTCCACTGCCAATTCTGCCCTTAGCACGAACCGGGCTGCCTGGTCCCTTTGATCTATGCTGCTATCCCGGTCACTCAGCACCGACGCCTGGTATTCTATCGCCTTATCCCTCAATTCTTCCATATTCCTTAGTCTCTCCTTACTATCCCCAAAATCTATCACGGCCATTCCGGCGTCAAAATTGGCGTCGTAGGCCGTTATCTTTTCATCCTGCGCCGCTATGTCCACGGACCTCTTCAATGCCATCTGTTTCAAATGCTGTGTATGGTTTACGTTCAGGCCGATATTAATAAAGAAGACACTGAAATTACTGTCACTCGATGCCCCAACGTTTGCGCCTAATCCTACACTCTTTACGCTCACAGGCAATCTGGCCAATTCTTCGTTCAGCAACTGTTCTAATCTCATCCTCGCTATCTGGGCTAAACGCACCTTGCCTGTCTGTGCCTGGATGCGGACCACATCATCCACAAACTCTCTGGTAGTGATATCTCCAAGTTTTGGCCTATTATCCTTCAGGCTCTTGTTTTCAAATTTCGCCTTCGCGCTAAGACTGCCGTATAGTATCCTCTGTTCATCCCGGAAATTCCTTTTTGCCTCAAGCAAAGCCCTGTGTGTCTTTTCCGCCTTCCTCAAGTTCCATCGCATATTGTGATAGTCAATATAGGGGAGGTCGCCGTTACGCCATCTTTCCCTGGCATTAGCGAGCTGTTTTCTCATTGTCTCTAGGAGCTTATCAGATTTATCTATAAGCGCGTTAAAGCTCTTTCCAAGCTTATCCAATAGTTTTGCCTGGTCCAGAGCCCTTGTCTTTTCTATCCCTAAATTTATCTCTTGGGCCTCCTTCATGAATTCCGCCACAGCCGGTGTGAGCTCTTCGGATATGTCTTCAATGAGTATGCCCGGCAACACCGCCACAAAACTGCCGGCCGGAGTTATTCCTGCCATGCCTGTAAGGCTTAATGTTAATTTCGGCCTTTTCGCGGCCTCGGCCTCTTCAACTTTCCATTTAACCCAATTGGCATACTCCTGCGCCCTTTTGACAGAATAAACTTCTCCGGCGTCTATATCATAGACAGCCATCAGGCTTGATAAATGCGGGTAAGTCATTCTTCCGGTCACATGGTCCATAACAGGGTCATCTATCGCCAAGCCGGTAGCCTGGCCTAACTTCCTTTTCAAAGCCAACTCTTCACTCTCAACCTCGGCAAATTCAGCCCTGTGAAGGTCCCTCACACCTTTTACAAACTCAACATTAAAGGCCATTCTCTGTATCTGCAACGATCTTTCAAAATCAAGGTCCCCGCCGGTTTCACTGATAGCCTGTATATCGCGTTCTAAAACTTGTTTCTGTTCTCTGGTATCCATAAGTCTTGACATGGTTATCAGGGCGCGCGCCACCCTTTTAGCCTGGTTATTCCTTATCTCATTGATCTTAGCGTAATACGCGTACCATGCCTGCTCTTTGAACGCCGGACTTCTGGGATCTATTACCTTTGTAAGTCCTATCCACGCGGAAATAGTAAACGGGGTTACCGTAGAAGTTGATGCCCTTATCCCGGCCTTTAAAAGGATATCTTTCGTTTCTTTTGCCTTCTGTATACTGGCCCAGGCGATATCAATATCGTGGTACTCTTTTTGCGCCTCGGGCGAAGTCAGGACCAATCTCAAAACGAGCTCGTTTAAGGTAATGCGGTTTTCATCGCTTAAAACACCGTCTTTTTCTCGGGCTTCAGCAATGATACTATTTATCCTTGCTATAACAACATCCCTCTGTGCCTTTACTTTATCAACCCTATACTGTATCAATGCCTCATGGAATTTCCCGGCCTTCGCCAGATCAGTTACTTTCTTTGAAAATATAGAAACATTGTTTTGACCCTTAAACACATAGCCGATCCTGATCAGTTTCATCATTTCAATATCATTAACGACAACCCTGACCATGCCCTTATTGGGCCCCTTAATTTTCTTGATAGCCATTTTTACGGGCCCTAATATCACGAATTCTTTATCTCTTTCCCTTACATTAACTGAGATATGAGTAGCGCTAGGATCACCGACAGGCACAAATACCTTTCTCCTGACAGTGAATAACCCTGATCTATCCTCTTTATAGAAATACCATTTTGCCGTTTTTGTCCTTTCCGGAACCCTGGTATCGCTTACAATAATATCAGCGTCAATGCTGTTCGTATTTCTAAACCATCCATACAGCTGTCCGCCCAATGACCTGGTCCAATCAAGGACATTGCCGTCACCATGGGCGAATACATACGGCCGATGGCCTATAACGCTGTACTTGCTCTTCCTGTGGCTCTCTATCCATCTGGAGATCGGCAGGGGGATACGCTCGACTTTTCTGGCCTTCCACTCTAATTCTTGTCTCCGTCTTTTCTTTTCTTCTTCGATCTTCCTTTGTCTTTCTCTTTCGAAGGCCCTCTCCTGCTTTTCATGAGTTTCTGCCTGTCTGAAAAACGTATCCATATAATCATCAAGGGCCTTTATGGCCTTATCAAATTCTTCATCCTTCAATAGGCGTTTATAATAATCCGCGTAATTGGCCTTCATTTGTCTTACCAACTGGAACAATGTGGCCCTGGCCACCTCATAATCCGCTTTTGTCTTGAATGATGCCATCTCCTTTGAAAGACTGCTTAACCCGTCATTGAACGCTATCCTCAATCGTAAAAGGCCATTGAGCTCAGAGATCTTTCTCCTTAATGCCTTTAACTTATTCTCATCTACAGATACGCCTTCATCCTTTTTCACATTTAGCTGTTCTAATAAAGCCTCAAGCGCGTAAGAAACATTCATCGCGCCCCTTAAATTGGCTTTGGAGATCCTTTCTTCCATATCGGCGATATGTTCTTCGGTCTGGCCAAATAACCGGTTAACAGCGAGCTCCTCAGCGGCTTTATCAACGGTCTCTGTTTCCTCAGGCTCAGTCGCGTCTCCGGCCAGGCTTGTTTCACCGGTTTCACTGGCGACAGGCCCCAATACACCGCGTAGATCCATTTCCATAGGAGCGGTTTGCCTGCCGACATCACTTTCCAGAGGCAAGTCAGCTTGAGCTAGCTGCACGTCCGGTTCTTCCGGCGCCTTTTCGGCAACAATTGTTGGTTTAACGACCGGTGCGGCCGGAGGTACAACTTCCGCCGGTTTTTCCCCTTCAAATAAAACCGCGACCATAGCGTCCAGATGTTCTATGTTGATCCTTACGGTTTTGTCTGTGACACCGGCATTTCTTAATTCATCTTCTGTGTACGCCTTCCTTAAGGCCGCTAATTTTTCTTCCAGCCCGGCCCTTCTCCGGCTATATTCAGTTTTGCTCTTAGACTTTTTTATCCTCTGATAAATATCCTCTATATCATCGTTTATTGCTTTTACGCCTCTGGCGAGTTCCTGTCTTCTCTGTTCTTTAGCTTCCCTTCTTGCTGTAAAAACAGCATTGACACCCTTGTCAAGCTCTTCTATAAGGGCCGGGACATGTTCTTTCCCTACATTTCTTCTCTTTAATTCTTCGGGCGTGAATTGTTTCTGGAGGGCGGTAATAGAGGCTCTATATCCTGCCTTAGCTCCGGCATACCAGGTTTCATCTTCTGTATTTTTTGCCCTTTGGACAAGCGCGCCTTTAGCCTGCCTTAAGTTTATCACACTCGCAAGAAGAGCGGCATCCCTCACTTGTCTTTCAGCGTGATTGTTAAACGCGATAACCTGTGTATTATCGACAAGGTTCTCCCCGAATTCCTTCATGGTCTTATCTTGTTTTGCCTTGATCTGGGAGGCTATACTTCGCAATTTACTTACACCATCAAGCGCGCCCTGCAGATTGTCCTTATAAAGAAGCGTGTTCACACTCTTTATTGTCTCGGCCGCGTCCGCGAAGATCGCCTGGATATCACGTCTTTCCTTAGCTATGTTCTGTCTTCTTATTGCCAGGGTTCTGTCCACTATCTTATCCAACTTTGCCAGAAGCTCGGCCCTAATCTCCCCGGTAGTAACGCCGTCCCTAACCATGGCATCAAGGGGATTCTTTACTGTCTTATCCCTCTCAGCGACATATTCAGCCCTGTTTTTGTATTTCTTGCGGCCAAGGACTATTTTTTCCACACGCTGATTCACCTCAATTATTCTCGCCACGCGATGCGCCTCGTTCTGCCTGTCCTCAAGAGTTAAAGCTATCCTTGATACCCTGTCACTGTCAACATCCACAATGGCATCCTGTCTCATCTCTCTGAGCCGCCTTAGGTAGGCAGAAACCGCGTCCATCCTTTCACCCGCATATGTCAGATATTTTGGGTCCGAATGGGCATGGTAAAAATCACTTCGCGTATCTTTCAATAACCGCTCTGCCCTGGCGAATAAGGCGTTAATCTGCCTGGTCTCCTTGGCCTTTCTTTCTCTGACCAATCTCTTCTGAGTAAGTATCGGTTCTACTATCGCGTCCATCCGGTCCAACGCGCTTGCCGCGGATGCCACCGTAACATTGTTCCTGACTAATTGATCCTGGGAATAATTGGCCTTCAAGGCCAGAACCTTGGCGCCTAGTCTGAGCCTCGCTCTCCAGTAATCCGCGTTGCTGACTGTATCTCTTTTCGCTACCACATCCTTTATTCCCGTGTCTACATCCTGGGCTATCCTCTTGATCTCTGTGTCAGCCTGTTTTTCCCTGTCAAGCCTTGTTTCGACTCTGCCGTATGCCGCGAATCTCTTATCTTTCTCGCTCGTATAATAGTCCGGCAAGTCTTCGGCCCCTCTCAACCTGCCCTCATCCCTCCTTAAATATGCCTCTTCCAGCAAATCTTCCATATATCCCATGCCGGCTCTTGCCAGTTCTAAATTTTCACTCTTCAGGGCCTCATCTATTTTGTCTAAGGTACGCTGGCACATATTAAGAAATTCAGTTGTAGGAGTGCTCTTTAAAACCTCTAATGGTAGAAATTCAAGCCTTACATCAGGCATATCAGGTTTCCTGACCGGGGGTTCACCGGAGCCTGCCCCGGCAATGATCACTGTCGGAACTTCCGGCGGCGCTACAGGTACCGGCCTTTCCTTTATTCTCTCAGGCATATCAAGCCATGATGGCCTCTTTGCCTGATCCGTTATCGACAGTACAGGTGAAGGGCTGGCTTTTTGGACTAAACCTTGTAAAAACACCGGCAGACCGGCCGGCACTATATCATCCACAACGGCCTCGCCGGATCTGGCTATCCCGGCCTGCATCGCGTCCATCCATGTGCCGGGCTTGGCTTGTATTATCTTAGGCGATTCGGGTTTTTTCGGATCAGCCTGTCTATTCATATGTCTTGCTATGCCTTCTCCGACATCCAACCATTTTTCGGATGTGAGATCCGGCAATTCCGCCGCCTTTCTAAGTCTCGCGAGTTCAGCCTTTATATCCTCCCACGCTTTCACCGGAGCAACTTCCCCCATTAACTGCGGGCCCATTATCGATATAGTCGTGCCTATGCCCATCAATGCCATACCACGTTGAAAAGAAATATTTTCCATCACACTATTGAAAACGCTCTCCTCTTTGCTTCTCTTTGCCAGGAGATCAGTTATTATGATAACCATTGCTAATATGCCTGCTGTTACTGCCAGGGCCAGCACTATCGTATGCATGCTTAACCCTGATATATAAGTATCATATATATTTGGAATACTATAGCGGATCATACTGTACGCTGAGAACACCATAATGAAGCCAATAACCGCCATTTTGGTCAAGTTCTCAATTACACCTAAGGATTTTGGTTTTTCAAACATCTCATGTTCCATGCCCGCCATTTTTCCGCTTAATACAATAGAACTTCCGATCGTTACCGCGACACGTATCATGAAAAATAAACCTAAGAACGTTACGAGTCCTCCGGAAAGTATCCAGGCGCTTCCGAGATTCGACACCAGCGCATAAATAACGCCTACACCTGTACCTGCCACGGCATAACCTAACGACTCGCGTGTGTCTATTAACGCGCTTTCACCATGAAACCTTCTGGCGATCAGCCTGGACAGGGCCAGTCCTGAGATCATTATCATGAAGCCCATAATAGCCGCCGGTAGAGATGCTGTGAAATTCAAAATACCAAATAAGCCTAGCGAGCCTATCATTCCTGTGGCAAATGCGGTGGTATCAAACCTTACCGGCCCTCTTGAAAGCTCCTCAGGTGAGAATTCAGCTTGAGTTTTTCGATATATAAGAAAGATAAGTGATTTTGCCGCTAATCCGATAACCGCCGTCAATATCGCCGCTGTAAACATGCCGGGTATGGCGCTGGCTCCGGTGGCAACACTCATTTTTACGATTATGCCTGAGGCTAAAAGGGTCACGGATGTTATCGGCGCCAGGAAGCTGATAAGAGACAGCACAAACTGATAGAAAATAAAATTACCTATTGCCAAAGGCTTGCTTCTCCTCACAGAACCATCAGGCCGTTCTTCACCCGGTGTATAAGTTCCTTCTAATATATTTATCATATCATCCAAAGGCCTGGGCCTTGTAGTTGCAAGGCGCAAATAAGTCCTTGAGAAGGTCGTAACACTTAACAGTATCAATGTGCCTGCTACTAACAGCGCCGCCGGGGTTATTCCGGAAATTGACGGAAATGCCTCACTGAAGAAATTCAAAAGCGCGTTTCTGGATAACAAGTTATCATGTGCCTGTGCTTTCAGGATGTCAGTCAAACCTAATTTTGCGTAGACAAGATATATAGCCGCTATCAACGCGGCAATTTTGACAATGAACTTGCTCGTGTTCCAAACCTGCCTTTTACTGATACTGGCCTCTTCAGCCCTTTGTTCGAGCAGGTTTGCCGCCTCGCCCCTATTATATAGGCGTACCATCAATGCCTTTACAGGGGCCTGTCTGGCCGTGGCCAGAGCCCTGTCTCCAACCCTAATGGTCATGGATGTTTTCCATGTCTCGAGGTTGTAGCTAGCCGCTTGCGCGAGGCCGGCAAATGCCGCGCTCTGCCTTGAAATCTCGGATTTCCTGGTCAGAAAAGTCTTAAGTCCTGTCCTGGCTGTTTCCTGCGAATATGAACGGGCAACTACGCTGACATACTCAATAAGATATGCCGCTATATACTGAGCTAATGCCTCGGAATCATCTGTTCTTGCCGCTTTAACTACATCACTGATAAATTTTAGCTTGAATACATGTTCATCATCGATATCAAAGGTTTCACGTATCTTATCCTTAGCGACACGTCTTTGCTCTTTTTTATCCGCTTCTATAATTGAAAGATAAATGTCCCCGCATAGGTTATTAACAAAGAACTGTCTTTGCTCAGGGCTGGATAAGACCCTATCCATAGCGGTTTTTACTTCTTCGCGTATCCAGTCTGTCTCATCCGCCATGCGCGCAAGTCCATCTTTATATCTAGTATATCTTGTGTCAGCCTCGACCTCTCTCCTGCCGTTAGCGATCCTGTCCTGGAACAATATCTGCCTGAGCCTGTCTATTTCCCTCATGAGCGCAGCGTCATTACCTGACCTCCGGTATCTTCTAAATTCCCCAATCACCCTCGCAACCTGCGCCTTCGCCTCACGGCCCTGAGTGCGTCTCTTTAATTTACTTAAATATTCCAGGCTGTAATGCCTCCTGACCAAACCCCTTTCACCGGCTCGGGCTATACGGCCTATCAACTGCTCTTCTTCAATATCAAATTCCTCAGGATATAATAGATGCAGTACTATATATCCGCTTGGGCTTGTACCTCTGACGTTGGCTTTATCAATAAGTGTGATATAGCCGGCCTTGCCTATATTACTAACATATTCAGCGTGTTTTTCCTTACCTTCACTGCCATACAATCGCTGTATATCAGCTTCCGGAACAATACCGCTTTCCTTTATAATTTCGTATATTTTATCAGCATCTTCCACGCTGACTTTAACCAATTGACCGGAGGCTAGATTTCTCCGCAAATCCTCAACCAGATCATTTATGGATTCTTCTTCTGTTTTTACCGCGGAAATTGGATCTATTACACGTTTTCCCTCAATATCAAAATCTATTCCCACTTCTTCTTCACTGACAACTACGATCTCGGGCAACGCTGTACTGCCATCATATAGGTATGCTATAGAACCTAAACCTGTTGCGGAAGTACCGCTCACATTAAGCCCTTCTCCATCAGAAAATGCCGGAAGCCCCATGAATTCGATCAAAGGCCTTTCCGAATGTATATCTGCCTGGCCTTTTGCCCCTGCGCCATGCAATAAATCCCCATTCAATAATCTAAGTGCGTCACTTATGTCAGCGATCTGACGGCCCGGCATTAATGTGTCTGTCTGTATGTCTCTCGGTACAACCTCGCCGTTCTCAACCACATAGTCTCTTCCATACTGCCAGGTATTCGCGGCGGTCAGAAGGGCCTCAGCCAGCCTTACCCATGTATCAAAATCACTCAGGTCTTGGCCCGCGTTTTGAAGCGCCTGTCTTAACCTTGACTTACCGCCGATTGCTGGAATTCCTGTAAATTTAACACGGGCCTGCCTGGCCCTTGGTTTTCTTATTGTCAAAGCGCCTCTATTTTCTATATCTGCCAAAGCGCCCTGTTCTCTCAGTTCATATAATGTCTCGAGGCGGGACTTTTCCTTTTCCGCTTTGTGGCTCAACTGGCCGGATAAGACACATTTTTCTGTTAAGTTCAAGGCAACAGTATCAAACTCATCTATCCATACGCCCCTTGTACCCGGTTTATTGAATTCTTCGTTGTTCTCCTGTGAGATAAAGTTGAGCAGATGATATGTGCTGAAGCATACCTGTGCTTTTTTCAGGAATTTCTTCTGCGCGTCCAGTCTCTGATCAGGCTCAACCCTGTAAAATTTATGCCAGCCATAATGATACAGGTAAAATTCTCTTTCTCCGCCTTTTCCTTCCTGTATATATCCCACTCTCCATCTGACATTCATCTTTTCAAACAGCGCTGCCAAGTTCATGGCATCTCTTTTGACAAGGGCGTCTGTCCTGGTAACTATATGCTGGCTGTAATCAACCCCCTCTTTCATTTTCATAATCACATGCGCCGCTGCCGCGATCATGTCCTGTTTACCGGTACCGGTTGATTTCTGGACGAATCTTCCGCCGCGCGCCAGATGCATGGCGCCTATCCACTGGCTCCTCAACAATCCGTATGGCCTGTCAAAACCATCCCAAACCTCCTGTAACCACGCGCCCATGTTAGGATATTTCTTAGCCCAATCTTTTACATTTTCACTATCTATGCTGTCTATATCTACCCTGTGATGCTTAATATCCTTATTAACAAGTCTGTCCGCGAATTCTTCAGCTTCTTTTGATATCGGTTCAGCCGGTCGCTCACCAACAGGCTCTTCAGCCGGAGCGGCCGGAGGTGGTGTCGCTAATATCGCTAGCATTCGAGCAAATGATAAACCCCTGTCCCTTGCGGCCATAAACGCAGGAACAATTATCAGAGCCGCTATGGCAATAGGCAATGCATATTGGTATACTGTATTCTTAGAACCAAGTTTCCAGGCAGCGTTGGCAACGGCCGCGCCTGTTCCGATTACAAAACATACGATGATTGATTTAGTACTATTTCTTACGCTATTTCTTACGCCATTTCTTGATTTTATATTTAAATCTTCCCTTTTTTCAGCTTCTAACCTTGCCTGTCCCTTTCTAGCAGCTTCATCCCATGCCTTATCCATATTTTTATAATGATGATTAATAACTAAAACAACTATGATCGCCACAAGTGCCACAGCAGCAGCGATAAGAGTGACCGTTCCTGTAATATCGGCTAACATCAATAATTTTTCAAATCCGGGCGGTAATACTCCGGCCCGGCCCATCTTGGCGAGGATTTTCGAGCCGATACCTGTCGTGAACAGAGCGGATTCAAGTCGTACTGCCTTCTTCCCTCCAGGTCCGCCTGGTTCTGCTTCATATTTACCAGGGTCAGTCTCAAGAAAGAATTTTCTTTTGGATGTTCCGGATATTAGCGTCCCTAGCGCGAATAGCTCCCCTGCGTTCATTTCCACGAGCTTGAATAACCCGCTTTTAGCAGCCTTGTGAAGCTTTTCCTTTCCGATCGGCTCCACCCTGTCACCTTCACGCACATAGATCGCTTCCCTATACAGTAGAACATCTAACCTATGGTTCCTGACTTTCATGTCCTGCAGCAGGAATGTTTCACTTATAAAATCACGCAACCCTTCCGGTGTATCAAAGTCCAGCCTTGCCTCAATGAGCTTTAACTGTATTCTATTTTCATATCTTAATGACTTTATCAGTTCTTGTATATCTCTCTCACCTATTTTAGCCTTCTTGACCTCAAGGCACCAGGTTCTCACTGATCTCAAGGCATGCTCAAACGCCTCTGTAAAAATCCTCAGTTTCTCTGAATCGTTCGTATCATCCATGCCATCTACTATCCGCCTCAGCATTACCAATGTTGATATCGTATCCGGCCAGATCTCGTCCTGCAGCTGTTTCAGGCCGAAACTCAACTCAAAATCAGGTGAGGAACTGCCTATCACTCCCGCGCCCGGATCTATGCGAAGCGGCCTTTTCCCTGCTTCACATACATCGTCTAATATCTCATCCATCAAGTCAGAATCAAACTCTACATAAGCAATATCAGCAAGTTCATCCGCGTCCCCATCGACTTGTGCTTCTGCTTCGGCTTCAGCAGGTTTTGCTTCAAAATACGCCGGGCCATGCGACTGCATGGCTAAAGATACCCTGACAAGCAGTACTTTGATAAACATCCCAAGCACTGCTTTCATACGTTGTTCATTCAGCAAAATATCCAATACTATTTTTAGAGAGATGCCTTCTTCGCCCTCGGCAGTCCCGGCTTGCTCAACAAGTGAATTGGCAAGTTCCCATACAAACTTATCACTGTCTTCTATAACAGATAATACATTACCTGTTTCGCCTCTCTTTAGAAAATGGTTCCTGTTCTTAAGCAGATCAATGATAATAGGTTCTGATCCAGCCGCATGCACATCAAGACAAGGAGCTATTACAGCTATTACCCTTTTTCTTTCGGCAGCCGCTTTAACATCAGCGGGAAGCTCGAAAGACTCAACCCGTTCTAATCCGGCAGGCAGACGACTATTAATGGCCTCTATAATCGCGTTTTTGAGCTCCTGGTTGTAATCTAATATATTATTTCTACTTAGCCTGAATCCGCCCTTTGCCCTGGCCTTTTTGCAGAAAATGGCCACTATCCGAGTCTCGTCATCGTGCACCTTTTTTGACATGATCAACTTAGTGGACGCCGTTAATATCTGATCTATGAGATAAATTTCCGCCTCGTTTAAGTCTTCTCCCTTCAAAAGCCTCAGCACATCTTCTTCTCCAGCCTGGCCCATAGCAGTCAGGGCCTCTCTTACCATCGTGGTTTCTGATCTTTCTTCCTCTTCGGCTTTTTCTGTCTTAATAACCTTTTTCACTTCTGGTGGTATAAGATCGAGGTTATATTTGCCCTTGTCATTTCTCATGAAGGCAAGTTCTAGTATCGGCTGGCCATCCTCATATTCTCTTACGATAACAACTGTCTCATCTCCAAACTCTATTTTTTCAGTCCAGATACCATTTTTCTTCTTTGCCTCAACGTCAACCGGCTCACCTGTCGTGGGATCCAAGCTCAGCATATGGGCCAACTGCCCGGATGTTATTGGCCTCTGGCTTTTGGCCCATCTGCCCATCGCGGCCCGAGCAGCCTCATCATCCTCTTGGGCCTTGAATGCCTCGTAAAAGCGTTTCCTCATGTTCCAGTCGAGGATACCCTTAACTTCAGCCCCGGCGAGAAGAGCGACAAGCCCTTCCTTCACATACTTGGGATCCCCTGTATAGTGATAAGCCCTGACAGCAAGGGTGTATTCTCCGGTTTCTAACAATTTTTCATACGGCTCTTTTTTATTTGTAAGGATAGCCAGATACGGTCTTTCCTTGCCCTCCTCGAATTTCGGCATGATCACTAAGTAGGACAGGCCCTTATCCTTCATGAGCCTCGAAAGGCCTTTAGAGTGAAAACCGCCGGTTACCAAAGCGGCGACATGTTCGCCTTCTTCCCTCATGGCCTTGATGGTATTGGCCAGCATCGCGTTGTTACGCTGTTGTGCGATATTATAGAATGCTTTGGCCTCTCTAAAATTAGTAAATATAGCGTCGAGGTCATAGGCATGCTCGAATGCCAGGCCGTGCTTAGAATACTCCTCTTTTATGAAATCCCTTAAGGCGCTTTTCTCGAAAAACCTCTTTTTGCTTTCGATAAAATCAAAATCACCGTTACTTAAGGCCATCTTAAAAGTCTTCTTTATGAGCCTCATGGCCTTCGATAAATGATATAGGTTCCTCTCTTCTTCATTGCTGTAGATCTTTTCCCTTATATAATCCTCAAAGCTCTCGACCTCGCTCATGAGGGCTGTCACGTCAATATCCTCGAAAATCGTGATATACCTGGAAAACCTGATCATGTTGGCGTACGGTTTCGGGGATATCTTGGCGTCTTCGGCCATTCTTACTAAGAACCTATGAAATTCCCCCTGAGATGTCTTGCCGGATTTAAAAGCGAGGAATTCGAGGATAATTTTCTCGACTTCCCTCTTGGGAAGTTCTTTTGACAGCTCATCTAAAAGCGCGTTCCTTTCCTCATTTGCCTTTAAGAAATTTATGTCTTTTTCAAGCTCAATGGATTTTAATAATTTCGTCAAATTCTCAAATATTACTACTTCGATATTGTTCCTCTTAGCAAGCTTTTCAATGTAATCCCAGTGGCTCGTAAAGCCCAGTTTTCCGTCCTGGTGAAGTATGCAGTTGGCGTTCAATCTTTTTAAGTCCTTGGAATAGATCCTGTCTTCAAGGGCTTTCAGGGTTTTTAAAACCGCGTCGATATTCCGCTCTGCCTCTATCTTTTTATCAATCATGCCGTTAAGGGCATTGACATTATCCCAATAGAGGGATTCATCTTCGATACCGTATAGCTTCACGGGTTTTTCGCTGACAACCGAGAAGAATTCTCCGGCGGACATCTTCCCCTTTTCCATCAGGTATTCGGCTGTCTCATTCCTGACCTCCGCGTCGGGAAATGTCCTAAGCAGAGAAACATCAATGGGGCCTTCCGCTCCTTCCAGCGCTATCATGTTAAGGTTATAATTTTGCGCGAGGCTTTCCAGAAGGCTTAGAATAGAGCGCTGCGCGGGAAGAGATGAATGCGCATCCTGTATATTTATGACAACCTCGTCCCCGCCGTTCGAGTACGCGTCCTGTGTCTGTCCAACATTGTGAGGGATCTTTATACCGTTAAGGTTGGGCCTGCCGTCTATCTTCACCTGTGGCCTGGACTGCTGCCATACAGGAGCCCCGCCCTGGGCATTAACAATATCTTGATATATAAATGTGCATACAAGGATTATAGCGACAGACTTAATAAAACGGGCGTGACGCCTTCTCCAGGTCATCACGCCCATCATTGACTCCTCAGAATCGATTCCCGTATATTTCTCACACACCCCGTTATTACAGGCTTTATGCGGGCCAAAATCATCCCTGTGGTAATGTGTGCTTTGCCAAGCGTTCATTGATTACCTCTCTCCGACAGTTTGCCACTTTCTACAAGCTTTAAATAAGTCGCGAAAAACAAATGACAAACTTTTCGGTTGTCTAACATAAGTATAGCATATACAACGGGTTATGTCAATATTTAAGAACTGGCTATTTGAACTCTTAATTCCTCGTAACTTATTGTAATACATGGTGTTACAGCTATATTTTTCCTGTTACGTTATTGTTACAAACAAACGGTTTTGTAAAATTCCGGAATCCAACTTTTTTTGGTTAACATTCCCGCTAATTCTTGGCACACTGGTTGTCCTTTATTATATCCGGCTCTCCCATTTGACCGGATATCGGTGAAGAAATTTGTTTTTTTTATTTAATATATATCTAACCATAAGTGTAACCTAATATATCATATGGCGTGAAATGAAGTGTCACAGAAATGTAACGATTATGTATTAGTTATGTAACAGGATTTTCGGGCGGTTTCTAGCGACCAGGTCGCTTGAAGAGCGACCTGGTCGCGAGATTTGCTGCTCCATACGACTCAAACTAACTTTAGTCGACGGATAAAGAATTTTTTCGCGCCTTCGAACATCAGGTAGATGTTCGGCGTAAGGAATAGAGTCAGCGGGGTCGAAGTCAGGAGCCCGCTTATCAGGGTGATCGCCAAAGGCCTCCAAAGATTCGACCCCTCCGAGGTATCAAACGCCATCGGTATCATGGCTATGATAGTCGTAACTGATGTCATTATCACTGGCCTTAACCTGTCCTGCGCGGCCCCTATAAGGATTTTATACATACTGGCCTTGTAAGACTTGCGAAGAATGTTTATATGGTCAACAAGAATAATACCGTTATTGACAACGATCCCGACAAGTATCATCATACCGATCCTGGCGCCCATACCTATAGACGTATTTGTCACTTTTAATCCGTAGACAACGCCTATAAACGCGAAGACTATAGTCGCCATAATGATAACCGGTTGATAGAACGACTCGAAGAATGACGCCAGGACGATGTATATTAAGAGAACGATCACCAGCAGCAGGAATATTGTGTTTTTCTGCTGCTCCACCAGCAATGGATAATCCCCCCCCAGCCTATAGTAATAGTTTTCGGGAAATTTGATCTCCCTCAAAGTATCCTTTACAAGCTTGGCGGCCTCACTAAGCGGATATCCCCCTATATTAGCGCTGACCTGTATCATACGCGACCTGTTCTTCCTGTAGATCTCGCTTGGCCCCTCCTGCCAGTCAAAATCGGCCACCTGATCCAGCAATATCCTGGAACCGTCATCCTTTACTATCAGAAGCTGATGGATATCCTTCATGGTCTTTCTGTATTTCTCGTCAAGCCTTGTGATGGTCTCGACCTCGCTGGCCTCGGTGTGAAAGAGTGTAGCCCTCAGCCCGTACATCTCCGCGTGAAAGGTATCCGCGAGATTTCTCGTTGTCAAATCATATAATCCCGCCTTCTGTTTATCGATTTTTAGCCTTATTTCCGGCCTGCCTTCCTTCATGCGTATTTTAGTATCCGTAAATCCCTTGATACTGTTCATCCTGGTCGCCATGGATATGGCCAGCTCCTTTAACATGGAGTAATCATGCCCGAACAGGTCCAGGAATATTTCTTTTGTCCCGACCTCCCGTTCTTCCTCGTAGTATATAAAGGCGGGTTTGATCCTGTCCGTTTTAGGCCTAAGGCTTTCGATGACCTCTTTTACGCTCCTTTTCCTGAACATGAGGCCGACAAGCTCCACATACACCTTGCCTGACCATGCCTCAACTCTCGAGGAGAAGGTCTTTACTTCCGGGACGTCTTTTAAGAATTCCTCGACCCTTTTAGCGATAGTGTTGGTCACATCCAGTTTGGCGCCGGCCGGCAGCTCGATAAATATCGTGAATTTGTTCTGTTCGGTCGTGCCTATATATTCCTGCCCTATGCGCGGAAGCACAAAGAACCAGGCAATAAGCCCCGCTATAATGATACCGAGCAGTATGTACAGCCTTTTCCTGATGATCCAGATCAGGGCCTTTTTTTGATACTTGTAGATGGGTTTAAGAAAACTTGTGTCGCCTGTTATTATGCTCATCCTAGATGCCATTAGCGGTACTACGCTTAAGGCCACAAAAAATGATACTGTCAGCGAAAAAATAACCGTCCACGCAATGCCGCCGTACATTATGCTCAAGCGAGATTTTTCAAAAAGCATAGGCAGGAATACTATCACGGTAGTAAATGTTGAGGCAAGTATGACCATGTTCATTTCAGTCGCGCCTTTTAAAGAGGCCGCGTATTTGTCGAGGCCTTCCTCTGTTTTCTTCAGGACATTCTCGAAAACGACTATCGAATTGTCCACAAGCATACCGACGCCCAAGGCCAAACCCGCCATGGTAATGAAATTTATCGAAAGGTTAAGGATCGACGGAGGAAATATCATATTACAGGCCTGCATGATACCGAAGGTGATCACCAGGGATATGGGTATCGATAAGATGACTATCAGTATCGACCTGTAATTGACAAAATATAAAACCGTTAAAAGCAGGGCGATAAAAAATAAATACAGCAGGTTTATCGGCAACACTATAACAGTCGTGATCACCGCAATAAAAGCAAAAGGAAATATTAAGTTTATCTTTTTTCCCAAAAACGCGCCCGCCCCTAAGAGGGCCAATAATCCAATCTTATAAATAAGCGTGGGCCCGGCATCTTTCGCCGCAAGGATCATTATTATATGCGCCAGCATGGCGACGGCCCCATAGGCATAATACATCCTCTTGGGCATTTGCCCCATGAACAGGCTTAGCACTATTATTATAAGGATAATACCCCTGAAAAGCGATTTTTTCAGGTTATTGATCGCGTTTTTTATGAAGGTTGCCCTGCTTGTCGTCGGAACGATCTCAAGGTCCTTAGGCACGATCTTTATCACGCGCTTTATCTCTTTTTCAATGGCCTCGGCTACCTTGATGGTATTGGCGGTCGATTCCTTCTGGATATACAAACTCACGACCGGACGGATGTTCATCCTGGCGTAATTGGTCGCCTCAAGATATGAATCCTCAACCCTGGCGATCTCATCAAGCCTCAGCACCGACCCGGAAGGCGTAGTGGTTATGGCCAGCTTCTTGATGTCGTCCACTGTCTTAAAAGCGCCTATGCTCCTGATAAGGAATTTATCCTTTGATTCCTTTATCTCGCCCAATAATATATCCACATTATTCGATTGGAGCCGTGAGACAACATATTCTATAGCGATACGGTGCTGGAACAGTTTTCTCTTATCTATCTCCACAAGTATTTTTCGCGGCCTGCCGCCTGACACCTCCACATTCGCTACCCCCGATACACGCTTTATCCTCTCCTTTATCGTCTCATCAACGATCTTCCTGATGCTTTCCGTGGTCCTTTTTTTGCTGGTGACCGCGATAATTGTTATGGGCCTGTCCGTATGCTTAAACTGGGCGATTATGGGCTTTTCCGCCTCTTTTGGAAGTTTGTTCTTCACGCGGGCGAATTTCTCGCGCACCTCCAGGGACGCGTACCGCATATTCGTACCCGGCTCAAAACTCAAGATTATCTGCGCCTCTCCCTCCTTTGATATACTTAAGAGCTCTGCCAGGTGGTTCACAGTACTGACAGCCTCTTCTATAGGCTTTGTCACAAGGGCCTCTATCTCCGTCGGAGGCATCTTGCCCCTTACAAAAACGACTATGCTTATATCATTAAGGCTTATATTGGGATAAAGTTCTACCGGCAGGTGGAAAAGGCTTACTATACCCAAAAGCAGTACAGCGGAAAACATCATTATTGTGGCGACCGGCCTGGTTATGGCTATTTTTGATAAACTCATGGTAATTACAAAATCTCCGTTACCTCTTAAATATCTTTACCCTTAACTCATGGCTAGCCAGATAAAGAGAAGGTATTATAAAGAGGGACAAGAAAGTGGACACGAAGAGCCCGCCCATTATACTTATCGCCAGGGGCGCCCTTAATTCCGCGCCTTCACCGGCAGCAAGCGACATAGGTATCAGGGAGAGGATCGTAGTTACGGCTGTCATGAGAATGGGCCTTAACCTTGCCTTTGAGGCCTCGCACACAGAGTCATACACACTCATACCTTTGGCGCGCAATATATTTATATAATCTATCAACACTATCCCATTGTTAACAACTATCCCGCCTAAGACAACCACACCAAGAAGCACGACAACGTTCACTGAAGTCCCTGTAAGCATCAACGCCAATATAACGCCGATTATAGCCATCGGAAATGTGAACATTATTATGAATGGCTGCCATAAACTCTCAAACTGCGCCGCCATTATCATGTATACAAGAATAACAGCTAAGATTATGGCATTACGCAAGCTGGCGAAAGATATCTTCATCTCTTCAGACTCACCTGCCAGCTTAACCGTATACTCATCAGAGACTTTCATCTTTTCTACCCCGCGTTCAATCTCGCCTACAATATCCTTCAATGGCCTCCTGAAAATATTGGCTGATACGATAATAGTCCTTTCCTGGTCCCGTCTTTTTATCTCGTTGGGGCCGCGGCTGCTTACAAACCTCACGAGGCTTCCCAGCGGCACCTTTGTACCCGTCGGGGAATTTAGCTGCACCCTGGCCAGTTTATCGAAATTATCACGGTCTATTTCTCTCAACCTCACCCTTATATCGACCTCATAACCCTTTTCCTTGAATTCACTGGCAATGTATCCCCGTAAGGCCGCTTGTGTGGTCTGCGCGATATCCACAACGGACAACTGGTACAGGGCTGCCCTGTCCTTATCGATTATGACCTGCGTCTCCGGCGCCCGTTCGGGTGTGTCTGTCTTAACACCGTATATACCTCTGATATTATTCAGCATCACGATCAATCGCTGCACTATAACCTGCATTTCCGGAATATTTTTACCCTTTACCTCGATAACTATTGGGCTGGATTCCTCAACAGTTCCCCCGAATACGCCCTCGTCCAATAAGTATTCAACGCGCACATCCTCAAGCCCTATATCTGATATTTTCTTATCCAATTTCTGCACCAGTTCTTTTGTCCTTATCCTTCTCTTCGCTTTTAACCTGACGACCATCTCAGCCTGGTGCGCCTCTAATCTCTGAAATATGTCCTCCGGCCTCTTCCCTCGGGTAGAACCTACTATCACGCTGGCATCCCTGACCTCCGGAAGAGATAGTATGAAATTCTCTATTTTCATCACTACCTGATTTGTACCCTCAAGGTTTGTCCCGGCCGGCATATTAACTTTGACCACGAACTTACCCTGGTCCATTTTCGGCAGAAGTTCCTTATCCAGGGCCTGATAAACCATAAGGGACAAAATAAAGATCACAATAACCGCGATGAAGCCCTTTGACTTATTTTCCAGGAAGTTCTTTAAGAAGGCCTCGAACCTATCCACATACTTCGTAAATACCTGTTCATGCCCCGAAACAGACTTTATCTTCGTATACAATAAAGGCACTAATGATAAAGCGACGAACAAAGACGCTATTAGTGAACATATTACGGTGAAGGCCAGCTGTTTGAACAACTGCCCGGCCATGCCGTAAACAAATCCCATAGGAAGAAAAGCAAATACTGTGGTAAGGGTTGCCGCTATGATCGCGTTTGAAACCTCCTGTGCCCCTTCCCCTGAGGCCTGGTTGGCCAGTTTACCCATTTCCCTGTGACGGGTGATATTTTCCAAAACGACAATAGCGTTATCCACGAGCATGCCGACGCCCAAGGCCAACCCCCCTAAGCTCATCATATTAAGCGATATGCCTCCGGAATGCATAGCTATAAAAACCGCCATTATGGATACCGGCATGCTCACGGTAACAATGCCTGACGTGCGCCAGTTGCGCAGAAAGAAGAATAGGACGAAAAATACTATAATACCGCCGAGTATGGCGGCATCCCTCACGCCTTTTATGGATTCACGGATAAATTTAGATTCATCATTTACGACAACAATGCCTATGTCCTCAGGCAGCTCTTCTTCTAACTGCCCGATGACCCTCTTTAAGCGGTTCACCACCAATAATGTATTGGTCTGCGCCTGTTTCTGGACCGAGACAAGGACTGTAGCATTTTTATTGTACCTGGAGTAACTCGTTCTCTCTTTATATGTGTCCTTCACATCGGCAATATCCCGCAATAACACCAGGTTTGTTTCATGCGCTATCTTCCTCTCCTCATCCTCAGGAGAGGCCTGGTACATATTTTCATCATCTTTTATTGTTTTTACAGGGATATCCCTGATCTCTTCAACCGTTTGGAATTCACCGAGTGTCCTGATCAAATACTCATAAAAGCTTTCCTTAATAGTGCCTGCGGGATAGTTCAGGTTCGCGTTAGTTATGGCGTGAACGACATCCATTATGGGCACATCCCTGGCAAACAGGCGGGCCTGGTCGATCTCTACAAGTATTTCCCGTTCAAGCCCGCCTGAAATCGTTGCCGAGGCAACACCTTCAACTTTTTCAAGCGAGTCCTTTATGTCACGACGCGCGATTTCCCTTACTGCCACCGGAGACCTCTTGCCTGTAACGCTCAATGTCATGATCGGACGCTCTAAAGGATTATGTTTCATGACAAGAGGCTCTTCAGATTCCCTCGGCAGCCTTTCCTTCATGAGATCGATCTTCTCCCTGACCTTGAGGGTGGCGAAGTCCATGTTCTCATTCCATCCGAATTCACCGAATACAAGAGATATACCCTCTTTAGATATAGAACGCACCCTCCTCAAACCGCTTACCGTACCCACGGCCTCCTCAACGGGTTTTGTTATCAGTGTTTCTATCTCTTCCGGAGCCGCATTTGAATAGACAGTCGCTACTGTAAGCTGAGGGAAGGATATGGGAGGGAATAATTCCTGCGGCAGGTTAAAAAGAGAGATCGACCCGAATAGGATGACAAAGAGGACTGACATCAAAGTTGTAATAGGCCTTCGTATAGAAAAATGGGGCAATCCCATTATCGCAAAACTCCTTCGTTTAGTTATTAGCTGTCAGTTATTAGTTCTTAGTAGTTGGTCAATAGTAGTTAACTCCCGGCCGTTAGCGATTGGTGATTTTTAGAATTTTAAAACCGGACTTTTTATCTATAACCAAATATCGACTAACGACTAATAACTAATAACTAATATAAGATCTCTTGCTGCTCGGCTATCTCGACTTTTTCTTTGTCTTCCATGTCCTGGTGATGTATCTCAACAACTATAAGCTCGCCTTCCTTGAGCCCTTGTATGATCTCAAGCCTGTCATGGGTGGCGTACCCAAGCTTGACCTTTCTGACCTCAACCTCACCCATTTCTTTCGGCACATCATCACCGGCTTCGCCTTTACCCTTATCCGGCATCATTGCGCTCATGGCGTCTGTCTTACGCACGACGAAGACAACGGGCCCTTCTTCCTTCCTTTTTCGAAGGGAGGAAGTCGGAATAATGACCGCGTTCTTTTTTTCGTAAGTTGATATATTCCCTCTGGTAAACATGCCGGGTTTGAGCATGCCGCCGGGATTTTTTAGTTCTACTTTAACCCGCTGGGTCCTTGTGCGGCCTTCTATTATAGGTGAGATTGTGTCAAGTGTTCCTATGAAATCCTTGTTCGCGTAGGCATCGACATTGATCTCTACCTTCTGCCCGAGCTTCAGCTTATGCACATCTTTTTCTATTATCTCAAATTCAGCGAATACTTTGGTTATATCCACATACATACCGACTTTATCGTTCGGCGTAACATAAGCGCCTACATCCATATCCTGGGTGGCTAAGACTCCGTCGGCAAAAGCGTATATGTTTGTTTTCTCAAGATCGCTCTTCGCGGATTCATACTCGAGGCGGCTCTTTTCCACGGCGTCCTCTATCACGCCACCGACCTCGAACATCCTCCTGGCGGAATTCAATTCAAGTTCCGCGTACTTTAACTTAAGAAGCGCGTCCCTCTGTTCCAGGTTGGCGATAATATCCCCTTCCTGTATCCTTTCGCCTTCTTCGAAATTAAAACTTTCTAACACGCCGCTGGTCTGGAACTTCAGTGGGACTTCTTTATATCCTTTCATCGTACCCAGGACAGGAAGCGTGTCCTTGAAATCCATGCGTTTTACCTTATATACCTTAACAGGCAAAGCCTCACCGATAGCCAGCTCAACCGGGGTCTTAGGCTTTGTCCTGCCTGCCAATACATCCCTTAAGTTCGATATGCCCTTTATCAACACAACCAGGACCACTACACCGGCTATAGCTATAATAACCTGCTTCTTGGTAACAATCTTCTTTACGCCGCCTGAACCGTTGTCATCCGTGTCCGGGCCGATCGGTTCCTGCTGCCGCTCTAACTCCGGCGAATTATTTTCCGCCGGTTCCGGACTGGCCGCCTCTTCATTCGGCCGGTCATTATTCTCTTCATCTCTCTTTATTTCGTTTTCGTCCATGGTTTGGCTCCTTTATTATTGTAATTGATTGCACAGATTTTACTATGATTACACGGATCGCACGCAGATTTATTGATCTGTGCGATCTGCATTAATCCGCGTAATCATAATTATTTCCATTAGTTAATCCTAAAAGTACCCTATTATACCTATTGCCTTATTGAGCGATTTGACCGCCATGTAATAATCCGCTATAGCCTGCAAAAGTGAGAATTCTTCCTCGCCCTGTTTTATCATTTCCTCGATAACATTTGACGCGGGCGTCTCATTCATCTGCCTTTTAGTATCCAAAAATGTTACGTAATTCCTCTGGAATTCCACTTTGGTCCGGGCGACCTCCATCTGCAGGAGCGCTTTCTTATATTTAAAAAAGGCCTCCTGTATTTCCATGATGACTTTCTGTTTCGCGTCGTTGTACTCATGCTGCGCCCTGCTGAAATCAACATCGGATTCGGCGACATCCGAATAATGTTTGAGGTTGTTCAGGACGTCAAAAGTCGTCGTATGCGTGATCGCCTCCGTTCCATGCGTTGTGCTGACCACAGGCTGCCACTTTTCTCTTGTGTATGTATAACCAGCTGTGCTGCCGAATACAGGCACGCTTACAGTAACACCGGCATGCCATTCCGGCAGGAATTTATGCTCAACGTTATAATTAACACCGTCTTTTATCCTGTCCTGCTCGACAAAATCCTCTTCTGAATAGCCCCACGCGCCGGATAAATCGACCTTAGGCCATCCCTTGGCCTGGTTTATTCTCTTTTCATAAAGGTAATACTCTGTCATCAGGAAATTGATCTTCATTTCCGGGCGGTTAGCAAAAGCGAGAGTATAACAATCGTCAATTGAAATATCTTTGGTTACCGGATCATCAACGCCGAATATGCTTATATCGGCCTCTGTATTCATGGCCTGTTTCAATATCAACCTGGCCAGTTCCACGTCCTCTTTGGACGATGAATATTGGAAGTTTATCTGGTTATATTTGCTGTATACATTTAAATATTCGACTTTACTGACCGCGCCCGCGTCAAATGCCCCTTTAGTAGAATCGTTCAAATCCTTAGCCTGCCTGTACAGATTCTCCTGAATCCGGCTTGATTTAATTGCCTTATCCATGCTGTAATAAGCCTTTTCTACCTGCAGGATAACTTCATTTTTTATCCTATCATAATCATTTTCCACTATCTCGAGATTGACCTCTGCCTGGCCTACGGTATACAACAGTTCACCGCCATGAAATACCGGCTGTGAATACTCCGCCAGGAGTTTGCGGCCCTCATACCTCCTGCCGCTTATCTTACCTGAGGACTCCTCCCATTTACCTTTGATGGTTGGCGCAAGTTTCCTTCGGGACTCCCACAACCTGATTTTGGCCAACTTGATCTGCTTCTCCGCTATATCAAGCTGTACACTGTTAGCCAGCCCAATGTCTATGCACTGCTGTATGGTCAGCTTCTGGCCGGGAAGGTTTGTAGCGGGTATATCATCCAGCAGGTTCTTTAACCCTATTTCATTTGAGCCGAATAATCCCCAGGATCTCCGTTCCAACTTGTTTCTTCGTTTAGCCCTTTCTTTCTTTTTCTTGGCCCGTTCTTTTTTATCGATTCTTCTGTCTGCCAGGATCTCTCTATCGGCTTTATCTGAATAACCGGCCGCCATTTTATTTTTTGGATCTATGGACAATGCCTCCGTAAATTTATACCTCGCGACCTTATACTCTCCCATATCATAGTAGTCCATACCCTCATCAAATGTGTTAAGGGACTTAACCCTCATCTTATCCTTTTCATGGCGCCTTAAGTCCCACTTCGTCACTCTTTTCTTTTTATCCAATCTCTTACGGGTAGCTAATTCCCTTTGCCTTGCCTTCTCTAAAGCGCGCTCTCTTTTCCTGGCCTGCCTTTCTTTTATCATGGCCTCTCTTTGGGCCTTTGCCTTTTGTCTTCTTTCTTCTCTCAGGGCCTTTTTTGCCTCGATTTTAGCCTTTCTCTCGCTCTTTTTTCTCTGGGCCGCTTCTCTCCTGGCCCGTTTCTTTTCTTCCTTCTCCTGTCTTATTTTCTCTTTTTTGGCAAGCCTATCAGCTTTCTTTCTTTCCTTTTCTACGGCCCTTCCGGCCTTTTCCTCGGCCTTCTTTCTCTTCTTTTCTTCAGCTAGCCGTTTCTGTTCCTCTTTTTTCCTCTCACGCTCTTTACCTTCAGCTTCTTCACGGGCCCTCTCCCGCCTAAGGCGCCTCTCCTCTAGCCTCTTTTTCCCGAGACGTTCACTTTCTTTTTCTGATTCTTCTTGCGCCGTTTCTTCTTTGCCGCTACTTTCTTCCGCTCTAGGGCTGAAATTATACTGGACTGCCGTTTCCGAATAGACCTTACTTGTATCACTATCAATAAACGGAGTACAGCCAGCAAAAACAAAGAAGGTAATCAGAAAAACGGTTTTCCGCGCGTATATTTTAATATACCTCATCTCCGCTCTCTTTTTTTCTTTTCTTTTCCCGGTATTTTCGCATATACTCTTTCATGTACTTCCTGTGTCTCTCTCTGTGCGCGTCCCTGTAGAGCTTAAGGTACTCCTGGTGCTTCTTTCGCCAGTCAAGTGACCGCTGGCGGCAGGTCTCTTTCCATGACTTATCATGGGCCTCCTTATACTTGAAATAGTTAGGATTTCTCTCCCTCCATTTCTTCATATTCGTTAATTGACGTTGATACTGGCATTCTATACTGGAACAGATCTCCTGGTTGGGCCTGTATTTATTGGGAATAAATGGTTTCTTGCATATCTTACACAATTTTTCTTTTCCCATATTAAACTCCTATGAATATTTCTCTTACGACAAGAGCAGCCAGCCCTATGCAAACTGCGTCTTTATTACTTAACGCGCTATATGTTATCCCTATCTTAGCAGATAGTTCATCTAATGCCAGTTTCTCAACGCTTCTTTTGACCTGTTCAAGAAAATAGTCACCCGATTGCTCGACACCGCCTCCCAGGACAAGTTTGTGCGGTTTAAAAACATTGATAAGGTACGCCAATCTTACGCCCAGGTTAAGCCCGGCAAATTCCAGTATCTCACCGGCTATTACATCCTTTTTTTTGGCCGCTCTGAATACATCCGCATCTTTTATATTATCGATAGAGTCACCCGCTTCTGTAAGAATGCCCGTACCGATACCCTGTTCGATCAGCTTTTTAGCATGATTGACTATCCCCATGCTGCTGCCCCATGGTTTCAAATACATACAGTTTTCAAATTTCAACTTTTCCCAGGTATAAAACTCAAAATTTTCCGCGAATACACAATCCCCCAGGTCACTGTATGAATACAAAACATTGCCCTCAGGAAGGTTATTCTCCTGCATATACTCAGCGTAAGACGCGGCTACAGCGTTTGGCGCATAGAAAACAGGCGCATTGAATTCAGCTTCGATGGCATCCATAAGATCTCCAATGTCATTATCCGTATCCTGCTGACTAATACCTATACCTTTAAGCTTCTCCTGTTCCATACCCTGCTTAAGGGTATTAATTACTGTAAAAACTGCCTTTTTTACATCTTTATTAACATCGTTTTGAGCGCTATTTAATTCTTTAATCGATAGATCGGATAAAATACCGCTTACCACATGTTTAGTTATATATATTCCAATAATTAGTGCCTTTTTATTATTTAACTCCAGGATTATTGGCGGACGTCCACCACTTGAGGCCCCCACCTCTTTTTCAACGATCAATCCCCTTTTCATAAAGGAGTTAATATAATTCGATATTGAAACAGCGTTTATCTTTGTAATAGCTGTTAAATCGGCCCTGGAGACATCTCCTTTTTCTCTCAATATATTATGAATACGTAAATTTTTAAATTCTTTCTCATTAAGAGATCTCTTTGTAACATCCCCCATGATATCATCTCCTTTATGATACATTATTTCAATGATTACGCAGATTCACAGAATGATTACACAGATACATGCCATAGATAATGTTTGTATAATCTGTGTCAATTTGTATAATCATATAATAATGAAATTCATTTTATATATTTACTAAAGCTTTAACGATTCAAGCCTGTTAGGAACTTACTTTTTAATAAATATACATGATAAAGAATGAAAAGTCAAATTAACATCAAAGATTTTTTCGAAAAAATAGCAGGATTAAAAGTTAGATATATTTGAGGGAGATATTTTTTGATTCTTTTTACACGAATTAAATAAAAAACTACGGCTCGATCTGTGAAGGTTTCCTTATAAAAAAATCCTCTGCCGCATTATCTATCATATTCTTCTCAATATCGCTTATTTCGGTAAATATCGCGGCAATTTGAAAAATATTCCCCTGGTTAGGCCTTTCAATACGCAATATTTTTCCTCTGCAGACTATAGGATTACTTAACACGGGAAAGTTTATCTTCATATCCACCAACGAACCTAGTTTAAGTTCTTTCACATAGTTAAAAAGCGCCCCTCCGGCGCCGATGTTTTGAATAGTAACCATATTCCAAATGGAATCAGGCTCGACTGAAGCATCATCAGATAATTCTTTAACCTTCGCGATAAAATGCTTTCTTATCCTCTTATATTGCCTTCTTTCAGCGCCGCTATATTTTTTCGCGCCCTCTAATACATTCATGTGATCCTCCGAATTTTTTGACGGCCATCATCCACATAAATTTTACACATAATATTGTAAAACTCTTGAGAGGATTTGTCAAGTTCACTTGTAGCGCACGTTTAAGGCGCGCTACTTTGTGGATAATGTTGTTGAGTAGGCGGGATTGTAAATTATGCCTACCTATATTTTTTGTTAATTTTTCTTGTAATAGCCGCCAATGCAAAATATAATAGAGAAAATATACAAGAGGACTATTATGAAAATAGTCATACAAAGAGTTAAGAGCGCGAAAGTTACCGTAAGCAAGTTTACGGCCGCTGAGATCGGCCATGGCCTGTTATTATTGGTAGGCATTGCCCGGGGTGATGGGCAGCAGGATATAAATAAACTCGTGAAAAAGGTTTTAAATCTGCGCATTTTTGAAGATGAACAGGGCAAAATGAACCTGGATGTAACGCAGGTAGGCGGAAGTATATTAAGCGTATCCCAATTTACCCTGCATGCTGATACAAAGAAAGGTAACCGTCCCAGTTTCGTGATGGCAGAAGAACCACACAAGGCCAAAGGTATCTGGAAAGACTTCAATGATGCCCTTACAAAAGAGGGCTTAAACGTAAAGGCCGGCGTTTTCTCAGCGCATATGGACGTGCACCTCGTAAACGACGGCCCTGTAACTATTATATTAGATTCACGCTCTTAACTACCTAGAAACTAATACCACTTTAAAATCAGAGAATTCTTTCTTAGAAATTACCCATTTAACTACAAATATACCTATCGGGACGCCTACAATAGCCCCGCTTGCGGTTGTGATAGTGCTTATTATAGCAGGATCAACCCCCAACATACTGAGTATCAATCCTTCAACAAACCCGATTATAAATCCACCTATAAATCCCAGGAGAAGTCCTCTCCAGGTTATGGCCCATCATATCTTTGCGGCCCTTACCCAGTCAAGCTCCACGGTGTTCATGCCCTGTTTTACCTCTTCCATAAATCCTCCTTTTGTACAATAAGTGCATAGACACAAATGCGACCAGGTCGCATGAAGAGCGACCTGGTCGCTCTATTTCAAAGTGCCTGTTTCAGCCTAAGAATAAGTATACCCAACAAATCCCCCATAGGCAAATCTATTATATATATACCTATAATATACCGTAAGAACCTTCCTAGTTCCGGGACCTAGGTCCCGGAACTAGGAAGGTGTTAAATCCCTAGCCTGCCAAATAACATCAGCCACAATGGTATCGTAATTGCTGAGAAAAGGTTTGAATAGAAAATAGCTGCGCTGAAAAAGCTGTTATCCGCCTTAGTGTAATTTCCAATTATGATCAACGATACCGCGGACGGCATTATGCTTTCAACCAGAAGAAAGAATTTATAGGATGTGTCAATTGGGCTCAACATCATAATAGCAAAAACTATTGCCGGCACGATAACAAGCCTTGTTAATATAAGCATCCTGAGAGGAGCCCATTGATTAGACTTATATGCCCTGTATTCAGCAAGATATGCCCCTACCATTATTAACGCCAGTGGAAACGCTGCATTTCCCACAAATGTTATGGGTTTGTCTATAACCTCCGGGATCCATCCTTTACCCAACATAAAAACACTCGCTATCGAAAAGACCGTGACAAGAAAAGGAGGATTTATCGCCCTTTTCAGATTGATCTTTCCCTTTTTATTCGACAGGTAGATAGGCCCAAATGACCAGAATAACAAATTAAAACCTATAAGGAACAAAAATATGTATATTAGTATGGTGTCGCAAAATGATCCCTGGCAAACGAACGAGGTTAAAGCGATCGGTATATACCCGACATTCTGAAATGAGCATGAAAATACAAATTCTTTTCTCGAAGTAAAATCTTTGAATGGCCTCACTAATAAAGAAGCTATCCCCATGGTCATAAAAAACATGATAAATGCCGCGATCGGAAGGGCCCACCACATTCTGAATCTGACAGGATCAAATACTGAGGTTGTCTTTGATACTATGAGTGCGGGCAATACCAACCATAAAAGCACCTGGCTTATGATGTCTATGCCCTTCTTATTAATGAGCTTTATCTGCCGGATTAGATATCCGACGCCCATTATTAAGAAAAGTTTAACCATTGCCGCGGCTATGGCATTGATGTTGTAAAAATTTTCCATTTATCCCCGTTAAACTACTTCGGGTTCCGGGATCAGGAACATGGCCCCCTAAAGGCACATCCAGTTATTTCGGTAATAATTGTGTGTTTTCGGTTTGCGCGGGATTCCCTGTCGTCTGTTGTCCCGGCGTAAAGGTGCCCAGAATACTAAAAAAAACAAGCATGCCGCCGATAATAACAATGATTATCTCTTTCGGATGGAACTTTGTATCAACCTTATATTCCGGGTTTATCTTGGCATTATGTAAATTAATTATATTCTGCATGGACAACAATGGTATAAAGCTCAAGTAAGAGATCAGCCAATACGGATCTTCCGCCCTGCCCATTAATGAAAGGATGATCAGAATAGCGGCAAAAGTGCCCGGGGAATCATTCCCTGTGTATCCATTGCTTTTGGCCGTATTGATTATTCTCTTAAAAAGACCGTAACAAAAAAATACATAAAACAATGCCCTCGCCCCCGGAGAGAACTTTTCTCCTGTTTTCTTTTGAACGCAAGACCAGTTCCTGTAGAACCAATATATGTGAAACAAACCCAAAGTACAGACTGATAACAAAGCTACTTTAAGAGGCGAGGCATTGAAAAGCTCCATCTGTAGAGGCTCTGCTTCGGCCTTCTTTTCCTCGGATTTAATGACCGGTTCTTTCTGTATTTTTTCACGATATCCGCAGTTTTTGCAGACCAATTCCGATCCGAATTTAGGCTTCTCCATCTCCATATTACACGCCGGACACTTCTTCATATTCCCTCCTTTGCAGACGTTGTCCATAACATACTGATAATCTTTAAGTTATGCCGTAAACATGGGTGTAAAATGAGCCTGACAATTAGAACCATACCATGTTTACGCCACATGTCTATAATTATCAAGCAGTTATGGACAACGTCTTCTAAAGTAGTATACCGCATTATCGGGGAATAAGCAACCCTGGCAAACGCAACCGAAACCAACTATTCTGTTGAACCAATGCAGCTGACCCAGTTAGGCGGCGGTCAACAGCTCAAGCATCCTTGTATTTATCCTCTTAAGTTCACTAGTATCATGGGCGCTGATTGGCTTTATAATAAACTGCAGCGCTGTTACCGTACAAATGGGATCTTCCTTTAATATCCCTAACGGAATAACCTCTCTAGGTATTTGCTGAGTTAAAATTCTGTATATTTTATAAAAGGACAGTGCGTCATCGGAAAGATAAGCCTTACCAAGAGCAATAAGGGCCTCTATAGGTATAGCGTCATTGGCCCCAAGTTCTTCCCTGTCAAGGTCTGCATATATAATTCTTGCATCCGAATCGTACAAGGCGCCTCTTTGATCAACACTCAAAATACCATAAGGTAATATAGTTACAGTCATTTCATTGATATTATTTGGATCGCTTGCAAATGACACCAAGTCATCTATCTCCTCAAAACTAATTTCATAGGGGTTACCCTCTGTCATCGTCCTTATCTTAGTCAATATCCCCTGTTGTGAGGGGCCTGCATAACCTTTCCATATTTTTATAACATAGGGGCTCTCTTTTATTATTTCGTTATCTATACGAGCATGCACATAACTTGTGACATGTAATTTCAGGATTTGCCTTATTTCTTTTCTCATATTTCTTTCGATATCCCATGAATGCAAAACACGAATAGCGTCACTTTTTCCAATCTCATAACTTACATCACATAGAAGATTAATGATTGCCTTAGAATAATTGATATCTTCCCCGATAAAAATGTCTGACAAGCAATAACGCCTGCCGCCTAGCATTACCAACAGCCCTAAGTCGTTTAATATTTCAAATTCCCTCAATACATCCATCATGCTACAACACCTGGCTTTTGCAATCATGGAAGCACTTATACCAAATTTCTTATCCATCGCGCGGTTTATTAAATTGTCATCATCTCTGATGGCTTGAAGGCAAGCCGCCGGTGAATTATCTCTTTTCTTAACTTCAGCATTCTCTTGAGGTAGTTCTACATATCCTACAATGGGCCCATCATTATCTTCATAAAAGACAGTTTTTGTCACTATGCCTCTGCTTGGATCTGCTTTTTCCCATTCACCAACCTTAGATGGCGTCCAGTTGAGCTTGAGTTTTCCACTATTTGACCTTTTAATCACCAATGAAATAACATCGACATCACGTATTTTACTAAACCTCTCAACAATTGCATTTATGCCAAATGCTCTTAATTCGTTTGCCAATTCAGCGAACACCCCTAACAATTGTTCTCTCTGTTCCTGCGAATAAGTCTTCGGAACACCATATTCGGTAAATAATAATCCCCCTTCTTTAAGATTATTATACAAATTTACTATAGCTTTCAGAGGATCATTGTAAAATATCGCTGATGCGAGAAATGTTATAACATCCATCTTTCTTCCCTGAAGTTTTTCTTCCAAACAAGCGTCATCAGCTCCTGTTTGTATGAAGTCGAACTGCCTGGAAAACAGATCTGTCGTAACGCCCCTTTCTTCAGCGACTGCCACTACATGCTCTCTTACTTCCGGCTTAAAATCATCAGCAGTCCATTCCCTGGGGCAGACCAAATACGAACGTAAGCCTATATCTCCCCACCTTGCACTTGCCTCAGTAGGCGCACAACCTACCCCCTCTGAAACGTCCATGTAATTAATTTCCTCAGTTTCTCCACACCTGTCCCCTAAACGCCTCTCAATTACTCCTTCCAGTCTCATTCTGAAATCTGGGAACAATTGTTTGAAGAATTCTGCATATCGGACAAATCCTTTATGAAAAGACCATTCCTCATCAACAGCTTTTGGAACTTGACACGTTTTGCTCAGTTTTTTAATGTCTTGTTCCGGAAAAATTGACTTTATTGTATCGACTTTTCGTCCAAGCAGGGCCCTATTCTCTTCAGTAACCTTTTCGCAAAATCCGCTCCAATTTCCTATTAACTCTTCATATATCGTGGCAAAATCTTCATGTGGATCTTTTGCGCCATGTTTTCTGACAAAATCCCTATATTCGAATCCCTCTGGTTCATTCGGAAAGTTTTCCGGTCTTTCTGACTTATGATATAACTCTCTTAATGTCTCTCGAATCTTTTCAGGCACCACGTACTGAAGAACTCCATATCCTATTTCGTGCCATATATGCCATACAATTCGCCTAGCTGAAATATCGAATAAAATACAACTGCTATGAGCTTTATCATACTGTGCTGGAGCTGTTTCTTCATCACTATATGATGAGATAGGTGCTTTTTCACTATCCTCAACAACTATGCTATCAACTGTGTGTTTTTTCAGGTGATCCCTTGGAATTGCCTCAAGTGATTTATCTATTAGCCGCATGTGATGCGCTTTCAATCTTTCCGCTTTATTCGTTCTCATATCTATTACCCAAACGCCATGTTTGCGATATGTTTCAGTGCACCTCTCTCCCAAAAGATTCGATAACGTTGAGACCGTTTCATCATCATCTCTCATGGCTAGTTTTTTTGCCTGTCTACTGCTTCCTAGTCTATCTATTTTAGCGGTCTCGGCTAACTCGCCTGCCTTTATCCTGTAAACCTTTTCTTTCCTATCCTCGGGGCCTGTAACTCCAACAAGAGTAAATCCCAATTTATCGTAAAGTGCGTTGGCCTTATCATTATCACTCAGGGTATCAACTGTAATGGCCTTTTCGCTGTCTAAAGTCGAGGCTAAGTGTCTTAAAAGAGCCGTAGCTGCGCCTTGACGAGAAATCGAATCGTGAGTCGAAAGGCGCGTAACTCTTATACCTCCCCCTTCCCTTTGGGCGACCAGAACCGATTTCACCTGTCTATTGATATCTATTAAGGCGTAGCTATATGAACGCCAATTCTGATAATTTCTACCGAGCAGCTTTTTGCCATCCCATTGGCTTCCGCCCGGCACCTGATTAATCAATTTAAGTGTTTCATCCGTTGCAAGACTCGAGAAATCTTTATCCATCGCAAACACATAACACTCTGTTCCGTCTGCCAGGATAATACTTTTTCGCTCTGTTAAATCAGAGAACGCACCCCAATCGGCTCTTTTCCCCACATGACCTGACAGCCACAAAAAAAACCCCTTCTTTCCGGCCGTTATATTTATATCCCCATCATCCCCATTGAAACCACCCGACAGATAAAGATCATATATAGCGTCAAGGTCTAAATAGAATTTACTGCCTGTATCGTTATACTCTCTTTCGGCCCTTTCATATAGCCACGATAAATCTTCTGATGAACCGTGCGCCTCATCAGCAAAATCCCGGTGCTTTATATGCCAGGCCTTCATTTCCTCATAACTAACAGTGTGCCCCAAAGTGTTTTCAAGCTCTACTCTCTTTTTCTCATACTGCCTGATCTCATTCTCTTCATGCCTGACCAATGCCTGAATAATTTCCTCGTCATATATAAAATTACTATCAATATATGCTGTCAATATTCCATTTTGTGTGCCCCGGCCGATATGGCCAAATTGGTTTGTGTTTTTGAAAAGCCCTGGTATCCCGGCTATTAGTATTGGTACTGTCCTGGCAGATCCATCAATTTCAATCTGAAGTGTCCTTTCCCACTTATGCCTAAGATAACTTATGCCACCCGCTTCTCTGATCCTGCTTCCGATGTATGCGTTTACAGCCTTGTTTGACAAACAAGTATAACACGCTTTAAACAACGCCAAAAATTCCTGCCTTGAAAGCCTTGTCGTTGGGGAAAGATGCTAAACTGCATCATCAAGCGCGCCAGAGGATATTTGAAACAAAAAAGTGTAAATACAGCAGCAGGATATCACTATTGTTACTATTTTGTTTGACATTTTATAGTTCATAATAAAATATTATCATATTAACAAAATTTAATGGTAACCGTTATGTAATATTTCTGCTGACTATTTTTTTATTAACAATAATAAGGGGCGGTTCTATTTTTCAAATAAAAAATAGAATCGTCCCCTATTTAAACGTAGTAAGCCTTGCCTCTCGTCGCCTCGTCGAGGACAGCGGCTTCTCGGGACAATTTTTGCCTGCGTCTAAACCCAGGCAAAAATTGGTAGCCTGCTCCGGGCGAATACCCAAAACGCAGATTATTTTTATAGAACAAGAATATCGCTTTTAGGATACTATAAAACCCCGGAAAAATCAAGGTGATCTAAAGCTCGGCAGTCCGCCAAAGCCTTAGCTGTCTATAACAGGTGAGGCTTTGGCAGACGCGTCCTCGCCTCATCCAAAGCCCCGCGTGCTCGTCCGCCTGTGCCTCGCTTACCAATCTAGACCTCGTGACGCTCGGCACAGCGCTGAGCCGTGAGCATAGGCGCGCTCCCAAAATGTCGGATTTTTGGCGCGGAAAAATCCGACATTTTGGGAGAAAACGAACAGTTACATTTCTTCTAATAAATATATTTTGTTAGAATATTATTTTGTAGATTAGGGCTATATACACGAGTTATGCAGCAAATAGAAGCTCTCTTATTCTTTCGTTGATTTGTATCAATTCAGTGAGGCTGTGTGCAGTTATTGGTTTTAAGATAAAGTTAAGCTTTTTAATAAAAAAGGTGGGATCTTTTTTAAGTGAATCAAGTGGAATATAAGTATAATCTGTTGATTGCGTTAATATCCCGTATAACTGGTAAAATGCGGTTTCATCATTAAATAGATATGCGCGGCCGATCGCAACTAACCCTTCTACGGGCGAAAGGTCGTTAGCGCCAAGATCTTTCCTGTCAAGATTGATATATATTACCTTTGCGTTGGCTTCCCGTAAACTAGCAATCTGCCCTGGTTTTAATATATCGAAAGGCATTATGGTTACGGTTCTATCATTTATGTTATCGCGGTTACAGGCGAATGATATAAGATCTTCAACTTCTTCAAAGCTTACTCGGAATGCCCTACCTTCTGTTGCATTTCGAATCTGCGTAAGTAGACTCTGTTGGCTTGGCGCGCCGTAGCCTTTCCATACTTTAATTATACAAGGTTCATCAATATCCTGTCCCTTCCTCATATGTGTATGCGTATAATTTACTATGTGAAGCCTTAGTATCTCTTTTACAATATCTCTTTCTTTTTGAGGTATGTCACCGCGATGCAATGGTCTCGCTTTACCTTTCATACCAACCTTGAATTCCACATGATTAATTACATTTATTAAGTCCCGCGTGTAATTTTCATCCGGGCCTCTCATAATATCCGCAAAACAATAATAACCATACTTTATCTCTCCATCAATCTTAACAGGAATAAATATCTCAAGCGCTTTTAATATCTCGAATTCTCTATCCACCGTTCTACGGCTACATGGTCTGAGATTTGCTAGTTCGGCTGCTGTAATCCCTTTATTCTTATCTAAAGCCTTGAGCAATAAATCCTTGTTGTTCGACATTTTGAGAGTTTCAAGGCATCGAGCAGGCGTGCCCTCTTCTTTCGCACCTTCACCATCCCCTGTTTTTGTCGATAATAGCGCCTTTCGAAATAATAATTCTCCTTGCCCAAAACATCTAAAAACAGACAATAGTTGCTTGTCGGCTAGAACACCGGAATCATCGAGAAATTTGAAGAAACCTAACATCTTTATTATAATATCATTTTCTGAAATAACTATGCCGTGCATTTTCTCTTTTAGATTTGGTATATCCTTCCCGGCGATCTGTGCGGCAATTTGCATAAGCTGTTCTTCTGACCCATCCTGAAGCGCCGTCAAAAGATTTCGAAGGATATTTGCATTCTTTCCGGAAATCTCCGCTACAGAACCAAAATCGATAAAGGATATCGTTTTGGTATTTTCATTTATGAAAATATTACCGCTGTGCGGATCGGCATGATAAACACCATCAAGAAATATCTGGCGCAATAACTCCCGTGCAACCATTACCACCGCGCCTTCATCTGTTTCCTTAATAGGCCTGCCTATCATGTATTCCTCTACTATTAATGTGTTATTTTTTATGTCATATATTACCGGAACTGCAAATGAGTAATGCTCTGCTGGTGTCTTGAAAACCTGCGACATTAGCATATTAAAAAACGCATCTTTAAGCCCGGGTGGCTTCCCTATGTTTTCCCTCAATCTATTTTGATTGGACTCCTCAGTCGTAAAATCCATTTCTTCATGAATCATCTCTGCTATGCGGTCGCTTATCTGCTTAGGGATTTCAATGCCTACCCTCCGAAGGGCATCTACCACCGATTTTTCTCCTAAAACTTCCCTCAAGAACGCCAAATCTTCATCAACTCTTTTCTCAACATCCGGTCTTTTAATTTTTACAGCAACTTCTCGTTCACCATCTCTATGCTTCATCAGAGCCTTATAAACGACTTTTATAGATGCGCTGCCTTCACATTCCAATATTTCGACAAATGGACTGTTTTCGAAACTGCCATACATTTTTGCAATCATATCGAAAATAATAGCCTTATCGAGGGGCGCACTCCTATCTTTTAGCAGCTCGAGTTCTGTGCGGAGTTTTTCAGATATATTGCCAAAATTTGCAAGAAACTGCCCCGTTTTTACCCCTATAAGGCCTAATGATTCCAAGAATATGCGTATGGCGCGTTCCCTATTCACACCCTCTTTGCGCTGTTCTTCCTTCGAATAATTTTTTAACATTGCTATTACGATAGCACAATTTCTGTTATAGCCCGCTTTTTGAAAAACCGCATCATAGAATGCCTTTAAGACACCCATCGTATTCTGAGTCTTCATTACCTTATCAAATAATGAGTCTAAAAGAAGCCGGGATGCGTTTCTGTCATAGAAGATTCCATTATTGCCTATAAGCATTTTTTCTAGAAATTCTTCCTTAGCTGTATCCCCAACATTTTTATAGTATCCGGGTTTTATATTAACAAGCGTATCCCTTAACCCTGTTAAACTTACCTTATGCTCATGTTCAAAATGAACAACGGAAAACGGCTTATCGTCAGAAATGCCAAAGAGCCACAATAAAAATTCCGTCTTATCGGCAGGTAATTGTTCGTATAGAAGGCCCTCAAAAAATGACATTCCAAACATAACCTGTTTCTGTCTCTTATTTCGAATGTTTTCCGGGGCCTTTAAAAGATATTTTCTCGCCTTCTGCAGATCTTCGGGAGTTTTGGCTTTTTCATCTATTACCTGCAGCAGCAAATCGTCTCTCGTAGGAGAAAAATCGGGAAAATACTTCTTATCCACGATCCATCCGACCTCCCCATCGATTGTTTTAAAATCATCGGGTCTCTCTTTACGTTTCTTCTCCAAAGCCAAAACCGCATACCTTTCTCTAAGTTTCGCATTGTTGAATTTCGGAAGCACCGCTTCTATATCCCGCGAACTCACCCTGCCTTCGTTTTCGTCTATAAGTCTCACTAGAAGTTGATCTCTTGTATTAGACGCTCTCGGGAAATATTTAAGCACTTCTTTTAATCGCTTTGAAAACGATATATCTCTTTCTTGGGGGTTAACCACACAACCATACAGGTATCTTTCAGCCAAAAGCCCTGTAAATATATCTATTTGCGATAAAGGCCCACCGAGCTCAGTGTATTCATACGGATAGTAGCTACCCTCTTCGTCAGCATGCTCCGATATTATCCGTTTTCGGTCAGCCTCTTTTAATTTTCTTCCACTATACGAAAATGGCATATTAAAACGGCTCATTTGCTTATCTTCCACCATTAAAGATATAACTTCTGACAGGTTGTTTAAGGCGTCGGTCCGACTATCAGCTTTAAGTCCCTCTATGATATTCTGCACATAACCCAAATCAAATATATGCTCCATATTAATGTCCACACCGCGTGCGTCTATAATAAACTTATTTATAAACAAAATATATAGCGCTAAATTTCTGTAGGCAGTAGCAGGCATCACATCATCGATTTCTTTTAATAGCTCATCGAATTGTTTATCGGAAGAGCCGATATAATCAAAAACATCTATTAAACTGCCGGCATCCTCCCCTGTCATAAATACCCTATTTATTCCCCTGCCTCTTTCTTCTTCAGTTTTTCGAAAGTTATTCACCCCAAACGGGTCAAGTGTGGTCCGACGCCACGACTGAGCAAATTCCCCTGCGAAACGCCCGAATCTTGTCTTTGTCGGGTCATCGTATCGCCGGCATGTATGGTGGTCACTATCTAACGCCTTTCCATCAAAAGATAAAAACACCGCAAGAGGGAGCCTGTATTTGTTCCAATATCTATCTATAGTCACATCATTTATCTCCCCGCGCCTTCCCCTTATCTCATCTGCCATCGATACTAAAAGATTGTTAAATATTTGTAGCTCGCGACGCAATTTTGGCAAAATCTTTTTTTGAGTTTGCTTATATATATCCGATATAACATCCCGGAATTTCTCTGCATTCAAAACCCCTCCCATGTTGTAGAAATATATCAATCTGCCGACATCTGGGTTTGTATCCCGCGGCATATCTAATTCCCGCGCGATCTGTCCGAATATCAACCGGCCTTTGGTCAATTCAACAAAATAATCGTATAAGGCATCATAAAGATCGTATATATCAGAGATGTCGCGGGAGACGTCTAACGGCATATCTCTAAGCTTATCCATAATGGCTTTTAACAGGTCAAATCTCTTTGCTTTTAATGACCCGTATTTTTTTGACAGTTTTTCTATTATTAAAATCATGGCTTGTTTATACTTCATATCCTCATGAGCTAGTCCACACATATTTCTTCTTACAAAATACGGGATAGAAAATAGAACATCAATGTCCCGATCCGGGCTAATGCCCATCCCGGGCATAATGTCAATATAGTCAATATCTTCAGCCATAAAGTCGAATATTTTCTCTAAAAGCCTGCTCTCTTTTTCCCCGTCGTTCTCGCACAGCCACTTAAAAATTACTTTTTTTGTCTCTGTCGGGGCAGACCGCATAAACTCACATAATGCCCTGGGTAAGTCGTCCAGTATAGTATCGTGGTCCTTGACATAACTGTTGATTAATGATAATAACGTTCTGATTTGTTTTCTAGAAACCTTAGGCCCCTGTCGAAACCGCGTTGTTAATATCTTCAACAATAATTTAATTATGTCATCACGCGCATCTCTGACAAAAAAGTCTCCACGATATACCTTTACTTCCATAAATCTCCGCTGATAAACATCAGCAAAACGGGCAACATCATCTGCTTTGTCGATAATATCGTCTATACTCAAGGCCTTTAAACGTTCGACTAAAGCATGCGACATGGAGTCAAAAATGACTTTATGGTCAAAGTCATAGACCAGAGGTCCTTTTTGATCTCTTGAATCGAGCCGAAGCGGCCCTGGGAATTCCAAACTAAGCAACTCGGTTAATTCTGCAATATTTCTTGAGCTAAAGACTTCTGAAAATTCTTTAATTAAACCTCTGTCTACCGAGCCATTTCTACTAAAGGAAGTATCTGCATGGTATTCCAAATGTGTATGCGCACCTATAGCTTCCCCATAGGCATGATCAAGCATCACTCGGTGCATTGGTTTGGTAATGCTTGAAGGGCTAAATTTTTCGAAAAATAGCTCATAAAATGTCTTAGCCTCGAGTTCCCAGTGATAAAATTTCTGTATGTATACCATCATCGTATATATAAATTCCTCTTCTGTCTCGGCTTCTTCAAGATGTTCCCATGCTTGCTTTTTACTATTACATTTTGCCACTGCCTCTTGATATTCTCTCCTCGCTGTTCTCTTGTTTAGCTCTTGCTCACTTTTTTCAGAAAAATATGTTAATTCATTAAAATAATTGAGCCAGAAAAATTTTTCTATTTTTCTTTGCAGTCTTAGCAACCTGGAGGTGCCGGGCGGGTGACTCATGTATCCCAAGGATACCTCCCTGCCTTCTTCACCTTTATCCCGCTCTATAAGTTTCTCCATCGGTAAAGCGGCATCTCTTACGCTGTATCCGGCAATATCCACTATGCCGAGGGCCTCATCGGCATCGTATTCATCTGCAGGCCCTTCCAATATTTGCTTCCAATCTGTCTTCACGAGTTTGCCATAGATACAGTCCTCAATCCATTGTGACATATGGCGTATCTCATGGGCTATAACAGCGGCCAGCGCATCTTTTGAACCACCGTTTTCTACTATTAATTTTATAAGCCCTAAATTAACAAAAATGAAATTTGTATACGGCATAATAAACGCATTCTCTTCAGTTGAATCTAATATAAATAATTTGAAATTATCGGGTTTGAATCCGGCAGCTCTGAGCAGGCGTTGTACGATTTCATCTGTTTCTTTATAAAGAGTCGAAAATTTAGGGTCGCTTCTTCTAATAACAACATCCTCCGACTCTCTTTTTTGTAACCGTAATCTTATTTCGTTATCAAGCTCTTCTATCCTGTCGAGCTGCTTCGAGATACGTCTTGCATTTTTGGAATTCTTTTTCTTCCATCCATGAAGCTTGTCGTAAGATATTCCTAATTTATCCGCTATTAAAGCCCATCTGGTCTCATTAATGTTTTTCATTTCTTTTGCCCAATCGACAGTATGCTGTCCTTTTGATTGTGCCGAAATATTAAAATCGTCATCATCTTCTGCAAAGCCGTGCCTTTTATAAGCCTTGAAGATAGCATCCAAATCAAGCTCAAATTCTCCCGGATGTGCGTCTATAAATTGATAAAGGGCCGTAAGCGACCGGGATGAATGATGGAATTTTTGGGCCTCATCTTTATTTTTCTTAACCCACACTCTCATTTCTTCATAGCTTACAGACCTTTTGAGCTTATCTGCTAATTCTTGCCTCTTGGCCTCATAATGTGTTATTTCATCTTTCTCATGAAGTTCGGCATCTTTCAGGACTTCTTCCAGCGTCTCCTGGTTATAGAACACTTTGCTGTCAAGGTACGCAACCGGTTGATCATTCCATCGGCCTAGCCCTACATGCCCTATTTGGCCGGTATTCTTAAAAAGCCCCGGTATTGACGCGACAAGAATGTCCTGGCCTCTTACTTTATCGGGACGCGTTTCTAACACCCTTGTAATATCCTCTATTTTTCTAAAAACCTTAATATGTTCGGGTTTAACGTCGTCAACATTCATGCCCCTGGATGCACTGATAATGTATCTAGCAATATATTCATTGAGAGCTCCATGTGCCAAGAGCGTATATCCGGCTTTAAAGAACCTCCTAAACGTATTGCTATCCATTCTGGACTTTGCCGCAAGTTTCTCTTTAGCCGGGCCGGAAGAGAAAGACATGTTTTCCGTTGCAGCAGAAAATAGCTTCTCTTCCCTTGCCCAGCCAAAAGCGTTATTTAACACAAAGACCCCCACAAGTAAGCTTGTAAGGGCTTTTCTGATAAATCTTCTAGTTTGTTTTGATGAGTTTATTGTATTTATCATAGCACTAAATAAAAAAAGCTGAAATTGCTCTATCTCTAGACAATTCAGCCATCTAATATACTAGACCTGCAACTTTGCGCCCCTATGTCACCACAGGTTTGCTCTTATCTAGAAAATAATATAGCTATAGTATGACATATTCTAATATATAAAGTGTCACAGAAATGTAATTTTTTTCTGGCTTTATTATTCCTAACAACTTTGATATTATTATCTTATCTGTACACTGGAAAAATCTATTTTGATAATGAAATACGCAATAAAATTTGTAGTATTCTAAAAGCGATATTTTCGTTCTATAAAACCAATCAGCGTTTTGGGCGTTCCTCCGAATAGGGCTGCCAAAATAAAAGGCACACATTTGTGTGCCTTTTATTTTGGCAGCCCCACGGGGATTTGAACCCCGGTCTTCAGAATGAGAATCTGATGTCCTAGACCGGACTAGACGATGGGGCCCCATTTAGTTATTAGTTAATAGTTACTAGTTCTTAGTACGCTACTTAACGGACTTTATAAGACCATTCAGCATCTTGCTGATTTCAGAAGACGCCTCTAATAATTTATTATATTCTTCCTCCGTTACAAAAAACAACCTTTTAGCTATATCCAGTATGGACGAAGTTTCTAAAGACGACCCCAGAGAAATTCTCAGGAATTGCACGAATTCCTTTTTTGAAGATCTTCCCGCTCCTTCCGCTATATTCAAACATATAGAAGTCACGGATCTTTTAATTTGGCTCGTAAGCACAAACTGCTCATCCTGAGGGAATTTCTTTGATATTCTATATACTTCCTGAACAAAGTCAAGCGCTTTGTTATATACAGCTAGTTTTCGATAATCGCTCACGGAAAATCATCCCTCCCAGTAACTCTATCTCATCAATCGTACTAACAACTAAAAACTAAGGACTATCAACTAAACGTGGTGCGCGGGACAGGAGTTGAACCTGCATGAGATTGCTCCCAACAGCCCCTCAAGCTGCCGTGTCTGCCAATTCCACCACCCGCGCACACTATATATTTCACGTGTATGCCAGTTCCACCACTCTCGCGTATTAGTCAGCGAGTGAGCCGGTTAACGAGTTTACCGGTTGATAACACTGACTATTTTATGCCGCGCAATTTCTAAAAAATATTTCTGCGCTTTTTAGTCATAGTTTTCAGAACAAACTGATGCATTGCATGAAGAGCCTCTAGTTTTTTATTCGCAGGGATCTTCATGCGCCTAACCAGTTTCTCTTCTTCTGTCTCCCAGTCAAACATTATTTGGCTTTCCTTAACTTCTTTATTGTAACCAGCCTCTCGATATCAATTTTATCTGTTGAATGCCTTTAAATGCTTCTTTTTAATCCAATCTTCTCTCGTATCTTTGTCAGCTATACCTATAGGATCCACAGGCTGCTTAACCCGATATCCTTTTTTCTTAAGGATTGTTACTACCTTTTTCAAATTCACATCTGTCAATTCAACAAGTATATCAAGATCTGCAGTGCTACGGAATCCCCCAAGGAGGTTATATGCTATTCCACCAACAACAATATATTTAACCTTCTTCTTATGGAACTCTCTTAGGATCTCTTCGTATAAAATCATGGTATTGGTGATTGACTATTTTATAACATTATAGCATTTTTGCAACAGATTTTCCCGCTTAATCTAACCAAAGCTTGACCCTAACCATGTCTTGACCTGGTCGATCGACCAGGTCAAGACATGGTTATCTGAAAAGAAGCGGCCGGGGTTTAAACCCCGGCTATTTTAATCTGTTCACGGCCGGCTTAACCTTCCAGCGTCCGGGACAGCTCAACTGTTACACAAACACCAGTGTCCCGGACGCTTCATCTCGCCGGGACAAGTCGATTACGCGACCAGGTCGCTCTTCACGCGACCTGGTCGCGAATCCGCATACCAGTGTCCCGGACCTGTCAATAAGGGAAAAAAAGGAGAAATATGGGGGAAGAAGGGAAAATAAGAGTGTGATCTTACTATTTTTTGCTGAGTTTGTTCCAGGTGTCGCGAAGGGAAACGATACGGTTGAACACTGGTTTGCCTGGTTTTGAGTCTTTTGGGTCGACTGAGAAGTACCCCAGCCTTTCGAACTGGAACCTGGTTCCGGGTTTCGCGTCTTTTAGACTCGGTTCTACAGGGCAGGCTTTCAACACTTCAAGTGATTTTGGGTTTACCTCGGCTGCATCAGGCTCACGCTCGGTAAAAAGCGTATCATAGATACGCACCTCTGCGATAGCAGCATGCGCGGCCGATACCCAGTGAAGCGTGCCCCGTACTTTTCGGCCGTCAGGGGTATTGCCCCCGCGGGTATCGGGATCATAGGTACAGTGCGCCTCTTTTATCTCTCCTGTCTTCTCGTTTTTTACAACCTTTTCACACTTTATTAAATAGGCATACCTCAGGCGCACCTCTTTGCCGGGGGTCATCCTGAAAAATTTCTTTGGCGGATTTTCCATAAAATCATTTTTCTCTATATACAGCTCTTTCGAAAAAGGGACTTTCCTTATGCCCATCGAGGCATCTTCGGGATTATTGATAGCGTCAAACTCGTCCTCTTTATCATCAGGATAATTCGTGATGACCACCTTTAATGGATCTAACACACCCATAACCCTCGGAGCCTTTTTGTTAAGTTCTTCGCGGATACTGTTCTCAAGGACCACTAGATCAATTATGCTGTTCATTTTCGCGACGCCTATACGGTCGCAAAAAGACCGTATAGCCGAAGGCGTATATCCGCGCCGTCTCAACCCTGAAATCGTTAGAATACGCGGATCATCCCAGCCTGATACTATTTTCTTCTCGACCAATTCTAGAAGTTTCCTTTTGCTCAATACAGTATGGCTCAAATTCAATCGGGCAAACTCTATCTGCTGAGGATGATGAACCTCTAAAGCGTCAAGTATCCAATCGTACAATGGACGATGCACGTCAAACTCAAGCGTGCACATAGAATGGGTTATGCCCTCTATCGAATCAGAGAGACAGTGCGTAAAGTCATAGGTCGGATAGATGCACCACTTATTACCTGTCCTATAATGGTCTATCTTACGAATACGATAGAGAATAGGATCACGCATAAGCATATTCGGACTAGACATATCAATCTTTGCTCTCATCACCTTGGATTCATCGCCAAACTCGCCCTTTTTCATGCGCTCGAACAGATCGAGATTTTCTTCGACAGTACGGTTTCTATAAGGGCTGTCTTTACCCGCTTTAGTAACAGTCCCGCGATAGTCTTTTATCTGGTCAATCGTTAGATCGCATACATAGGCCTTGCCCTTTTTTATAAGCTGTACGGCATATTCGTAAAGCTTATCAAAGTAATCCGAGGCATGGTAGAGCCTGTCCTGCCAATCAAACCCTAACCATTTGATGTCTTCCTTAATGGAATTTACATACTCCATATCCTCTGTCTCAGGATTCGTATCGTCATAGCGCAGGTTGCAGAGGCCTTTATAATCATGGGCGATGCCGAAGTTCAGGCATATACTTTTGGCGTGGCCGATGTGGAGATAGCCGTTCGGCTCAGGAGGAAAGCGCGTGTGCACACGGCCGTCGTTCTTGCCCTCTTTAAGGTCGCGATCTATGATGTCGCGGATGAAATTTGTGGGTTTTTCTTTATCCATATCTATTTCTTTCTACTGTATCGCACCTTTCCCGGACCCTTCACGTTAACTTTTTTTCATCTGGGTCCGGGAAAATGTGCTGCAATGACTCGTTTACCTTTCCCGGACCCTTCACGTTAACCCTTTTTCATCTGGGTCCGGGAAATGTCCATATTTGGTTGCCCGACTAGGATTCGAACCTAGAAACCGAGTTCCAGAGACTCGTGTGTTACCGTTACACTATCGGGCAGTATTGTTAGCGAGTTAGCCGGTTAGCGGGTTAGCCTGTTAAGAGACAAACCCGTTAACCCGCTTACCCGCTAACTATTTAACAAACTTTCTCCATCCGCGAAACAACCCTGTCCTTACCCAGGACATCCATCATCTCGAATAATCCGGCGCCGGCTGTCATACCGCTAATGGAAACGCGGGTCGGATGGATCAATTTCGCCGCCTTTAAATTAAGCTCCTCCGCAAGTTTCCTGCAAACGCCTTCAATGCCGGCCGCCGTAAAAACATCTAAAATCTTCAGCCTGTCCGCGAATTTCTTCAATACCTCTTTTGATTCATGAGGATCGAGATGCTTCTTTACGGCCTTCTCATCCATAGGGAAATCGTCCTTAAAAAAAGGCCTGGTCAACACAACAAAATCATTTAATGTCTTAAATCGCGTTTTGTAAAGCTGTATTACCCTCAATACGTACGCCTTTTCAACAGAGTCTTCTAAATAACCCGCTTCAGTCAATCGGCCCTCCAGGATATCATAAAGTTCCTCTGCGGATTTCCTCATTATATGCTCGCTGTTAAGCCATCTCAATCTATCAATGTCAAATTTCGCCTGCGTGTCATTTATATCCTTGATGTCAAAATCACGTATGATATCCTTTAACGTAAAAACCTCTTTCCCCTGCCTGGGTGTCCAGCCTAAAAGAAGCAGGTAGTTGGAAAGGGCCTCGGGCAAAAAACCCTCGTTCTTGTACTCAAACACAGCTACGCCGCCATGTCTTTTCGAAAGCTTGGAACCATCTTTACCCATCATCAAAGGCATATGGGCAAATATAGGCGGAACGATCCCCAGCGCCTCATAAAACAATATTTGCTTCGGCGTATTGGAGATATGATCATCCCCCCTGATTATATGAGTGATACCCATATAATCATCATCAACCACACACGCGAAATTATAAGCAGGTGACCCATCAGATTTTATCAGGACCTGGTCCTTTATCTCGTCAGTATTAAATTCGATGTTTCCGTGTACAATATCCGAGATCTCTATCACCCTGCCTTTTTCAACCTTATAAATAATGGCATTCCCTTCCCTGAAAGCAAGGCCTTTACTCAGTATCTTCTCTGCCGCTTTCCGGTACTTGTCCTGCCTCTCGGATTGCGGGAACGGCCCTTCATCCCAATCGATCCCAAGCCACTGGAGGTCATTTATGATCTCATCTATATATTCCTGCTTTGAGCGGATCTTATCCGTATCCTCTATGCGAAGAATAAACTTGCCTCCCATACGCCTTACGTAAAGCCAGTTGAAAAGCGCTGTCCTGGCTGTACCCAAATGCAGATAACCCGTCGGGCTTGGCGCGAATCTGACACGTATCTTTTTCGGCACTGTTTGCTCCTGCTGGTTGCGGCTGTCTTTTATTAACCTTCCTAACCTTCCCAGGACCTGGTCCTTCACACTGTCATCCGATTTCCCAGGGCCGGGTCCTGTCATCCGGTGCCTTTATAATTCCAAGGCATACCCCTCAGCCAGGGCTCTCTCGTTTATGGTTACAAGACCTTGTTTCTTTTGAAATATGAGAGGAAGACATTTTACCAATTCTTTTAGAGGAAATAAAGACTTTATTTTATTGAGGGCGCCGATAGCTATTATGTTGGCGACCCTTCTATCGCCTATCTTTTGAGCCATTTCAGTGAACGGGGCCCTTTTAATCATGATATCTTTTCGCTTGGGCACACTGCCTATTCTTGTATCATCCAGAAGAAGAAGGCCCTTTGGTTTTATCCTGACCATGAACTTTACCATGGATGGCTCACTCATCACTATACAGGTATTCGGGTTGCTAACGACAGGATTCGATATTTTTTTATTCTTTTCTATCCTTATCATGGAATGCGCAGTCCCCCCCCTGACCTCAGCGCCGTAGGACGGGATCCAGGATACATTATACCCCATGTTCATTGCCGAATACGCCAGCAGTTTGCCCATAGACATTATCCCCTGGCCACCGTACCCCGCGCATAGAATTTCCTCTTTTATCGCCTTCATCTTTTAACACACCTAAAGGATAGTATTTCAAAACTTTCTCTTCCAATGCCTGATATGCCTCTTTTACGGATTTTGCCCCGTATGTCGGACAGCAGGTCACAACCTCTACCATGGAAAAACCTGCCCCAGACAACTGATTCTCGAACGCTTTTCTAATGGCATTACTGGCGATATCCACATTCTTTTTATTATGTATGGATACTCGCTCAAGGTAGGTTACACCGGGAAGTTGTGCCAACATTTCAGAGATCTTTAAAGGGAATCCATCCCTGACCTCGCTCCGGCCGCTCAAAGTTGTCGCGGTTTTCTGTCCGATCATTGTCGTAGGAGCCAACTGCCCACCCGTCATCCCATATACACCGTTATTGACAAAAATCACGGATATGTTATCGCCGCGATTAGCCGCGTGTATTATTTCTGCCGTACCGATGGCGCCCAGGTCTCCGTCGCCCTGATATGTAAAGACCAGCTTGTCCGGTATTATCCTCTTTATCGCTGTCGCCACCGCGGGACACCTCCCATGAGCCGCCTCGGTAACATCAAAATTCCAATAATCATAAGCTATTACAGCGCACCCGACCGGGGCTATAGCGACTATATTTTCCCTTACGCCCAGCTCATCAATCACACTGCATAAGAGCCTGTGTACCACGGTATGTCCGCATCCCGGACAATAATGCACCTGTTTATTTCTAAATGCCTTCTCTTTTATAATCATCTCAACACCTTTTTCACAAGCTTGATGATGTCTTCCTGCTCCGGTATCCCGCCTCCCATTCTACCATGAAAGTATACCCTTTTGCTATCCTCTATTGCCAGTCTGACGTCTTCTATCATCTGGCCCGCGCTCATCTCAATCACTACAAATTTCGTCCCGCCTTTATCCAGCTTAATAAGCTCTTCATATGGAAAAGGCCATAGTGAGATCGGCCTGAACAATCCCGCTTTTATCCCCTGCTGTCTCAATGTATCCACTGACGCCCTCGCTATCCTTGAGCTTGTACCATAAGCTATCAGTATGACCTTCGCTTTTTCCAATTTATACTTTTCAAAACGTCTTTCGTTTTTTCTCATTTTTTCAAATTTTTTTTGCAGGCCAATATTCCATCTCTCAAGAGCGCCTTCCTTTAAAAATAGGCTCCTGATAACCCTTGGATCCCTGCGCTTACAGCCCCGAAGCGCCCATTTGACTTTTTCCGGCTTAAATCTATTTTTTTTCTTGCGTATGCTCATGGGCTCCATCATCTGCCCTATCACCCCGTCACTTAACACCATAACGGGATTTCTATACTTAAAGGCTATGGAAAAGGCATCATAGGTAAAATCAAACATTTCCTGGACGTTGGATGGGGCAAGCACAACCACATTGTAATCGCCATGCCCTCCGCCTTTTGTCGCCTGAAAATAATCCGCCTGCGACGGCGCTATATTTCCAAGCCCCGGCCCCCCGCGCATCACATTCACTATTACTGCCGGCAACTGGCATCCGGCCAGATAAGAGACGCCTTCCTGCATAAGGCTAATGCCCGGACTGGATGAGGTTGTCATCGCCGGCTCCCCCGTAACCGCGGCCCCGAATACCATGTTTATAGCCGACAACTCACTCTCCGACTGTATAAAGATGCCCTTTTCCTCGTCCATCCTCTTTGACATATAAGCGGTAAGTTCATTCTGCGGCGTAATGGGATACCCCGCGTAAAATCTGCACCCGGCGGTTATCGCTCCTTCGCCACAGGCCTCATTTCCCGAGATCAGTATCCTCTTCATTTCCCGAATAATTCTCCCTTAATAGTCTCGCTTATCCCATCGGCGTTAAGATTGTATTTATTCAGCAATTCTTTCCTCTTGCCATGCTCGATAAATTTATTGGGCAGACCTATTATCATTAACCTCGCGCCTTTTATGAATTCCCTCTCCAGATGCTCCGAAACCGCGCTGCCAAATCCGCACTCTCTCACGCCTTCCTCAATAGTAACAATTCTTTTAAATTTCGACGCTACCCTGTTCACCATTTCACTATCAATAGGTTTAATAAATCTGGCGTTAATAACCTCAGATTCAATGCCCTCTTGAGAGAGAAGATCGGCGGCTTTTACCGCCCTGCCAACCATACTTCCTACCGCGATTATGGCCAGGTCTTTTCCCTGCCTGATAACCTCTGACTTACCGATATCTAAAGGTTCAAATGTGGCCCCCGCGATGTTCGACGAAGCCGAACCCTTGGCATATCTTATAGACACAGGGGTGTCCAGTTTTAACGCCAATTCAAGCATCGCCTCAAGCTCAAAACCATCCCTTGGCGCCATACAGATGATATTGGGTATATGCCTCATATAGGCAATATCAAACATCCCATGATGCGTTGGGCCGTCTTCACCGGAAAGGCCCGCCCTATCAAGACAAAAAACAACCGGTAAATCCTGCAAAGACACATCATGTATTATCTGGTCATATGCCCTTTGTAGGAATGTCGAATATATGGCGACAACGGGCCTTAACCCCCCTTTGGCCAAAGCCGCTCCAAACGTAACTGCGTGCTGTTCCGCTATTCCCACATCAAAGAAACGATCCGGAAATTTTTCAGCAAAATCCATAAGCCCTGTGCCGTCACGCATGGCCGCGGTAATGGCGGCTATCCTGCCGTCTTTTTCGGCCAGCTCTGTGAGCTTTTTTCCGAATACATCGGAAAAACTGCGCGCTTTTTCATCGGGAGGGCCTGTTTTTATTGCCAGCCCTGTCTCCGTGTCAAACGGGGATTTCCCATGAAAATCCGTGGGGTTCTCTTCCGAATACCTGTATCCTTTTCCCTTTCTGGTTATCACGTGCACTATCCTGGGCTCTTTCAGCTTGATTACATTGTTAAATGTATTTATAAGCTCCGAGATGTTATGTCCGTCTATGGGGCCGAAATACCTGAGGCCTAATTCCTCGAAAAGTATCCCGGGCACCATAAGGTTTTTTACCGCCTCTTCCAATTTCCTCGCTGCCTTCAATGCCCTGAAACCGAATATCGGCACACGCTTTACCAGCCTCTGCATATCTTCCCTTACTTTATTATACAGTGGGTTCGACAATATCCTGTTCAGATAACTGCTTAGGGCGCCGACACTTTTTGAAATAGAATGCTCGTTATCATTCAGGACTATCATGTAGTCTTTCTTAAGCTGTCCCGCGTTGTTCAGCGCCTCTAAAGCCATGCCGCTGGCGAGCGCCGCGTCGCCTATGACCGAGACAACGTGATAATTTTCTGCCCGAATATCCCGTGCCGAGGCCAGGCCCAATCCTTGGGAGATCGATGTGGAACTATGCCCGACCGTAAAACTGTCATAAACACTTTCATTTTTGTTCGGGAATCCGCTTATGCCGCCCAGCTGCCTTAGAGAGTGAAATCTTTTGACCCTGCCGGTTATCAATTTGTGCGCGTAGGCCTGATGCCCGACGTCCCACAATATCTTGTCCTTAGGCGCGTCAAGGACATAGTGCAGGGCAATGGTTATCTCCACCGCGCCTAAACTCGGAGCGATATGGCCGCCGTTCTTTGATGTAACATCTATGATCCTCCGCCTTATCTCCTCAGCTAACTCCGGCAGTTGTTTAACAGGGATAGCCTTTATATCCTTGGGGGATCTAATGTTGTCCAGTGATGGCTTCATATATACCTTTTATTTCGTCAGCATATCGGCAATGCTTTTTAAATTATCCGCTTTTTTGCCGAAAATATCAAGGCTTGATTTTGCCTTCTTTACAAGTTTATCCCGATGGCGCATTTTCCCCGGCAATGCGCTTCTCTCATATTCCCCATCCATTATATCATCTCTCACCTGAAATGCCTCTCCAAAATACTTGCCGTACATGCCCGCCTTAAGCAACATCTTTTTTGACGCCCCTGCCGCGAGCGCACCCGCTTTAACCGAGGCCTCGAACAAGACAGCTGTCTTCAATTTATTGGTTTTCTTCAAGAAAGAGAAAGATCTTTTCTTAAGCGCATACTTAATATCGAGCGCCTGCCCTCCGGTAATACCCGAGGAACCGGCCGCATCCGCGATCACTTTCAAAGAACCAGATAGTACCGAAGGCTCCTTTATCTCCGCCAAAGCGCGGAACGCCAGCGCGAGCAGGGCATCTCCCGTAAGCACCGCCAATGCCTCGCCATACTTCTTATGTACCGCGGGTTTGCCCCGCCGCATATCGTCATTATCCATTGACGGCAGGTCATCATGCACTAATGAGAAACTATGTATAAATTCAAGCGCGCAGGCCTGAGGCATAGCGTTCAACAAATCCCCGCCGCAAGCCCTGCACATCTCCATGCAAAGGAGAGGGCGTATCCTTTTTCCTCCGGGGAAAACCGCATATTCCATGGCCCCGTAAATGATGTTAGACATATCACTGTTGGCCCTCAAGATTTTCCTCAAACGGCCATCTATCAATTTGATGTTCCTATTGGAATAAGTCATCTATCTCTTCTTCTTTTTGTTTTTTCTTTATGTTTTTATTCTCAGGCTCATCACTGTCAAATGGCTCCAACTTTATTTTGCCGTCTTTGGTCCGGGTCAGTATCTCTACCTTCTTTTTAGCGACCTCTAATTTTTTCTGGCAGATATTGGCCAGCTTTAATCCCTCTTCATACTTGGCCAGCGATTTCTCAAGCGGGATGTCTCCGCTTTCCAAAAGGGCCACGATCTCTTCCAGCTTCTCAAGCGCGTGCTCAAACTTTATATCACTCATATAACCTCCTAGTTATTTAGCGAGTCAACGGGTTGTCTTGTTAGCCAGTTAGCGAGTGAGCGGGTTTATGGGTATTTTATACCTCCAACCCGCTAACCAATATCCTCGACTTCACTTATTATTTGGCCTTTCGAAAGCACGGTCTTTATACGTTCACCCTTATTGACATCCTTTATATCTTTTAATACCTTTTTACCGTCCAATGTCTCCGTAATGCTGTACCCGCGTTTTAAAACAGCCAGGGGGCTCAACGCCTCAAGCTTGCCGAACATTGTCTTCAGGTTTTGTTTCTTGAACTTTACTATAAATTCCTGGCGCAGGCGTAGATTAGAAAGGAGCTCATCTATTCTCTGCTGGTTCTGGATAACATTATTAAAAAGAGAATTTTTCAGCCTTTCTAAAGCATTGCCTATGCGCGTCATTAATTCTTCTTTTCTCGGAAATACCCGTTCCGCGGCGGCCGATGGGGTTGGTACCCTCATGTCCGCGACAAAATCCGATATGGTCCAATCGATCTCATGCCCCACAGCGCTTATAATGGGTATCTTGGATCTGGATATCGCTCTGGCAACCACTTCCTCGTTGAAGGCCCATAAGTCCTCTATGCTCCCGCCCCCGCGCCCAACTATCATTACGTCAATATCGCCCATTGTATTAAAAAGCTCGATCGCCTTGACTATCTCTTCCTTAGCTCCCGTTCCCTGAACTTTTACGGGGTTCAAGATGATCTCGACATTAGAAAACCTTCTCCTGGCGACATTTAAAATATCCCTTATAGCGGCGCCTGTAGGTGAGGTAACCACCCCTATACGCGTAGGCAAAAAAGGGATCGGCTTCTTTCTCTCTTTGTCAAAAAGTCCTTCCTTATATAATTTCGCTTTTAACTGCTCAAACGCCAGCTGAAGAGCCCCTACGCCCTTGGGCTCCATCTTATCCACGTATAGTTGATACTGCCCTCTTTTTTCATAGACACCTATTCGGCCGAAACAGACAACCTGCATGCCATCTTTCACCTGGAATTTGAGGTCTTTGTTAGACCCTCTAAACATCACTGCCGACATGACACTGCTTTCATCCTTTAAACTAAAGTACATGTGGCCGGAAGAGTGCAGCGTAAAATTGGATATTTCACCCTCGACCCACAACGACGAAAAGTCCTTTTCAAGCACCCTGCGGATATTTTTTGTCAGCTCCGCGACTTTATAAACGCGCCTTTTAGTTTCCATATTTTGATTTGATGTAACCATCGATCGTCCTTGCCGCGCGTTTGCCCGCGCCCATGGCCTGTATTACCGTAGCGGCGCCGGTAACTATATCTCCTCCCGCGAAAACATCTTCCATTGATGTAGCGCCTGTTTCAACATTAGCATCTATGGCGCCTTTTTTGTTCTTCTTAAGTTCGGGCATGGTCGATATAAGAAGCGGATTTGGCCCCTGTCCTATAGCGCATATAACGGTATCGACACCTATGTTCAATATCTCGCCTTCTATCGGAACAGGCCGTCTGCGTCCGCTCGAATCGGGGTCGCCCAGCTTATTTCTTTGGCACTCCATAGATCTAACCCATCCATCATCCGTCCCGAATATCTTTAAAGGGCTTGTCAATAATTCAAATTTAATGCCCTCTTCTTTGGCGTTCTCTATCTCCTCTCTCCTGGCCGGCATTTCTTTTTCGGTCCGCCTGTATATGATTGTTACGTTTTTGGCCCCCAGCCTTTTCGCGCATCTGGCAGAATCCATTGCCACGTTTCCGGCCCCTATCACCGCGATATTGTTCCCTATCCTGACCGGTGTATCATATTCCGGGAACATGTACGCCTTCATCAGGTTTACCCTGGTAAGAAACTCGTTGGCCGAATAAACACCATTTAAGTTCTCGCCCTCTATGCCTAAAAAATACGGAAGGCCTGCCCCTGTCCCGATAAAAAAACTCCTGTACCCGTCTTTCCTTAATTTTTCAATAGATACAGATTTGCCCACAACCGTGTTTAATTTTATTTCTACGCCAAGAGACCTTATGAAGCCTACCTCTTCTTCCATGATACTACCGGGCAGCCTGAAATCGGGTATGCCGTATACCAGGACACCTCCCGCCTCATGCAGTGACTCGAACACGGTCACTTTATACCCCATCTTTGCCAGATCAGCAGCGCAGGTGAGCCCTGAAGGTCCGGCGCCTATGACAGCTACTTTTGATCGTCTTGCTTCGTGCGTCTTGCGTCGCGCTTTCGAGGGATATGTGTCCGTTTTGCCTGTCTCCTTGCCGTGATCGGCCGCAAAACGCTCAAGGGCGCCGATGTTAATGGGGTTTCCCTTTTTATTCAAGATACAGGCCTTTTCACACTGGTCCTCTTGAGGGCATACCCGGCCGCAAACCGCCGGAAGGCTGTTCTTTTCCTTCAGTACGCGCAGGGATCCCTTATAGTCTCTCTTCTTAATAGCTTTTATAAAACCGGGGATATTAATTTCAACGGGGCAGCCTGACACACAGAGCGGTTTTTTACAATCCAGGCACCTTTTAGCCTCTTCCACGGCCTCTTCTTCGGAATAACCCAGAGCTACCTCTTCAAACCCTTTTATTCTTTCCTGTACATCGCGTTTCTTCATTTTTGTCTGTCTTTTAGATATTACCTTCTTCAGGACCGGGTCCTTCAAACTGTCATACTACTGCCCAGGACCCGGTCCTTTGTTACATCCGCAATGATGGTTATACTTTTCCAGGGACCTTTTCTCTTCTCTCTCAAATCTTTTCTGGCGCGTTAAAAACTCATCCCAATCGACCCGATGCCCATCAAATTCCGGACCGTCAACACATGTAAACTTGATCTCCCCTCCGACTGTAACCCGGCACGTCCCGCACATTCCTGTGGCATCAACCATATTAGCGTCTAACGATACCAGCGTTTTTAGGCCATACCCTTTTGTAAGGTTTGATACGGCCCTCATCATAATATCCGGCCCTACGCAATAACAGAGATCAAATTTTTCCCTATCCAACATTTCTTTTAAGCTATCCGTAACGAATCCCTTCCTGCCATGTGTTCCGTCATCTGTCGTGACAGTAACAGCGCCAACGGCATCTTTGATCTCTTTTTCCAATATCACAAAATTCTTAGTTCTCGCGCCAATTATCGCCGTTATTGAATTTTCATGCGCCTTCGCGTACTCTATTACCGGCAATATCTCCGCGACACCCACCCCTCCTCCGACAAAAACCACTTTTCCGGCCTTGCCAAAACTTGTCTGACGGCCCAGAGGCCCTGTCAGATCGGAGATCTCATCGCCTTTTTTAAGTGAAGCTAATTTTTTTGTGGTCTTGCCTGCCTCTTGAAAAATTATGGTAATGACCCCCCTTTTCCGGTCTTTTTTTACTACCGTAAGAGGGATCCTTTCGCCCTTCTTGTCAACGCGCAGCATAACGAATTGGCCCGCACGCGCACCCTCGGCAATAAGAGGCGCCTCTATCTCAAAAAGCATGACTGCCTCATTCAACCGTTTTGTTTCTGATATTGTAAATGGCATGTAAATACCCCGTTCCTGAAACAGCCCGAAAATACGGCACTTTTTTAAAGCCTACGCCCGGTCCATGCCGACATTAATCCTTTTTATGGACATAGCATACCCTGTCTTTGAATCTATTTCGACAATCACCCCGTTCAATCTTATATCCCCATCGGGGATCTCGAAACGGCATGGCAATTGAGTTACGAATCTATGCAGGATCTGCTCCTTTTTTCTTCCTATGACGCCATCAAATGGCCCGGTCATCCCACAATCGGTTATATACGCGGTTTTTTTCGGCAGGATCTTTTCGTCCGCGGTCTGTACGTGAGTATGCGTACCAATAACAGCGCTCACTATCCCTTCCAGGTGATACCCCATAGCTATCTTCTCACTCGTAGCCTCCGCGTGCAGGTCTACCAGTATCACCGGAGTCTTTTCTTTCAGCCTTCTTGCCTCATTAAGCGATGTCGTAAATGGGCTCTCAACAGGCTCCATGAATACCCTTCCGACCAGGTTCATGACAGCTATTTTATCACCATTATCTCTCTGTACTATAGTACTTCCCAGGCCGGGCGCCCCCTCCGGATAATTCAAAGGCCTTAAGACATGCCTGGAGCTTTCTAAATATTCCAATATTTCTTTTTTCTTCCATATGTGGTCGCCGCTAGTGATCACATCTATCCCGGACGACATCAGCTCATCGCATATAGGCGGGGTTAACCCGCTGCCTCCGGCAGCATTTTCACCGTTGGCTACGACAAAATCCACGGCGTTCTTTTTTATAATGCCCGGCAGAAGGTTCCTCACGGCATTTCGTCCGGGCTTTCCTACGATATCTCCTATGAACAAGACTTTCATGATCTACCTTTGTTTAGATCCTTCGGATTGGTAAATGCCCCTTTAATCGCATTTACAACAATCCTCTGGATAAAAAATTTTTAAGTCAAATTTTTTATTTCGCGTACTCTACCGCGCGTGTTTCACGTATGACCGTGACCTTGATCTGCCCCGGATAGTCCAATCCTTCTTCTATTTTCTTTTTTATATCCCTGGCAAGCACAGTGGCTTGAGAGTCATTGATCCTATCAGGATATACGATTATGCGTATTTCCCTGCCGGCCTGTATAGCGTAAGCCTTTTCAACTCCGTTGAATGAATCAGCGATGCCCTCAAGGTTTTGAAGCCTCTTGACATAAGACTCCAGGGTCTCTCTTCTTGCGCCGGGTCTTGTCGCGCTTATGGCATCGGCCGCTTGTACCAGAACGGCTAAAAGAGTCTTTGGCTCTATATCATTATGGTGGGCTTCTATCGCGTGTATTATTGTCTCGGATTCTTTGTATTTTCTCGCCAGATCAGATCCTATTTTGGCGTGAGGGCCTTCGACCTCATGTGTAACCGCCTTACCGATATCGTGCAACACACCTATCCTTTTCGCCAAAGTCTCGTCCAATCTCAGTTCTCCGGCAATGGTGCTCATGAGATACGCAACCTCTTTGGAGTGCTGCAGGACATTCTGCCCGTAACTGGTTCGATACCGCAACCTTCCAAGCAATCTTACTATTTCAGGATTTACATTGTGCAGGCCCAGGTCAAATAAGGTCTTTTCTCCCTCTTCCTTGATACTGGCATCCATTTCCTTTTTTACTTTTTCCACGACTTCTTCTATCCTTCCCGGGTGTATCCTTCCATCTTCGAGCAATCTTTCAAGGGCTATTCTGGCGATCTCCCTTCTCATTATATCAAATCCCGACAAAATAACCGCCTCGGGGGTGTCATCTATTATTACATCTATACCGGTCGCTATTTCAAGCGCCCGTATATTCCTTCCCTCCCTGCCGATTATCCTCCCTTTCATGTCATCTGAAGGCAGATTAACCACGCTTACAGTCGTCTCGACCGTATGCTCGGCCGCGCATTTTTGTATAGCCAGCCCCACGATCTTGCGCGCCTCTTTATCCGCTTTTTCCTTCGTCTCATCCTGCGCCTTTTTTATAAGGTGGGCGCTCTCCTTATCAAGTTCTTCTTCCATCCTCTTTAGGAGTATCCTTCTCGCCTCATCCCTGGACATGCCCGATATCCTCTGCAACTTTTCTTTTTCTTCATAGACCAACCGGTCAAGTTCCCTGTTCTTATCGTTTATGCTTTTCTCGCGCGACTCAAACGCCCTGTGCCTGTCAACCAGCTCTTTTTCCTTCCTGTCCAGCAGGTCAACTTTCCTGTCTATATTCTCTTCCCTCTGCATCAACCTTCTTTCCATGGAAAGCAACTCACGCTTCCTGTCCTTTGTCTCTTTCTCGAATTCCGTCCTGGTTTTAAGGAGCAGATCCTTGGCCTCCAGCTGCGATTCCCTGCGCCTGGCCTCGGCCTCTTTTCTGGCATCCTCCAACATTACCTTGGATCTCTCTTCGGCCTTCTTGATCTTCCCTTTAGAAATGTATTTGCGGAAAACAAAACCCAAGATAGAGCCTATCAAGGCAGATCCCAATACCGCTGAAATGATCTGATACACTGTAAAATTCTGCATAGCTGTTACACCTCCAATATTTTTACGGAGATATCAATATCTCCTGATTATTGTTTTTAGCGCTTGAATTAATTTGTGATTACCCTAGAGACAGGCAAATCATGAGAGTCCTTAGGCAGGTCGCCTACAAGCTGTAAATCGAAACAAATCCCGATAGTATACGCCCCGGGGTTAAGTTTTCGCAAGAACCTGTCGTAATATCCTCTGCCTCTGCCCAACCTGTAGTTCTTTTTATCAAATGCCACCCCCGGCACGATCACTAAATCTATCGATTCCACTGGGATCTCTCTTAAGGCGCTCTTCTTTGGCTGATATATCCCATAGATACCTAATTCCAAGTCCAATTCGGGATTTTCCAATTCCGATGCTATTATCTGGTTTGTCTCGCTCACGCTGTACGGAACTACTACCCTTTTACCTATGTCTAAGGCTTTCTTTATCATGCGGTGTGTATCGACTTCCTCATCTTTCGATACATAGAACATCACCACACGGGCCTGAATAAATACCTCACAGGCAAAAAGCTTATCCTGTATAATACGGCTTTTAGCCCATTGTCGCTCTTTATCCTGGCCTTTTAGCCTGGCAATAATCTCCTTTCTAATAAGTTTCTTACCTGAATCGGTCATTATTTTACACTAAAGTCTTAAGTTTTACCAGCATTTTCTGTACAGACAGGGTATCACACTTTTTTGATTACGTACACAACAATTTTCCACAACTATAGGAGTATGATCGTCATTACGCAAGGATACTTATAATAAATAATTTGATACGGAGTATACGCAGACACATTCATTTTTTATTCTTAGCCAGAAAATCATCTATAGCCAACCTTAGGGCCTGTTCAGCTAACACTGAACAATGCATTTTGATGGGGGGAAGGCCTCCAAGGGCCTCAGCCACAGCCCTATTCGATACCCTTTTTGCCTCTTCTACGGTCTTTCCCTTTACCAGATCCGTTACCATACTTGAAGTAGCTATCGCCGCGCCACAGCCAAATGTCTTAAATTTGGCGTCCGTGATAATATCGTTTTCCACTTTAATATAAAGGTTCATGATATCCCCGCATACGGGGTTGCCGACCTTTCCAATGCCGCTGGCATCGGGTATTTCACCGATATTATGAGGGCTCCTGAAATGTTCCATTACCTTTTCTGAATATTGGCCTTCCATATCATCTCCTTTTATCCTTGGTATAACGGCGACATGGATCTCAGCCTCTTTATGATCGGAGGCAGTACCCTTATTACCTGATCTATCTCTTCCTTATTGTTTTCTTTACCCAGCGAAAATCTTATTGACCCTTGAGCGTCAGCCGCGTCCACCTTCATGCCGGTCAAAACATGAGACGGCTCCAGGCTCCCGGATGTGCATGCCGACCCGGTCGAGGCCGCTACACCCTCCATGTCCAGATTCAGCAAAATACCTTCGCCTTCCAGATATTTAAAGCTTACGTTCAGGGTATTCGGCAGTCTCTTATCCGGATGCCCGTTTAATCTTATATGTTTTATATTGTCCTCAATACCTTTGTGCAGCCTATCCCTTAAACCCCTTATATAATCGGCGTCCTTTTTAAGGTCTCTTCCGGCTATCTCCACCGCTTTTCCGAGACCTACTATCCCCGGAACATTTTCCGTGCCCGCGCGTCTATTCTTTTCATGATGCCCGCCGTGCTGATATCGCGATATCTTTACACCCTTTCTGATATAGAGCGCGCCAATCCCTTTGGGCCCGTGCAGCTTATGCCCTGATAAGGATAAAAGATCCACGCCAAGCCTCTTAACATCGACGGGTATTTTCCCTACTGCCTGCACCGCGTCCGTATGAAAAAGTATTCCCCTGCCCTGAATTATCTCAGCGATCTCTTCTATGGGTTCGATCGTCCCTATTTCATTGTTCGCCATCATGACGGATATTAAAATCGTTCTATCGGTAATGGCTTTCCTTAACGCCTGAAGGTCAACCATGCCAAATTCATCTACGGGCAAATAACTAACTTTGAACCCTTGAGTTTCAAGGAACTTACAGGTATTAATTACGGCGCTATGCTCTATGCTTGAGGTTATGATATGGTCCCCTTTTTTCTTTAAAGCATATGCCGCTCCCTTTACGGCAAAATTATCAGACTCTGTTCCCCCGCTGGTAAATACTATCTCATCGGGATTCGTTGCCCCTATGAATTTCCGAATAATATCCCTGGCATCTTCCATAGCCATTTTGCCTACACGCCCGTACTCATGCACACTCGATGCATTGCCGAACTTTTCACTAAAATACGGCATCATGGCCTTTAGCACCTCTTTATCAACCGGCGTAGTAGCGTTATGATCAAGATATATGCGGTTCATAATATCATCGCCTTTTTATATGGCATATTCATATCTATGCGAAAGCTTATCCGAATCTTTCAGGACGCCTGATGTCTCACATAGATCCCTAAGACTTATACCCTTTAATGTTTCCTTGAGATTATTGCTCATTTTCCTCCAGAGAATATTTGTTAAGCACTTATCGATTCTATCACAGCGCTTCTTTGTTCTTCTTTCGGATACACAGCACGAAACAGCTATATCCCCTTCCAATACGTTTACGACCTCATAGACACTTATCTTATCCGGGGATCTTGAAAGCACATAACCTCCCCGCGCGCCTCTTACACTTTTGACCAAACCGTTCTTCTTAAGCTTATTCAAAAGCTGTTCCAGATAAGTCGTGGAAAGATTCTCCTTTTTCGCTATCAGGGATACGGGTGTGGGCCCCTGATTATATCTCAAGACAAGATCCACTACGGCCCGCATTCCATACCTGGTTTTCGTCGTTAATTTCATATTTGACCTGTTCCTTTAGCTCTATTGTACGAAATATGACTATTTTTGTCAAGATTAATCTTTCTCTCCTCACTTTTTTACATTATCTCATAATTAGGATGATTTATTAGGGTTGGCCGGCCACAATTTTGCGCGGCCTCTTGCTGTTCAGGTTTTTCTGCGGATTGTTTATTCTTCTGAAGAGATCCAGCTTGTTTCTCTTTTTCAGGGATTCATATATCAATATCCACACGCAATCTTTTTCCCTGTCCACTTCGCATTTTCCTTTATCCTGCCCTCCGCATGGGCCGTTCATCAATCCCTTTGGGCACCTGGTGACGGGGCATATGGCATCCGTAAGCTCCAGCACGCATTCCCCGCAGGCAGAACAGGACTCGAGAAATGCCCCTTTCTTATCCACCTGCCCCATAAAAAAGGTATCGCAGCCGATATGTATCGGCATATCTTTATAAAGATTATCTTTCAATGATTGAGCGCCCAAACCGCATGACAATATCAATATAGAATCCGCGCGCTCCACCGCTTTCTTATTCTTGGCAAGGGCTATCTTAACCTGCGGCGCTATACACGGGGCATCCGGTACACAGTAACCGATAACCTCTATGCCGTCTTTTTCCAAAGCTGTTTTCATCTCCTTTACTTCCGGCTCGCCGCCGGTTTTACAAGTTGCCGAACATTCACCGCACCCGACAATGAACACGCTTTTTTCGCCTTTCAGGGAATCTTTTATATCAGACATCTTTTTCTGCTTAGTTATTATCATAAAATCCCTTTACCTGTAGCGCGCGTTTAAACACGCGCTACAATTGCCTACCTCAATTCATTTATATAGTTCACAAACACGGACTTTGGCCTTGAGCCCACAAATTTCCTAGCTATTTTAAAATTTTTGTCTATTATATACGTGACCGGTATAGACCTTATGGGGCCGTACAGGTCTGAAACCCTCTTATTTATCGATAAGACCTTGAATGTAATGCCCGTTCTTCCCGCAAAGCTTTGCAACTCCTTCAAGGGCTCTCCGTCCACATTTACGGCTATGACCTCAACGTCCGTGCTGTACTCTTTGGCTATCTCCTCAAAATGCGGCATTTCCACTTTGCATGGCGGACACCACGTGCCGAAGAAATTAAGTATGATTATTTTCCCCTTATAATCAGACAGCCTTACTTTGGTCCCGTCCATATTATATAGTTCGAAATCCCTTGCGTCAGGCAATATGCCCTGCCCCGTTTCAGACCCGCCGCCCCTGTTTGGGCCGCTTTGGCCAGGCTCACAACCCGTAAAAAGACCGATAATAAAACACACGCACACAATAGAAATAAATCTCCTCATCTAATACCTCCTATCAGCATCAGTACGCCGAATATTATCAATATTATACCACCGGCCAGATTTATCCACCTTAAATATTTTTTTATTTTATTCATATTGGCTATGAATGAATTTACCAACAGTGCTGACAAGAGAAACGGCACCGCTAAACCTAAAGAGAAAACGCTCAATAACTTCGTGCCCAAATTGGCGCTTGTCTTTGTCGCCGCGTAACTCAGGATGGCCCCGAGTATAGACCCCGCGCACGGTGTCCACGCGAACGCGAAGGTCGCGCCCACGAAAAAAGAACCCAGATACGAGATATTCTTCTTTCGATACTCTATTTTTTTCTCCCGGCCCAAAAAAGCGGGTTTTAAGACGCCCGCGATCATAAGGCCGAATAGAATTATCAGCACCCCCCCTACCTTCTTGACTATGTCCTGATATTTGAGGAGTATCCCGCCTAAAAATGACGCCGTAGTCCCAAGCAGAACGAATATAACGCTAAAACCCAGCACAAACATCAAAGAATGTAAAAAAGTAAGTTTTCTCAAACGCCCCCGGTCTATCTCCTGGCCTTCCCCGGACAGATCTTTAAAGGATATCCCTGTCAAATACGAAATGTATGACGGTATAAGAGGCAAAATGCAGGGGGAGAAAAATATAAGCAGCCCGCCTAAAAAAGCCATCAAATAAGATACGTCCTGTACCCCTTCCATAAATTATTCCTTTCTTTCAAATATAGAGCTTACCGCATAACCCAATAACATGCCCCCAAACGCCAATATTACGCAATAAAAATACCCGGCTTCATATGATTTGAAAAACACAAGCCCGGCTGATATGCCTATTATAAAAAGGGCCAGCGGCAAGACATAAATCAAAGTTATCGATCTAATCGTATCCTTAGCGCTTAAGCCTGTTTCTTTTACGCTATGCCTGCCGCATTTAACACACCCGTGCTTAACCACGTTTATTCCTTTATTAGGCGCTCATTCAAACCCTTGAACTTTATCCCGCTTTCGGGGTCCGGCAGGCCCTCAACCGGTTCCGATAAATAGAATTTTTTGTCCTTTATCCATTTCTTAAGGGCCTCGGCTATCTTGACCGCTTTCGGGTAACTTGAAAGAGACGCGGTAGGGACATCTTTACCTTCGATCTTGATAGATCCGCTTTTTAGTTGTTTATAACTAACCTCCCCATAGCTCCTGGACAGCCCGTTCGGATAATCCTCGGAATAATCGACTATCTGGGAAAATATATCCTCATCTTTAACCGCGGTGTAAGTTACTATCTCTTCATTCAATATGGGTATTGGTATACCCAAACCCACTACAAGCGACACGCCATATCCCTGAAAAGAAGTCCCTACCAGGTATTCCCTGCTCATACCTTTCAGGTCGCCCTGGACAGCCAGCGTGCCGGCAGGTACTTGGGGGACGCCATTTTTTTTCCTTTTAACAGCCGGGTTGTGCTGAGTGCCCTGCCAATAGATGTAGCCGATACCACCGCCTAAAAAGATCCTTGTGCCTATACCTATAGTCTTGTACAGAGGATCGTTCAAAAGCGGAGACAATTGACCGGCTGAACAATAGTTCGCGTTACCCAATTCAGGTTTTAATGTCCCCATGTAAGTATATATCTCGCGTTTGGCATATTTATTTACGGCGACATTGTAGTTCTGATAGGCGTTCCTTGGGTTCAGAAGAACAGCCTCATTGAGATCTTTAATGTTGATAAGCGTTTTCAGGCTTTTCCTGGGATAACAATCGGTTCCTCCGGATGATGCCACAAGCTTGACATCCTTTCCTGCTACAAGATCCTCAATTACATGAGCCCCGCCGTACCGAAACTCACCGGGAAACACCTTATTCCTAGGATCATCGTCTGCCAGGGCCGTGGCTCCTATATATACATCCACTGCCGCGAAACTGCCATAAGCCGGGATATCATTCAAGGTAACCTTGCCTCCGCCAAATTTCATCTTTGGTTTAGAATGGCCTACGTTAAAATACGCGCCGCTTGAGCACATCGGGCCAAAGGTGCCCGTAGTAACAACATCTACCTTCTTAGCCGCCTCTTTAGGCCCGGCCTTCTCAACGATACCTATGATCTCTTCCGCGGTAACGACTACCGCGTTTCCCTCTTTTATCTTTTCATTTATTTCCTGTATGGTCTTAGCCATTATGCCCTCCTAGAGCTCCACTATTGACCGGGTCGCTTGAAGAGCGACCTGGTCAATCGCGCTATCTATTATAGTATGTTTTTTAAAATTTCACCTTATCTCTTTTATGAATTGCGCCCTCCAGGGGCATACACATGATATATAACATATTCATCACCTCTTTCAAAACATCCGATATTATATTACTTAAACAAATCCGTTGTCAAGTACCTCTCGCCCGTGTCAGGCAATACGCATACGACCAACTTACCTATGTTCTCTTTTCTTTTGGCCGCTTCAATAGCCGCGTATAAAACCCCTCCGCTGGATATGCCCGCCAATATACCTTCTTCTCTGGCGGCCTTTTTTGCCGTGTCCTTAGCCTGTTCAAAATTGACCTTGAATATCTCATCTACCAGGGACAGGTTGATCACATCCGGCACAAAGCCCGCTCCTATACCCTGGATCTTATGCGGGCCGGGTTTGCCGCCTGATAAAACCGGTGATTCTTCCGGTTCGACAGCAATCACCTTAAGCTCTTTTTTTCGTTTCTTTAAAACCTCAGCGATACCCGTAATGGTGCCGCCCGTACCAACGCCGCTTACCAATATATCTATTTCACCTTCAGTATCTTTCCATATCTCCTCAGCCGTTGTCTGGCGATGTATCTTGGGATTAGCGGGATTCTTGAACTGTTGCGGCATGAAAGAATTAGGTATAGCCTTATTCAGTTCTTCCGCCTTATTTACCGCCCCCTTCATGCCCTGTGGCCCTGGCGTTAATACTATCTCAGCCCCGAGTATTGAAAGCAGCTGTTTTCGTTCGGCACTCATGGTTTCAGGCATGGTCAATATTAACTTATAACCTCGAGCGGCGCAGACAAAAGCCAGGCCTATACCTGTGTTTCCGCTGGTAGGCTCGACTATGGTTGTCCCTCTTTTTATCAATCCCTGTTTCTCACCATCATTTATCATGGATACGCCTATCCTGTCTTTTACACTGCCAAGGGGATTGAAAGATTCCAGCTTTACCGCAACCTCCGCCTTTATGCCTTTGGTCATGTTATTGATTCTTACAAGAGGGGTTTTGCCTATAGTTTTAGTGATATCCGAATATATTTTTTTCATGTTTTTTTCCCTATCACGACTTCCGCAAATATACCATCTATAACCGAACTTGTCAAGTATCAAAGTAAAAGAATATTAATCTTTACCAAATTAGTTATATTTATATCCTCTTAGCGTCCTTTTCTTTTGTCCTAATGGGGTTGACTATCAAGATCTCCTTCTTATCCCGCCTTTGCCAATATCTAACAGGTATATTTTTTTCGTTTCTTCTCTTCGTATAACTGACCAGGATCCCCGCCGCCATATTTAAATTCTCTAAAGAGGCCTCTCCCCTAAGCATCCCTACAGGACCACTGTAACCTTTGGGCTCAATGATAAAATCCCCGTCTTTTTTCTGTTTCATGACATTTTTATTATCAAGATTATCCCGGCCAAGCACAAATTTCGTCTTGCCGTTTAACCTAAAATGCCTGCCGTATTTTAATAATCTGATATTCTCGAGATCATATGTCTTATGCGCGATGATATCTTTCAATTTCTTGGTAAAACCGGGGTCTGTCAATAGACAGCCTCCGGCAGGCGTGAAATATTTCTTTACCCCGTATTTTTCCGCCAGGTCCAACTGGATCTTCCTGGACCTGCCGCTTATGTCTAATAACATATCCCTGTTTACGATGTTCTCATTTTCAGGCACGGTAGGAAGCATGTGTTTGGCTGTCAATGGCCTCAATAGATATCCGCGTAATCCCGATCTCTTTTCTATCGCGTTCAAGGCATCCCTTCTCTGTGACATTGGCCTTTCCCCCAAAACTTCACCCGTTATTATAAAAGAGGCCTTGAGGCCTTCCATCATCTGTTTTGCCTTTATCAGCATAAAAATCTTACAGTCAATACAGGGATTGATATTAGCGCCGAAACCATATCTGGGGTTTTCGAGAAGTTTTAAGAACTCGGAGGAGATATTTACTGTCTTGAGCTTTAGATCTATCTGCCCGGCAGCCTCGATCACTTTTTTTTTAAAATCTTCAACATCGGATGACGAGAATTCAGTTACAAAATTGATCCCCAGCACATCTATGCCCTGATCCATTATCAATTTCGCCGCGAGGATGCTGTCCAGTCCGCCAGAAAATAACGCAATAGCTCTTTTCTGCATGCTTTTCTCCTGCTAAACACTAAATCCAAAACTCTAAACTCTAAATAAACACAAAATACAAAATTCGAAAAACAAAAAAATCTTTTCTAATCATCGGGTTTTGAGTTTAAAGTTTTAACATTTGGATTTATTTAGGATTTAGTGTTTAGGGTTTTGGGTTTATCGATTGTTTACGCCTTTCTAGGCGCTCAAGCCATTCTTTTATCTTCGCCTCATAACCGATGGTTGTAGGAATATAATATTTCTTCTTTTCAGGCATATAGTCCTGCTCCGCGTAATGGTCATCATATGAATGGGCGTATTTGTACCCTTGCCCATGCCCGAGACGCTTAGCGCTTTTATACGAGGCGTCTTTAATATGGTCAGGGACACCTTGAGTCCTGTTCTCCTCAACATCCTTAATCGCCGCGTCAATACCAAGATACGCGGCATTGGATTTAGGCGCGCACGCGATGTATACTGTCCCCTGGGCAAGTGGTATCCTCGCCTCAGGCAATCCTACAAACTCCGAGATTTGCATGGCAGCGTTGGCCACAACTATTGCCTGTGGATCGGCGTTTCCGACATCTTCCGCGGCGCATATCACGATCCTGCGCGCGATGAAACGCGGATCCTCACCGGCTACTATCATTTTCGCCAGCCAGTATAACGCCGCGTCCGGATCCGAACCGCGCATACTTTTTATAAAAGCGCTGGCTGTATCATAATGGGCATCCCCGTCAGCATCGTATATAACCGCTTTTTTTTGTATGGATTCCTCCGCTACGTTCAGGGTAAAATTAACAATGTTGTTTTTATCCGGCTTTGTTGTTAAGATCCCGATCTCAAGGGCATTCAACGCCTTCCTCGCGTCGCCATCCGATATCTTCGCGATAAAAGAAAGCGCCCTCCCTTCGGCCTTGACCTTGCTCTTGCCTAGACCGCGCCCTTTATCGATCAATGCCGATTTTAATAATTTGATTATATCCTCTTCCTTCAGGGGTTTGAATTCAAATATTTGCGACCTTGACAAGAGAGGCGCATTTACTGAAAAAAACGGATTATGAGTCGTGGTACCGATAAGTATCGGATTGCCCGCCTCAACATCCGGCATAAGCACATCCTGCTGCGCCTTATTGAATCTGTGTATCTCATCAATAAAAAGGATGGTCTTTTTTCCGTCCATGGAGTATCTTTTTTTTGAAATATCAATGGCCTTTCTCACCTCCTGAACATTGCTGGCTACCGCATTTAATCTTTCAAAGTGGGAATTTGTGGCGCTGCATATCAAATATCCAAGGGCGGTCTTGCCGCAGCCCGGAGGCCCATAGAATATCAGGGAATTTATCCTGTCAGCCTCAATGGCCCGTTTCAATAATTTCCCCTCACCAAGTATATGCCCCTGGCCGACATATTCCTCGAGAGTCCTCGGCCGCATGCGCGCCGCTAACGGCGCGTTTTCATCCGCATTCTTATTTTGACTGAATAGATCCATATATAACCCTAGGAATAGAGTGTTAATGACAAATGACTAATTACAAATGTCAAATTAATTACTAATTCCAAATGACAAACTAACAATTTTATAATTTGTTATTTGTAATTCATTTGTCATTTGTGATTTGTAATTATTAATTTGCATCTTGTTTCGTGCTATTCACGGAAATCGATCTTTGAAAAAGAATCCCTGCATATGTCGTGTGCAATGGCAATATTTTAGTCCCTTTCTGTAAAGGGGGGAACCCTCCCGAAAATTCCTAGGAAAGTCCGAAGTTAGGTTCCCGATACTGATTTGTTGGCTTAAATATCACCACTCCAATCACGTACAAAGCAGGGAAATCTTTCTAATAAAATTGTAGCACCACCCCACCCGTAACGCAAGGATTTAATGACAAATAACAAATTACAAATGACAAATGAATTAATAATAACAAATGACAAATTTCAAGCAAGTTTCATCTGTTTCGTAATTGGTCATTTGTCATTTATTTGGCATTGAAAATTTGGAATTTGTCATTTATCCTACGCACAAACTTGAGCTCGGTAGAGGTCGCGGAGGACATCGTAGTCTTTGGGTTCGGCCATGGGTTCGAACGTGATGAAGCGCGGGCTTTCCATATTAAATCTTAGTTCCGGATGCGCTCTCTTTATAGCGACAGGGTCGCATTTCCCCTCTGAGATCTCGAGGCTTAATCTCAGCATTTTAACCAGCCTCACATAGCTATCCATCGTTAAATATGTCGGCCTCACCCCCGCGACAAGCACGTTTTTATCCTGTCTAAGTGACGCGAATTGAGCGCCATGTGCCGTCTCATAACCGGCAAGCGCAACTACTTTGGCATCTCCGTGATCCTTACGAGCTTCTTCTATCGCGCCGAATAATTCTCCATCCTCCCTGTCTATAAAAAACATCCCATGTTCCCGGCAGAATCCCCTTAATGACTTGATCAATTTATTTAAATCCGCATACTGCGGATACCTGCCCCTCTTCCCGTCGGCTGTCTTCTCGTAACCCTTAATCCAGCTGGTTCCGAGGGCGACTATTAAAGGGGCTTTATTTTTTACGTCATCAAGTGTTATCCTATCTGAAAAACGAGTGGCTTCTTTCCTGGCATTCTCTACCCCCTCAACAGCTTTTTCATCTCTCGGCAATGGAAGCGGCTGTTTCTTCAGTTTTGTTTTTATAGGATAATCTGCGGGAATATTCACCTCAACCTTTGTCCCTTCGCCGGGTGTCGATGTTATGGCAAAGGATCCTTGCAAAAACTTAACCAGCTCTATTGTCTTATTAATCCCTAAACCAAACCCTCCTTCCAACAAATACTTGTCCATACGCACAAGCCTTTCTCGGCGGTTTGAGAAAACTATATCATCTAAACGCTTCATCTCCTCCTGTAACATCCCATTTCCTGTATCAGAAATAGTAATACTGCACCAATCATCCCTCTCCTCAACTTCTACAGCCACTTCTCCTTGCACTTTTCCAGTATCGTCACAGGGTAAATTCGCAAATGCATTTTTTGCAAGTTCGTCAACTATAATGTCGACAGCTCTCACATCTGTTTTTACTCGAATCTTTTTATTCGGATCGGCTAGGCGCAAAGATATGTATTTATAACTTCTTTTTATTCCCTCTTTTCTATTCTCCTCTTCCATTCCATCTTTTGTTTTTTCTACTTTATCATTTACTTCGGGGATTATACAAAACCCCAACATAAAGCCGGGCTTCATTCCTTCACTCAGAATTATTCTTCCAAGCATGAAGCGTAAAATTTGATATCTCATTAAGAGGGCATATGCCTCATGCAAATCCTTCTGGGCATCTTCCCTGGCCAGGCCCTCCGGATAGAGTTTAGACAGTCTAGCGCTGTATTCTCTTAAGAGAGGCTTAGCTCTCATGTCATATTCATCTAGATCTGTAAAAGTCATTTTTATATATTCTTCGTCAACTGCACCGGAGCCCTCGAGAATTGTTAGTCTTTCAAATATTTTCTTCAAAAGAGCTATGCGATCCGTGATTTGTTTTTCGTCAGTTGTTTCAAGAGGCCTTACACCACTTGGCCCATCCATATATTTAGCCACAATTAGCAGTTCATCTAAAATGCCTCTCAAGGTTGCTACTATTGTTTTAATCAGTAGTTGTCTCGCGCGGCTTCTATCGTCTGCCTCTCTAGCTAATGCAACCAGCCTCTCAGCGCCGGCAAGACTAAACTCAATCTCCTCGCCCATGAATTCGCACAATTTTGGTGGTTCGTAGTCTTCGGGAATGAGGTCTCTTCTTAACGCCTTTTTCGGCAAGGGCGTTCTGGGTTTTTCCTGGATCACGCGGTCCCAGGCGCGTCTATTGCTATGATAATTGTCCAGGGCTATAGTATTCAGGTGTGAGAGACTAAAGCCTGTCTTTGCGGCGGGATTTCTTACGAACAGGCAGTATTTATTGTATTTTACGAACGAGTCTTTTTTTTCTTCTAAAGGATACTTTTTAAAGTCGGTTACAAGCAGCGTTTCCTCGTGGGAAAGGCCCGCTAAAACAGCGTATGCCTTTTCACGGTCTGTTTCCTTAAGATACTGTTCGACATTAAAAAACATGATCCCGTCGAAGATTCCCAGCAAACTCATGTCTTCTTCCGTTAGATCGCACACCTTAAATGATACAGCGTCTCTTACTGTATCTTTAACCAAAAAAGTCCTGTCCGGAAGCTCATGAAAATACCTCTCCTTTAATCCTTTTAATTGCTGCTGATATAATATTTTGTACATCTTTGCCCTGCCATATCGCCCTCTACGAGCCTTATTTATCACATATTGACTGGAATCCACGCCAACAATCTCGATATTGAAGGGAGGCACACCTCTTTCCATAAGCGATATGGCTATGGTAAAGGCCTCTTCTCCCGTAGAACACCCATAAGACAATATCCGCACTTTCTCATCCCTTCCCTTTCTGGCCAACTCATCTATGAAACAGCAGAAAGCTTCGCTTGCATATTGATTCCTCCATGGCCTGAAAAATTCTGTTTCGTGAGAATGAACTCTGCTCTCAGCCCTCCAATCCAGAACTAAATCCTCCTGCCCCTCACCCTTCTTAATCTCTATCCAATGCTCGAGTGCCGGGAGGATGGCGTGGGTGATAAAGTATTTATAACTGTATAAAAAGGCCTTTATCGACTCTGTATTCTCAGGCTTATACCGATCTACAAGGAATAACAGCTCTGTTATAAATGCCGACATCTCCTTAAATACCCTCTCGCTTTTTTCGAGATCTTCCACGGTTTTCAGCGGGTCCGAAATTTCAATGTTATTAATTTTATCAAGATGAGGTATTATGCTATTAACTAATTCCGCATTGTCTTCCCAGCTCAATGAATAATGCCCGTATATTATCCCAGCAAATGTGTTTTTGTAATGCACGCACATACGACTTAGAAGAGCTATGTCCTCTATATATTCTTGAAAACGCCTCCTAGGCGATCCTATGCCCTTACCCGGGAAAACAAACTCTTCCTCTCTAAGCTCACCCAGTCCCCACATTGCTATCGCGACACTCCATGCCTGCTCGCTGGCTCCCTTGGGGCTGCAGTCAGTTCCGTGGTTTTCAGCAAGGCCTCCGTCGACGAGCTCGGACAGGCTTCTGAAATTCGTAAACCCGTGATTAATCATCCATGTATAATCATTTACCATGCGCCCGCGCGCCTCGTCCATACTAACCAACCCGTGCCGAACCGCCTCTACCCAGTAAAACGGATACGGCCATACCCACCCGGTTCCGTTATGGTAAATACTGTCTCTTGTCTCCTGATCATCCTCGTGATTATAGTAAGGGCCATATTTTGCGGACGGCAGATCTGTTCCGGGCTCAAGGCTTCTTAAGGCACAGGGAATAAGGAGCTTATTCCGTACGCACGAAAGCACCTTTATTATTTTATCAGAATCGTCTAAAAGTCCAAAATGCACGGCAAATACCTGATTTGGCCTTATCTCGCGGCCTTTCACTGTGCTAGAAGGCGGCACGCCCGATTTATCCACGCCCACTATGTCGTAGAGACAGCCGTCCTCTTCGTTCCAGAAATACCTTTCAAAGTTATCTCTTAGGCGTGTCGCTAAGCTCGAGTAGCTATCTTTGTTCCCTTCATCTATCGTCCCCATCCTCTTAAGCGCGTTATACCAGAGCGCCTGTATCTCAACCGCGTAACCCTGCCGCGGCGTATATTTTGTATCCATCCAAGTTGTATGAGAAGGCGAATAAATAAATCCGGTCTCTTTATCCATATAGATCGCGTTTTCATTAGAAATGCCCTCGTCTTTAAGCCTATCATTAGTTAATTTGTAGCGATTAATAATATTTCCCATAATATTTCTGACGGTTACATCCTCAATCTCTATATCCAGAAATGCTGTATCCCCTGACTTCTCCACATAGTCAGCGGCCGCCTCGATAAACCACAAGGCGGCATCGGTTGTGTGCCAATCATCCTCGCCGGTTTCTTCTCCGGCTAAAACACCTGGCATGACGTATCCGTCTCTCCTATTCGTATCCACCAGGCCAGCCCATTTCAATAACAGCTTTCTCGCGATAGGATAATTCCCCGAACTTGTAATTCCCAAAACCGCGAGCATTGTGTCCCGGCCCTTTTCGCCTTTTGTATCCGGAAATCCCGCCGCAACCGCCGGAGTGCCCCTTTCATCATAAGAAACGAATGAATCCATCGAATTATAAAGACGAAAATATAGCTGTCTTTCCTCGGTCAAGTTATCGGGATCTATTTCGATCTCAAAGATATGTGATTCCCCGGGCTTCAGCTCGTAGTAAATGCTTCCATCCGCATATACATTTTTACCGGGTGTAAACGTCAGTATTCTGTCCGAAAAAGAGTCGTACAGCCTGAACTCTCTCGAAATATCTATGCCCAAGGCGTGGAGGCCCAGATGTGCCACACCGCTAATGAGGCGGCCGGAAAGGTTTATGATTGACAAGATATGTTTCCCATTATCGGACCCGCGTCCGAACGCGAGCGCACCGGCCTCGTTATAAGAGACAATCCGCCCCCTCTTATCTCTTGAGAGCCCATACCATATTGTATTATTAGGTTCGATGAGCCAGGGGCTTCTTTTCCTGATCCGGTTGAGCCTTGTTAAGAGATTCCGAATATCCCCGTCTAATTTGTCCTTTCCGCCTTCCCAGGTATCCGGGGTAACAATATCTTTTTTTATCTTCCAGGTTGATAACCTCTCATCATCCTGAAACACAGACCAGAAACCTGAGGCCATGGCGAATAAAGTATGGATACTTGACGCAACAGTTCGTCTCTCTTCAGGCCGCATATCTTTGTTTGGCATTTTATACCCAAACATACTGCCATATCTATCGGGGATACGCTCTGTATCGTGATCGGATGAGCTCATTAGTTCTGTAAACACCATGTGCTCCGTAAATCTCTTTTTTAACTCCTCCGGTGTGAAACGGCCCCGGTCTTCTTCTGTAATCTCAGTGTAAGGCGTACATATATTGACATTGCCCAGAACTGCAGCCCTTGGATTTACAATTGCCTGCTGATTCATCGCTCCCGAAGTTTCGGAGAAGAATAATATCCCGTTTTGCCTGCATATTCTGGCCATATCATCCCAATAATATGACTCTTCGCCTTCAGAGGAATAGAAGAAATGCCATGCGTCGCCCCTGAATACATCCATACCAATATCTCTCATCCAATATGCCCACTTGTCTATCAGCGGTTGAAAGTTCATGTCCTTAAGATGTTCCAGATCATACATGGCTAAAATATCCCATACCTCGCCGGCTTCAGGATTTGGCCCCGCGTTTATGAGATGCCCGTCTTTATTCTTCAATAAAATATCCAGATGGTGAATAGAATCAACTCCGACAACAGAGCTAAACGCCGGCATATCATACCCTATGTAAAGGCCCAGGTCATGCCCATGCCGCATAGCTTCTGTAAGCTGCATCTTAGCGACATACTGTTCATACAATACATATTCGAATAATATCCTGTATACGGACGAATTTCTTATACTGCCGTTTGAAGCCCTAATGAACCATTCCTGATCGTAGGCATTATCAAGCCCTCTATATACAGCATTTATCAGTGAAAGATACCGCGGGTGAGCGTCCCTAAGCGCCCGCAGTGCTCGCGTATCAGCATATTCCTGCATATAAAGTTTAAGAGTGACATCCGAATAATCTTCAGGTTTTTTATCAGGATTATTATACAGATACGCAAAATGTCTCATCAATTTATTTTCAGGAATTTCTATTTGCATAGAGTTTCCAATATTCAATCTGTCACTTTCCTCTGTATCGATCCTTTCTACATCGATAAACCTCGGATCCAAAGAATAGGCACTTAGGATGTTGTAAGGCGAATCTTCTTCGTCAGGATCAAACGTTGCCGGATCATTGAGGGGCATGAGAAGCACTATATTAAAACCCATGGAGGCAATTTGCTCGAATTTCCATTTCAGGTCTGTGAAGTTCCCATATCTCTTCTTCCCTGTTCTTTCGTCCACTACAGGGCTATCCGGCCTTATGCATCTTCTTAAGAAAACATTGTAAACCGAGTTTGCCTTTTTCGCCCAAGAAGGATATGGTTGTATGCTGTTAGGTTTTTCTTTCGAGTTCTCTAACCTGCTATAAGCGGCCTTTCGAGGCCCCGGGTCTGTATACCAATCAGAAAGGCCTGCCACATCCACATACAGATTCACCCCATCCGGTATCAGTTTTGTTTTTCCAAGCGGGATGGTCATATCCGCGGTTTTTTGATTTCCATCGAGATAAAATTTATATTGAAATGCCATCATGCCATTCCTGTAAATGGGCAGGTAAAAGGCCTTCTTTTCCTCATTGAATATTATTTCGTCAAGCGCAAAGCTCTTTAGAAGCGTGTCATGCTGCTTGCTCGCGTTAAGCTCCGCGGCATCAACATGAGCTTTAATATCAGCGATAAGCGTATGCTGTGATATGCCAAGGTATAGATATTGCCCGATCAGGCTCGCGATACTCCTGAAAGCAACGCGGTTCATGAAGGCCGGGAGTTTAACCATTGGATCTGCCGCGGCATCCACCGTTATATCTTCCCAAAGGTGAAATTTATCGTCGTCGTCACGTATGACAGCTTTGCCGTCTTCGGTTTTTTCGACAATTTGATGGATCGGGCTGAATTTTGTATGAGGCGAGAGGGCAAACGATTCTGACAGCAAAAATATGCCCGCTAACAATATACAGACAATACGCAAATAACTGTTTCTTGCTATATTAAGCATAAGAAGTAATATAGCATGTAATCGCGTGCAATGTGTAACAGGAGTGTAATAATTGTGCAATAGCTGTGTAACAAAGATGTGTAACCATCCGGTATGGCGATGGTTATGGTAATAATTACCTGAAAAGGACGCCGAGGCGGGAGGCTAGGTTATACTTGATCTTTGACTGGATATCATCGATCTCGGAATCCGTGAGTGTTTTAGTGTTATCGCGATACTCGATCCTATAGAGAAGGCCGACTTTACCGCGCGGTATCTGTTTGCCCCTATACATACTTATCAGCTTTATATCCTTTATAAGGGCATCCTTATCGCTTGAGGTAATACAATGCACTATTCTTTCGGCAAGGGTCCTTTCCGCCACTACGATGGAGATATCCCTTATTATAGGCGGGTATTTTGGGATAGGTTCAAATTTATTCTCCAAGACAATATGCGGTTTAACTCTCTCCAAATTTATTTCCGCCGTGTAGACATCCACATCCGCGTCAAATTTTTTCATAACGCTGCTTTTGACCTTGCCTATCCTGCCCAGCTCCTCATTTTTATACTCTAAAACAGCTTCCTGGCTTAGATACGGCATCTTGGTAATAGGCTTCACCGAGATATGCCCCATGCCCAGCTCTTTTAACAGGCCGATAACGACACCTTTCAGGTCATAAAATGTGGTGTTTCTTCCGCCCGTTATCCAATCATGCGCAAGGCGGCCGGTCATACCGATAGACAAAGTCAGTTCCTCTATATATTTATTCTTTTCCTGTTTCCGGTAAACCTTGCCTATTTCAAAAAGCGAGAGCTGCGCGTTTTTCCTGTTCACATTCCGGGCAATAGCCTTCAGCATCCCCAGGATAAGGGTTTCGGTCAATACCTCCTGCTCCTGGCTCAGAGGATTGACAACACGCGCCTCGGCATCCCTGGAGTTTATGAAGGCGCTGTGCAACACCGACGGAACAAGATTATAAGAAATAATTTCGTTAGCGCCTAAGGATACCATGATCATCCGGATCTTATCCCTTATAGCCTTTTCTTCTTCTACGACAACAGTATTGCCGATGATCTTCGGTATGGTTTCGGGTATCCTGTTATATCCATAGATACGGGCGATCTCCTCCGTTATATCCACCTCTTGGAGGATATCCCGCCTCATGGCAGGGACGGTCACGTTAAACATCGTCTTCTTACCGGATACTGAGAAGCCAAGGGCCTCCAGGATTTTCTTCTGTCTCTCGGAAGGGATATCCACCCCGATGATTTTACTCGCCCTGTCAGGGCTGAATTTGATCTTTATTGTTTTTTCTTTTTTATCGCCGGCGTCTTCTGTTGCCCCTATGCTCCCGCCCGCGCAGTTCACGATCATGCCGCATGCCCTGTGGGAAGCGGGAAGGATCATACCCATATCGACCTTTCTTTCGAACCTGTAGCTTGACTCCGAAGATAATCCCAGCTTCCTGGAAGTCCGCCTAACGGAAACGGGATCAAAATAAGCGCTCTCTAAAAGTATATCCGTTGTCCCGTCAGAAACCTCTGTGGCTAAACCTCCCATAACCCCGGCGATAGCAATAGGCCCGTGGCTGTCCGCGATCACAAGCATGCCTTCCTCCAGCACCTTGGTCGAGCCGTCGATAACCTTTATTTTTTCGCCTTTTTTAGCCCTTCTTACAACTACACCGCCTTTTATTTTCTTCAAGTCAAACGCATGCATCGGCTGGCCTGTCTCCATAAGGAGCAGGTTGGTTATATCCACTATATTATTGACTTCCCTTAACCCTATCGATGATAATTTTTCTTTTATCCAATCGGGTGACCGCGATACCTTTATGCCGCTTATAACCCTGCCCGTATATCTCGGGCAGAGGTCTTTATCGATGATCGTTATCTTCACGGGGGGGTCTGCCTGCGCGTCTTTACTTTTCTTTTTGCCTTTCTGGCGGATCAATTCAAAGGGCAGTTTCAACTCTTTTTCTGTGATCGCGGCTATTTCCCTGGCAATACCTACCATGCTCAGACAATCGCTTCTGTTTGATGTTATCTCGAATTCAAAAACAGAATCATTGTCTTTTTTCTCCACACCAGCCACGTGTATGCCGGCCATGGTCAGCGTTTCCGCCAACCCTTCCGGATGCATGTCTATATCGACATAATCCTTTAACCAATTTAAACTTGCCTTCATCATATATCCCTAAAATTGATCTAAAAACCTGACATCATTTTCGAAGAACAGCCTTATGTCATTTATTCCATATTTAAGCATCGCTATCCTTTCCACCCCCATTCCAAAAGCAAAACCTGTGTACTTATCGGGATCATACCCGACATTTTTAAAGACTTTGGGATTTACCATCCCTGCCCCGAGTATTTCAAGCCATCCTGTCCTTGAGCAGACACTGCAGCCCTTCTGGCCGCATATAATACAGGAGAGGTCAACCTCCGCGCTCGGCTCCGTAAAAGGAAAAAAGCTGGGCCTGAATCTCAGCTTAACATCATTACCAAACATCTGTTTGGCGAAAATAGTCAATATCCCTTTAAGATCGGAAAATTTGATTGCCTTGTCAACCATAAGCCCCTCTACCTGATGGAACATGAAAGAGTGTGAGGCATCCACCGCGTCAGGCCTATACACCCTTCCGGGCATTATCGCCTGTATCGGGGGCTTTTCATGGCTCATCACTTTTATCTGAACCGTGGAGGTATGGCTGCGTAAAAGCATTTTGTCGTCCAAGTAAAATGTGTCAAAGGCATCCCTGGAAGGATGTTCCAACGGTATATTAAGCGCCTCGAAATTGGCGTATTCCGACTCTATCTCAGGGCCTTCGACTATTTTAAAACCAAGCGAGACGAAGATATCATTGATCCTCTCGGCTATTTGTGTCAGAGGATGGATCTTGCCGATCCTCTTCGTTACAGCGTCAAGGGTCACATCCAGGTAATCCTTTTCGGCGTGAATGCCATGCACATCCTTATTTTTTTCCTTAAGGGTTTTCGCGATATGATTTTTCAACGCGTTCAGCGCTCGTCCGGCTATAGGCTTTTCTTCTCTCGGAAGGTCCGGCAATTCTTTCGTAAAATTGGCTATCTCGCCTTTTCTTCCGAGATATTTCACCCGTACGGCTTCAATATCCTCAGCGGTCTCTACGCTTCTTATGTCCTCTTGAAACTCCCTATTAATCTTTTCTATCTTATGCTCCATAGAAATACATACCTTTTACTTATGCGCTTTCTTGAATTTATCAATATCATCGTTGTTGCCCAGTACGACCAGTATATCATTCTCGCTTATTATATCATTTGCCATGGGGGACATGTTGATCTTTTCCGTTTCACAGGCCTCCCCGCTTTTCGTAGAGGACCTTTTTTTCTGCTTTATGCCTATAACATTCAGGCCGTATTTGGCCCTCACATCGACCTCTCTTAAGCTTTTCCCTAAAAACTCTTTCGGCGGGATCAATTCGGCTATACTGGAGTCATCCGACAATTCTATATGCTCAATGACCTTTGAAGTCATCAAGCTGTTGGCTACCCTGATGCCCATCTCCCTTTCGGGAAGAACAACTCTCGTCGCCCCGACCTTTTCAAGCAACAGCTTGTGCTTCTCATCCTGGGCCTTACAGACTATCTCTTTTATGCCTATCTCTTTTAAGTTCAGCGTGCACAAGATGCTGGACTTAAGGTCGTGCCCTATGGCGCAGACCGCCAGGTCCACGTTATTGATCCCCACGGCCTGCAGGGCTTTTATATCCGTAGCATCCAGGCATACTGCCTGGGTTACCGCGTCTGAGAGGTCTTGCACTAATGTTTCATCGGCATCTATAGCCAGGACCTGGTGTTTTTTTTCGCTAAGTGTCCTGGCAACACTTGCCCCAAATCTTCCCAATCCTATTACAGCAAATTGTCTCATTGTTACCTCCTGTAAACCGGTGGATATTTATCCCACCATTATTCTTTCTTCCGGATATGTATAAATGACTTTATGCTTGCGAAGCGCGACTGACAAGGCTATTGTCAACGGCCCCACCCTTCCTAAATACATCGTCAAAACAATGAACACCTTGCCGATAAAGCTTAAATTAGGGGTAATGCCGGTCGATAATCCGACTGTGCCGAATGCCGAAGTAACTTCAAAAAGGACTTTCAAGAATACATTCCCCTGCCCCACGATATGGGATTTTTCGGTAAACAATAAAACCATGGACACAAAACCTATCCATATAAATGCCAGCGTAAAAACGACAAGGGCCCGTCTTACGACATCTTTCGGGATAGTCCTTCGAAAAACAGAAACCCTGTCTTTATTATACAGCATGGAATACATGGTAGCCATCAATACCCCGAACGTACACGTTTTTATCCCCCCGCCTGTCGAACCGGGCGATGCCCCTATAAACATAAGGAACAGCATCAGGAATATCGTCGGGGCAAGCATGTTGTTCACTTCCAATGTGTTGAACCCGGCCGTCCTGGGCGTAACAGCATGAAAAAACGACGCCGCTATTCGCTCACCCGCCGGCATGCCTTCTAAGACATTGTCCTTCTCAATGAACAGGATAAATATCATCGCGATAGCTACCAAAAGGACCGAGATTACAAGCGCTAATTTTGTCTGTATACTCAGGCGTTTTATAGGGCTGCGGAATGAAAACAGTTTAGGCAGGTCTAATATTACGACAAAACCTAATCCGCCGAGAAAAATAAGGCTTATCATTATCGCGTTAATATAGGGGTCTGCCCGGTAAGCGGTGAAACTTGTTTGAAAAAGAGAAAATCCCGCGTTACAGAACGCGGACACCGAATGGAAAACAGAATTTATCAGTGTTTCCTTGACGGACCAGTCCTCAATAACAATCCATCTTATGAATAAAAGAATCGCCCCTACCATCTCGAATCCGACGGTTATATAAAGAACATACTTTATCAGCTCGCTTAAACCCTGCACCTTTTGCTGGTTCATAGCTTTCTGGATCACAACATTATGCCTCAAGGTAAGCTTCCTGCCGAGGGCTATCGCAAAAAGGGTGGAGAATGTCATGATACCAAGTCCCCCTATCTGCACTAGCGCGAAAATAACGTACTTACCGAATGTTGAAAAGAAACTCCCCGTATCTTTGACTACCAAACCGGTTACACATGTAGCGCTTGTAGCCGTGAATATCTTGTCTATAAGAGATATCTCGTTTCCATGCTTTACGGCTATCGGCAGGCTTAAAAGTAATGTCCCGATAGCGATCGCGCAGAAAAAACTAAGCGCGACCATCCGGGGAGGGCTCATTCTCCTAATCACAAATCCGCCTATCTTTTTATTATAGCGCATGTCCGTCAGCGCGCGTTTAAATGCGCGCCGCTTCTATAAGCTATCTTTATCCCTTGGCGGCCTTCACTATTTCTTTAAAGGCCTTTTTATCATTTACGGCCAACTCGGCCAGCATTTTCCTGTTCAACAATATTTTAGCCTTTTTAAGGCTGTTCATGAATTTACTGTATGAGACACCGGCCTCTTTACAGGCGGCACTTATACGCGTTATCCATAAATTCCTGAAAAGCCTCTTCTTCTGTTTCCTGTCCCTGAAGCTGTAGTACATACCCTTTTGAACAGACTCTTTTGCCGTCCTATATAACCGGGACCTACCCCCGTATTGCCCTTTGGCTTTTTTTAGGACCTTGTTCTTTCTTTTTTTCGAGGCAACTGCCCATCTGACTCTAGTCATCTCTTTCTCCTTTTATTTGTCAGCCGGTTAGCGAGTGAACGGGTTTCCGGATATTTTATGCTTCCAACCCGCTAACCCGCTAACACGTTAACCCGCTAACCAACTCACCTGTATGGCAATAATTTCCGGATCAGTTTTTCTCCTGCCCCGGACAGCCTTGTTAATTTCCTTAACCTTCTCTTTCTTTTTCTAGACTTTTTTGTCAATATATGGCTTTTGCCGGCCATTATACGTTTAACTTTCCCGCTCTTCGTAAGCCTGAAACGCTTAGCGGTTGCCCTGTTAGATTTTAGTTTTGGCATGCATACTCCTCCTTATAATAATGAGCGATCGGGCGAAAAGGCCCCGGATAAAATAACCGGGCACACCTCTTGTAACCCTGCCGTTGACCGGTTGTCTCGCGCCTTAAACCGACCACTCTTATTTAGTCATTTTTTCGGTTTTATAACAAGGGTCATCATTCGTCCCTCAAGCTTAGGGCCAAATTCAAGTTCACCTACGGCGGCAACATCCCTGGCTATCCTGTCAAGGACATTCCTGCCCAGATCCACATGCGCCATCTGCCTGCCCTTGAATAACATCGATACCTTCACTTTATCGCCGCGCTTCAAGAACTTTTCCATGTGATGCAGCTTGAATTTGTAATCATGCTCTTCAATCTTAGGATTGACCCTGAGTTCCTTCACATGAATAACGTGCTGTTTTTTCTTAGCCTCACGCTCTTTTTTCTCCTGCTCATACTTAAACTTGGAGTAATCCATGATCCTGGCAACCGGCGGGGTCGCTCCGGGGGCAACCTCTACAAGATCAAGCCCGTTATCCTGGGCCATCTTGAGAGCCTCCTGGGTGCTGATCACCCCTACCTGTTTGCCATCCTCATTCACGACACGCAATTCCCTGGAGCGTATCCTATGATTGATCCTTAAATACTTTGTACTCGTAAATTCTCACCTCCTTTTTATGCTTTTCTATCTATCTCTTCTTTAGCCTTCTCTATAAACCCATGTATCGTAAATTTTCCTATATCCCCCTTTTGCCTCTGGCGTACGGATATCTTATTTTCCTGTATTTCTTTATCACCTATAACTATCATGTAGGGTATCTTCTCTTTTTCAGCGTTGCGTATCTTCTTCTGCATTTTCTCTGACCTCGAGTCTACCTCCGCCCGTATATCCGCGGCCCTCAGTTTCTCGGTTATTTCCTTGGCGTTTTCAAGCTGCCTATCCGTTATAGGTATCACAACCGCCTGGGTCGGGGATAACCACAACGGAAACGCCCCGCCATATTGTTCTATAAGCGCGCCGAGAAACCTCTCAAGGCTGCCCAGTATCACCCTGTGCAGCATTATGGGCCTTTTCTCTAGCCCGTCACTATCAGTATACTTTAAATCAAACCTTTCGGGAAGAGCAAAATCACATTGCACTGTCGCGCACTGCCATTCTCTTCCAAGCGCGTCTTTCAGCTTAATATCTATCTTAGGCCCGTAAAAGGCCCCTTCGCCCTCATTGATCTCATATTTCAAATTCTTCGCTTTCAGGGCGTTTTCCAAAGCCTTTCTGGCCTCGACCCAATCTTTCTCGTCGCCTATATACTTTTCAGGCCTCGTGCTCAGTTCAACAGCGTATTCTTTAAAACCAAAAACCCTTAATATATCAGTCACAAAATCAATAACTTTTGATATTTCTTCTTCGGCCTGTTCCCTTAAGCAGAATATATGCGCGTCATCCTGCGTAAAGCCCCGCACCCTCAAAAGACCGTGAAGAACACCGCTTTTTTCATGGCGGTAAACATTCCCCAGCTCAAACAATCTTAACGGAAGTTCCCTGTAACTTCTCTTCTTTGATCGATATACAAGTATGTGCCCGGGACAATTCATGGGTTTGACGGCAAACTCGCTGTCCTCAATTTCAAATATGTACATATTCTCTTTATAATAATCATAATGCCCCGACTGCACCCAGATATCGCTCTTCAATATCTGGGGGCCGATAACAAACTGGTATCCCCGCTTCAGATGCTCTTTCTTTATGTAATCCTCGATCAATGTCCTCAATAATGCGCCTTTTGGATGATAGAGGACAAGCCCTGCCCCTATTTCATTATGAAAACTGAAAAGCTCAAGATCCTTGCCCAATCTCCTATGATCGCGCTTCTTTAATTCTTCGATCAGTTTCAGATGCCTGTTCAATTCCTCTTTAGAGGCAAACGCTGTTCCATAAATCCTCTGAAGCATCGGATTCGTCTCTACCCCATGCCAGTATGCGCCCGCCAGGCTCAACAGTTTGAACGCCTTGACCTGTCCGGTCCTCTCTACGTGCGGCCCCTTACAAAGATCAACGAAGCCGCCGCTTTTATAGACCGTTACTTTATCTCCCGGGATCTCCTCGATCAATTTCAGCTTATAGGTCTCGCCGAGTTCCTCAAAAAGTTTACGTGCCTCACTTTTAGTAAGTTCTTCACGCACAAACGGCAAATTCTGCTTCACTATCCTCTTCATTTCCTTCTCGATATTCGGAAGGTCATCTTCCGTAAATTGCTCTTGCCGGTCAAAATCATAATAGAACCCGTTTTCGATCGACGGGCCTATGCCTAGCTTAGTACCGGGATAGAGCCGCTTCACGGCCTCTGCCATTATATGCGACGCGCTATGTCGTAGGGTTTCGAGATCCATGATAGAACTTTCTTTTTAATGTACTTCAACAACAAATTAATTGTCCCTCGTAGCCACATTCTAACTCACGCTACTCGGGACACTTTCCGCAATGTTAACTCGCGGAAAGTGGTGGACGCGACAGGACTCGAACCTGTGGCCCCTACCATGTCAAGGTAGTGCTCTAACCAACTGAGCTACGCGTCCATGACAATACTATATTTTTAACTGGTGCCGGGAGTGGGACTTGAACCCACACGGGGCTTACGCCCCAATGGATTTTAAGTCCATTTTGTCTGCCAATTCCAACATCCCGGCGTTACCAGTCATTTGGGAACAGATGCTATGATGTCCCTCGAAACCTATGCCCCCATGGAAAAAATGTTTTGTTTTTCAACAGCATTTTTTCCATGGACAAATTTGGGCGATAGCCCGCCTTAGCTATCTTCAGGCGGCCGAAGGGGCAAAAAGCAATTCCTCACTTTTTGGCCCCGAAGGCCAAATTTGTTAGTGGAGGCGTGGACCGGAATCGCACCGGTGTACGCGGTTTTGCAGACCGCTGCCTAACTACTCGGCCACCACGCCGAGATTATTTTGCGGGATCCCGAAGAAGCTCATCAGGAGAATCTACGCTCGGGACAGACCTCACTGCCTAGCTACTCGGCCATCGCGCCAACATTTCTATGAACCACTTCGCCATTCAAATAAAGAACATTTCCCATCTCACCGGCATGATTATCTTTCTTATCATACGCGATGGGCTTATTTTTATCGGACATAAAATCCAACCCTTTTATATAAACATACTCGGGCTCTTTGCTGTTGCCCTTAAACCCGGTAAAAGGACAGTCAAAGACACGCTCGCTTTCAACATAACCCTTTGTAAAGAGTATAGTTAGGTCCTGCGGCAATCTCTCGTTGTTCTCAAGGGCGTACACCCTGAGAGCCACAGAGATCTTCCTGAGGTTATCCACACATACCCTCTGCCTGGCCTTTGCCCTTACCACTCTAACAAAAGGAAGCAAGGCAAAACCTATAATACCTATGAGCAGGACAACAACACTTAACTCTATTATCGTAACGCCTTTTTTACTGCCGAACATGGTAAAAATCCTAATGTGCCGTTATGTCCACAGGATTATAACACACGATTTTTCAGGGTGTCAAGCAATGCCGAGGCCACCTGTTTTTTTGTCGCTTTCCTGTAATATCTCACAGCTGTTGACCTTTCCAGGAACACAAAATCTTTACGCCCACTCCCAAACGGCACGTTCTTCTTACCCGACTTATTCGCCACTATTAGATCCAGACCTTTTTCAATGAGCTTTTTCCTGGCATTTTCGATAAGGTTCTCTGTCTCTAACGCAAACCCTATCTTTTTTCCGATATCAGCCTTTTTCACGGATGCCAGTATATCCTTATTCCGCACAAGATGTAATGTTATGCCGGAAAAGCCCTTTATCTTCTTCCTGGCCTTCGCCTTCACTTTGTAATCCGATACTGCCGCCGCCATGATCAGGCAGGAATTTTTTTTCGCGGATTTCTTAATGGCCTTTTCCATATCAGCCGCTGATTCAACGCCTATTGTCTCTACGCCAGCAATAGGCTTAATACCGCAGGGCCCTTTTATTAAAGTTACGTGATACCCTCTACGGACTGCCTCCAACGCGATCTCATACCCCATGAGCCCTGTAGATCTGTTAGTGATAACCCTTATAGGATCTATAGGTTCATATGTAGGCCCCGCAGTAATTATTAAATGCCTGATCTTCACTTTAATAATTTCTTTGACATATTAAAGACCGCTGTAACATCGGCAAGATGTCCAACGCCGACTTTTCCGCTGGCAAGATGTCCTTTTATAGGGCCAACGAACTTGTACCCGATACTTTTCAAAGACGCTATATTTCTCTGCACTATCTTGTGCTTATACATATTATCATTCATGGCCGGCGCTATTAAAACCGGGGCTTTCGTCGCCAGGATAGTGCATGTTAAGAGATCATCGCATATACCGTTAGCCATTTTTCCGATTATATTGGCGGAGGCTGGAAATAAGACCGCGATATCGGCCCGATCGGCCAAAGATATATGCCGAGGGGTCTTGTTTTCCCGCACGGCGAACATATCGCCGGCCACATTATTCCCGCTTAATGCTTCCAATAGAAGCGGCTTAATAAAATGCCCCGCTTCACCGGTCATGATACAGTTAACATTATACTTATCGCGCCTAAAAAGGCGCACAAGATCGCATGCCTTGTAGCACGCTATACTTCCCGTTATCCCTATAATAACATTCTTTTCTTTCATATGCTTAATATCCTGTATGACAAAAGCGCGGGCTTAAAAACCTTTTTTGGCTCGAGCCCGCATCTCAAAATGAAAATTATTCTTTTGCCCTCGGCTTACAGCTGATCTTGCCCTCGATTATTTCCTGTAATGCTATAGTGGAATACTTCGTGTTCGGGGCCGCTTCCACTAACTTGTTGCC
>Ga0272441_10000145_pt1 | contig 158329 bp, 241 predicted proteins | sample SSMProp6N_FD_193582 | JGI IMG/M metagenome (GOLD analysis project Ga0272441, IMG submission 193582) | Marine sediment archaeal communities from Little Sippewissett salt marsh, Falmouth, MA, United States - SSM-Prop-6N | ecosystem: Environmental > Aquatic > Marine > Wetlands > Sediment ...
TCTAAAGCATTTCTAAAATCTGTATAATTAACTTCTCTATCAGTAGTGAAATTTCCAGCTAAATCATTTTGAAGATATTGGTTATTCTCTGCAGCTCTTTCTGCAAAACAATTTTCTAAGTTAACAAAATCTGTTTGGTTTTGTGAAGAATCATGAGAAGTACAAAATTCAGGATCAACAAATGAATCGATTTTGTCACGTATTTCTTTTACAATATTAAATTTAATTGCTTTTCTTCGACTTCTCCATTGAAAAACTCCTGGACTACTTGTATTTTTAGCCATAATTAACTCCATTATATATTATCATAATTAGAATCATATCCTTGATCATATCCACTTTTATATGTAGAATTATTGGTAGCATCAATAGTAGAATCTTTAGCACTTTCATATCCAACTTCTTGTGTATTATCTTCTGTGTTGTGTTCAGTTGCATTGTTAGTTATATACCTATTTGAATCTCTAGATTGTTCTACTGCCCCATAAAAAGTTGAATTATCACTTTTATACACCAAAGTACAACCAGTAGCGGCGTACTGTCGACAATAATTATTTTGTCTTAAAATGTCTAAATTGTTAATTATTTCTATATATGAACTTTCTTTAGTTAAGTCATCAATATCACTTTTCCATTGTAACTGCTCATCACTATTTAAAACTTCATGGGCTAATAAATCAATTCGTTTTCTTAATTCAAGAACAACGTCTTTACTAATAACATTGTTGTTTTCTTTTAATGTTTTCCATTTAAAACTCATTACAAAACTCCATTGAAACAAATGACACTATTTGGATATTTAGATATAATTAGCTTTCTTGTTGTGTTTGTATAAATCATAGTATTGCCATCTTTTTCAAAACCAGATAAAGTTGATATATCATAATTTTTATTTAAACATATAATTAATAGTTCTTCAACATTTGAATCATCAAAGTAATTTTTTAATCCAGCAATATTTCCATTGAACTGACTCATTTTGTTTGAATTTTCTATAAAGTATAATACATTCTTAATATCACCCGTGAACGACTTTCTTATGTCATAATAATTATACAAACTATCTACTAACAAATAATAAGAGTCGATTGGTATTTCAGGATGTATTTCAATATCTAATTTTTTTGTAAATATTCTTATATCGAAATTAAATTTTAAATAATTATAATATTCTTCATTTAATTTTTTCATTTCGCTAATTAAATGATCTACAATTTCATTTGTGATTCCATTTAAAAGATAACATGCTCTGAATCCTGTTTGCATCATTTTTTGTATTGTAACTCTCAAGCCTGGTTCAGTAGCAGCATTAAAATTTTTTAAAAAATCTTTGTCTATATCTTTTATTTTTATTGGATAATTTGTATCTATAGCAATGCAGTTATTTACTGCAATATCTAAATGATTTTCCCATGTTGCTATCAATAAATCATCAATGTTATTGAATTTCATTTTAGCTTCCTTAAATTAGAATCCATATTCTCTTTGGTTTATTGTCATATGAAGATTCCAATACTTTACCTATAATTATGCCACGATCTTTTCTTTCTTCTTCTGTCGCTTTAGTTGCAAAACCATCATAATAAGAAACTAACATATCACCAATTTCTAATGGTTCAGCAATCCAAACTTTTACTTTGCCAGACAGACCAATTGGTATTCTAGAATCTTTTATTCCTATTCCGCCAGAACCAAGACAAAATCCATATGTATCAGAGTAGACTCCTACTACTGCTTTGTCGGCTCTCTTCGAAGATAGCTCTATTCCTTGATCAGTCATTACATAAACATATCCAGGTTTATGGTCAGAGCTAGTTGGGGATATATCAAAACCCTCAGCCAAGTCATTCCATACCGCATTATAAATTCTATGTGCGGCGAATGCTCCTGCGACTCCAACTCCATGTATTTTAGAATTTCCACTAGTTCCAGGTGTGGTAACATTGACACTTACTCCAGCATCTCTATCACTTGGTTCTAATATTTCACCTTTATGAGCATTAGTTATAGTAATAATATTTGAATTTCTAGTTGCTCCAAAATCTGATAATGCATCTATTTCATCTTTAGTTTTTTCTGCTAGATTGATATTAGTTTCATTTTCAATAATAGTTACTTGAATACCAGTTCCAACTGCTGTACCACCAGTACTTGGATTAATACCTTGTTGTGTGACATTGATTGTCCAAGCTAAACTTCCTCCAGTTGCATCCGTTACATCTGCAGGTGCCGCTGTTTCAGTATACAATGCCGCTCCAACTCTAGTTGCATTAAATTCATACATAGCATCTAATACATCTTTTGTTTTTTCTGCAACATTATCAGCAGTTTCATTTTCAATTATAACAACTTCTATACCAGATTTGTTTGCAACCTTTGGATCAGTTGAATCATCTACTCCTGGAGTTGTAACATTTGGTACTGCTACCCATGTTACATCTCCTGAATCAGGATTAGTCACATTTCCATTATAAATCATTGTAACTGTAAATACATCAGATACATTACCAGAAGCAAAATCAGTAGAATAATTATCAATTGCTGTAGCTGTCTTAGCAGCCATATTAACTGCTGTTTCTGCATCAACTACTTCTACTCTTATTCCATAAGCATCACTTATTTGTGGATCAGTATAAGTATATGATGAATCATCATACCAAACATAATATTTTATTTCTTGACCATTTGCATTGTTTGCATAGAATACAAAATATTTACTAAATTGTTGTCCAGCAGCATTATCATCTGGTCTAGCATTAAATATTTCAACATTTCCTAAAATATTATACCATACATAATATGTACCAGTCTTTGAGTTGAGCGTCCAATATTTGCCACTATGAGATTTGCTTGAATCAGCAGTACATGAAATTGTTGTCATTTCAACTTGTCCTGCAGTGCTTGGATCTCCTGGATCATATGATGGTGTTATTCCTTGTTGTGTAACATTAACACTTACTCCAGTTGTTTGATTTGTTGCGTCATCAATATGACCTTTGTAATTATTAGTAATAGTCACAACAGCTGAAAGGAAACTAGCTGTAAAATCAGCTAATGCTGTAATCGCTGTGGCTGTTTTGTTTGCCACATTAGTTGCTGAATCAGTATAAGCTAAATCAACTTTTATACTAGTTCTTCCAGCAACATCTGGATCAACTGATTCATTTAAACCATTTGTAGTAACTGTTACAGAATCAACTGCTCCATCTCCAATAGAAGCATTTGTTACAGCTCCTTCTGTAATATTAGTTACTGTTATAACATCTGCTCCTGGTGCAGGAACTGAAAATTGTGGAGTTGCATTCAATATAGTAGCAGTCTGTGTAGCAACTTGACTTGCTGTCCAACCAGCAGTAATTTCAATTCTTATTCCAACTCTGTTTGGTAGCTGTGGGTCTGTATAAGTTAATATAGAATCATCATACCATACATAATAATATCCTTCTGGTGCAGAAATTGTCCAATATTTTCCAAATGAATTAGTTGCATCTTTACAATCTACTTGAGTTACCTCAGCCACTTCATCAACATGGTACCAAACATAGAATTCGTCATTTGGTGAATTCAAATACCAATATGTTTCAGAAAGTGCTCCGGCCGTACTTCCTGGACATGTAACTTCTGTTATTTCATATTGTCCGTCATCAATATAATACCATACATAATATTCTTCATTTACAGAACTTAAATTCCAATATTTACCAGATAATGATCTAGCCGTGTCAGAAGGACATGAAATTTCAGCAATTTGTGCTACTCCATTTTGTGATTCGTTTGCATAATTTAGTGCATCATCTGTATATTCAATTTTAGCATTAGTAAGGTCATCCTCCCAAGCTATATAATTTCCAGTTTTCATTTCTACTGTTGTGTCAACCTCTAGTGTTGTACATACTAGCTCAACAACATCTAAAGCAGAAATTTTTATATCATCACCTTGAATTATAAAGTTAGTTAATTCTGAAACTATTTCCCAAGTGTCAGATCCATTACCATTACCAATATAACCAGCTCTGTCGCCTGAATCATTTCTAAATTCAACATAACCATAACTCGCATCATCACCCTGTTGAACTGTTATTGCATGATTAACAACTAAATTACCAGCTGTTAGCTCAGTTGTTCCTCTACCTATTAATATTCTATCATCAGCCGCATTAACAAATAACATATATTCTTCATTTTCTGATTCTATTCTAAAATCATAATCTAATCCATCTTCATTAAATATAGCAATTGTTGGTGTTAGTCGTAACCTTTCTGTGCCATCTGTTCTGTTTTGCGTTCCGTCGCCACTTCCACCATCTGTACTTGATCCAGTAGAAAATGTTATTATTCCCGTTCCATTGGCTACTAAATTAAAATCTTGATCACTTTGCCAAGTACCAATATGAGTACCATCAATACTGATATTGTTATTAGTTCCGTCTTTAATTATCCAAGCATCTTGTGATTCATCAAATCTAATTTCAGCATTAGTTTCAGTTCCTCTTTCTACTTCAAAATAACCATCATTAAATTCTGGTGGAGTTCCAGAAAATCCATAACGAACAGTTATATGATCATCAAATGTTGTCAATGTAGTAGTTGAATCAATTTCCATTACTGAAGCTTTTATTATTCCATTAATTTCTAAACAACCAGAACCAAATATTGCTAAATCACTACCTTGATGTCTAATAATAAATTTATCATCAAAATCATCTGCAATCTCAACTATTAATGATGTATTACCAATGTCATCAACTTCAGTATATATAGTACCTTCATCTGATGCGTCAACTCCTGAAAATGTTATTTTATTAACTATAACATCACCAACATTATTATTATTAGATCTTAAGAAAGGATTCATTTTTCCTCTAAATATCTCAACTTCTTTTGATGTTATTGGTTCATCTCCAATTCTTATTAAACTATATAACGATTCAGCTTTTGCTGTACCATCTGGTCTTCCACCAATAAATGTCATAATACTTGGCTTAAAATCTACTAATGAGGCTGGGCTAAATGAAGCTTCATAAACAGTTTCATCAATATACATAGTTAATAAACCTTCATCAACATCCCAGTTGACTACTATTGTTTTTCTTTCATTTAGGTCGGTTAGCTTCTTTGTGACATCAGCTACTCCATAAGCTCCTGATTCTACTGATACTGTGTTTCCTGTATTATCTCTTAATAAGAACTTAAAATGATCGCTAGATGCTTCATAAAATAATTCATGAGTTACATATACTGTACCAGTATCATCAACTGCTCTACCTGCTACCAATGAATGATTGTTACTGTCATTATATAAAAATTCAGGAGTAATTCTTAAGAATATATTTCCTTTTTTCTTCATAGACGTTGGATAATATAATAGACTTGTTTCATTAGCATCTATAGATGTTGGCCAATTGTTTGCTTCTATTTTTACATTATCAATTAAAAATTCATCAATTCTAGAGTCTTCATCACTATTCATTGATTTAATGTGCACATCAACATAACCTGTGTTATCAACTGTAAAACCAATAGCAAATCTTTTTATTCCATTAAAATTAATTTGTCTAATGTCAATATCTGTTAAGTTGTCATTTTCTGTTTCATGCGAATATGTTCCATCTTCATTGAATTGTACTACTATGTCATCATCTAAAGCTGTACCAGTTAATTTCAATTCTATTGTTCCAATCTGTATAAATTGTACTCCGCTTATATAATGTTTTGAAGAAGAATTAGTTATAGTTGCCCTAGACCATATATCACCTTGTCCATATCCAACTGTAAATTCTCCAATATAATCATCTTCTGTTGAAAAAGCTTCTACTCTTACATCATCAATATAGAATTTAGATTCACTAGTTGGATTATGACTACCTGATTGACTACCAATAGAAATTTCAACTGGTGTTCCTAAGGCAGGCATTCCAGCTACTCCAGTTTGGTCAATTACTTCTACTCCATCAACTGCAATTTTATAACCACCATCTAGTGGGTGTATTGCATCAGCTAAATAAGCAATGTCAATATATTGTTCTACACCATAATTTATAACACTAGTAGCAGTAGTATCAGTTCCTGCAACACTATGTGAAGCTCTTAATTTGAATTTTCCATCGGCAGTATTGAGTTCTAATTCAACTATTACATTATTTACTCCACCTGGACCAAATTGACAAATTTCTATTCTCTTTGGATCAGATCCTCCGAGAACAAAATTGCTATTAATTTTTATATAGAATCTTGCGTAAGTATAAGCATCACCTGAAATACCAGTTTTCTCTAAGTATAAGATAGGACCTGTTCCGTCATATTCAAATTCATAGCCATAATCACCATGCATTGCTGAACCAGCAGTTGCAGATATTGTTCCATCTGTTTGATCATTGCCACTAAACTGTGAAAGATCATTAGTTTCTGCATTACCTATAAATTCTCCAGTTTCATCAGCAGCTGCTGTATGATTAAATCTTACATGTAATGCATCACCAAATAAAGTCCTAGTTTCATAAGTTTCAGCAGTGAATTCGTCATAAGTTCCTGTAAAATCTCGGTACCAACCAATTGGTAATTCATTTTCTGAATTTACTAACCATCCTTCGCTATCTGTGTCTACTGCTCCAATTAATGTTAATTCATTTGTTATATATGAAGTACCTAATGCAAATGATAAAAAGTTCTTTTCTATAAAACTTCTAATATTGTCTGATTGATTTAATTTAATTCCGTTTCCATCAAAAATACTATATGTTATTTCTTTTGAAGTATCATCTTGATTGACAAACATTATATTGCTACCTGGAACTAATCTCATGTCATCAGTTCTGCTTTCTGGTGCATTAGTTGTAAATATACTCTCATTTGAAATGATGTCTTTTCCTTCTACCGTTTTAATTGAAAAATTAATTGGTGAATCTGTTCCAGCATTATAATCTTTCCATTTAATTACAAAATTACCATTGGGAAGTACTAGTGCTTGTAAATCTGTTGGTGTTTGAGATGATATAAGAGTATCATGGCTTAATATTACTGTAGATAAATTAGAAGAATACATTGTGTAATTTAAATTATTAGAAGGATCTACAGTATAAAATATAGTGTATGTTTCATTACCATTTTGATCTGTTGTTTCTGCAATTGCAACATAAGAAATATCATCTCCATCGCTTATTGCAGTTTTTGCATGTACATCAACCCCAGTTGTTATATTCATTACTTTTGCATAGCCTTGATTTGCGATTGAATCGTGAAACGCAAAAGCAGCATAATCATTATCGTGTCCTCTACAAGCATACACATGATCAGCTGTATTAGAATCAATCGCATATTCTGAAGAAATTGCATGACCAGTAATTGCTATTGTTCTGAAGTAAGCTTTATTGTCTGAAGATTTAATATAAGTTATTATAACATAAGATCCATATACTGCTAACCATCCTTCAAGTAGTGTATCAGAAGCAACAATCATTGTTGAGTCAGAGACAGCATATGTTGTGTAATTTACAAACTCTACATAAACATTTCCATCGCGTTCTAATAAAACTATTACTAATTCATTAGTTGGGTCAGCTGTTGATATTGCCGGTTCGGCGTCCCATATTTTACTAACTACTTGTCCAACAGAAGACCATTGGTGTGCTTCTCTTCTATCATACCAAGTATCAGAATCAAATTTTCCATAAGTTAATAGGTTAGTATGTTGATCTTCAATTGCAATTGCATGATTTTCTAATCCTTCGTAATAACGAGCATTAATTTTGTAATCTCTAAATGGTTCTACTCCATTATCAGAATATGGATGAGAATTATTACATTGTACTATTAATGTAGAATTTTTATCATCTAATCTTGGTACATTATAGTTTGTTTCTTTTATATCGATTATTGTTTTTGTACCAAATTCTTTGACAATATTAACTGGAATCAAATCTCTAGAAACTATTAATTTATCAACTAACATGCTGTATGTAGATGGTGTCCATGTTGACCATTCGTATCCAGAAATAGTTTGAGTCCAAGTAGATGTCCATCCACCACCCAAATTGAAATGAGTACTTAATATATTTCCTAAATGCCAATTGCTTGTTGTTATATCTGATCCTGCACTATCTTCAAATAAATTATTTTTTGGTGCATAAACTCTGTCTATATCTCTATCCCAAACAGTATATATTATTGTTTGTATTCTATTATAATCTCCTGCTCCATCACTTATGTCAACATAATCATATTTTGGATTATAAGTTTTACTTTGTTCTAATACAACTCCTAATTCATGCCATTGAGCATATTCAAAATTGTTGCTAGAATTAAAATATGGTCCAATTACTGATATTGTAGTTGTTAAACTGTTACTTATTATTAATTTAAAACAATAATTATCAGATGATAAATAATTTGTTCCATATGTTTTATTATCATATACTATTTGTATAAAATCAGCTCCATTCAAATTGAATGTACTTGTATCAGAATCATAATCTAAGCTATAACGTGAGTCAAATAAAATTCCAGATGTTTGATAAGAATCAGCTGGTTTAAAACGTAACCAATATGTAAAGTGATCAGAAACTAAATCACTTCTATATTCAATTCTTTGATCATCAAGTTTTAATATTGATTCTTCAGAAGAGTTCTCTTCATAGTTTTCAATACCTCTCTCAAATCTTTTCTCTATAAAAGCTCCGGCGTCATTTACTCTATCTACATATTTAAGAGCCAGTGAGTCAGCTGAATCACCTCTTGCTATTGATACAGAAGCTCCATTAGCATGTATATCTATTTCATCATTAGTTCCAAGTACTATAGTTGAATCATTATTTACTATAGATCCTGTCCCAGCATTGTTTACTAAATAAAGCAATGATCTAGTTATTGTCACTATTGCATCACTATCAAACAATGTTTCATTTGCCGTTGGATCATATGGCAGTATAGAGTCAACAATTGAAATAGTTAGAGATGTTGAATATGGAGTAATTATTACTTTACGTCCACTTCCTAGTGTTGAAGTTTTTGCGTTAGTAATATTTGTGAATGTAAAAGTATTTGTTGCTGTCGTGTCATATGAATTTGGATTAAAATTTAATAATTGAGCATCATCACTTATATATACATTATTAAAAGCTACTGATATTGCCCCATTAATATCATGAGTACCAGCATTACTTACTAATAAACCTTCTTGTTCAATAATAGAATTATCAACTCTTACTATAATATTATCTAAAGCAACAGTAGTGTCTGTTATTATTTTTTTAAACTGACAATATTTTGCATTCAAATTATGATTGTTTGCTAATTTTAAATGAGTTGTAATTTTTATTCCTTGTAAATATACCTCACTACCAAGAGTTAATTGATCTATAATTGCAACATGTTCTGCAATTAATCGAATCCCAAATGTTTCGCTTATAGTTGCATTTGCTAATGTTGGAATAGTGAGATTAATATTTTTTATTATGACTATGTTTGGTCTAATTGCACTACATAATGTAAGAGCTTGTGCTAAAGTTTTTACTGGTGTTGATCTTGTTAAACCATCGCTAATGTCACTACCATTTACTGAGTCTAAGAAAATACATTCTGAATAATCTAAATTAGAATATTCTTGATTTCTTTTCCTATAATCATTTACTCCAACTGGATCTAATATTTTTACTAATTCATAGTCAGCATTTACTACTTCTTTTTTAGTTACTTCAATATCTTTTAATGGTGTCAAACCTCTTGTAGAAATTAATTCATTTTCTGATTTAAAATAATGAATATTACCATCTAAATATATTCTTCCTTTTTCGAATTCATCTGAGGAATAATATGGTGCTCTAGATATATTGTTTTGATTATAATCTTGAGAATTAACAAATATTGTATATAAAAAATTGTATTGATCTTGATCAAGTAAAGGTAAATTCACATATGGCAAATCTGGATCAGGTGCACCCTTTAATATATCAATTCTATTTCCTAAATCATTTATATTTTTATTAACTCTTACTAAGTCAATTCTTGGTAAAAAGAAAGAATAATCAGTTGTTATAGGATCGGTAGTATCTGTTGACCACAATGCTATGCCATAGTGCAATGCACCAATTCTTGCTAATGGTCTTGATAGTGATATTTCACTATTTGATAAGTTTTGTGGTTGACTTGCATGAAATTCATCACTTAATTCTGTTTGAGTTGTTGGTACTATAGTTCCCAAATCAACTTTTTTTAAGACTTTTTCAGTTTTAATGTCAACAAAATATATATCTTCTGGAGTGATTGTATTAGGTGTATCTTTTACAACTATTCTTTTCCCTTCTATTTCATATGTCCATTCTCCAGTTAGTGGTAAATTATCAGCTCCACCAACTTTAGCAGCGACTTTAGCAAGCATTTTCCACATCCAAAAATCTAGCCATATAGTATCACCAGTGTCTACTCTAGTTGTACCATTAGGGATATAAATTCTGAAGTCATGACTAGTTGGGTGATATGGTACTAAGAAATAATCTGCATTTTCCCATGTAAACCCAAATGTTTGTGTTCCTTCTGTAACTAATGTTGTTGAACCTGGTATGGGTGTGTTTAGTATAATATCTAATCCATCTCTACTAAATAAATAAGTTCCAGATGAATCTTCTTCAATAAGTACTGATGAATCATCACCAGTTGTTGCTGAAGTAATTACTATATCACAATATTCAGCAGTTGCACCAATTGTTTGTAGTGAAGCTGTTCCACCTGTAAGATCTGTATTAATTGCTGATAATAAATCAGTCATAGTTTGTGCAGCTGAACCAGCAAAAGAAACATTATCAACAACTGGTGTTCCACCAGCATCAAATGTTACTTTAAAAGTAAAAGTTGTTGAATCATTTGGTAATCCAGTTGCAGTAGATCCTGAAATAATTTGTCCTCTACCCTGTGAAAAACCTAATTCATTAGTAGAGTTTGTTTTTATTCTTAAACTTCCAGCAAGTATCTGATAACCTGTAGAAACTGCTGAATTAATAGATACATATGTATTTCCGCCAAAACTAAAACTGCTTGAAGAAACTCTTCTTAGTTGATAACATTCAGCGCTATTCCAATCTAATAATTGTAAATTAGCTTCAGCATAATCACCAATATCCATTTCTATTGTTCCGACACCAGTACCTAAAATGCTAGTTCCTTGTGTTGGGTTTAACAATTTAATTGCACAGTCTGTTTGTGTAGTTTCTTGAGTATTTGTGTGACCACTTCCTTCACCTGGATCAGCAGTCTTACTTTCAATTATTATTTTTTTAGTATTGTCTGAATAAGTGTCACCAAATTTTTCATAATCAGTTATTGCTCTTGCTCTTATAACTGGTGTTAAGTCTACTTGTATACCAGAACCTTCTCTATATGCTGTTTTAAAACCATCTGCATTTATATCATCACCATTGATCGCATCTACTACATCTTGTATTGTAGCTGCTGCTGATGCATCAAATACTATATTATATCCGCCAGAATCAGCATCTATGTCTCCATCATCATAATCAACACCACCAACGTTAAATCCTTGAAGTATAATTCTAAATGATGAGTCACTATATAAATTAAATTGAAGTATACCTGACTTACTAGCTAATTGACACCTTCCATCATCTAATTCTTCACTTACTTTTAAAATACATGGATCAGAATTTGCCAATGCTCCATTAGAAATTGTTGCATATAAAACATCTGCCGAACTATCATAATAAGCACTATATGCATCTCTCTTAAAATATTTTTGTAATTTATTTAATGCATAGCTATAAAAACCACCATAAATAGTTGATGAGCTTCTAGTGCCACCTATGAAAATTCTATTATCAAATGCTTCAATATAATTTAATGTTGATATGTTGTCATCTATTTCTAAATGATCATTAGAATTTTCATAATTTGCTTCAACCCAACTAAATCTGGCAAATCTATCATCTCCTCCACCACCAATATCAGTATCATTATTTTGTGAATTACCAGTCCATATTTCTGGGCCATTTGCATTATTTGTTATAAAAAGTTGGTATGTTTGTTCAGGATCTTCCCATCCATTATGTTTTACTATAGATTTTATATTATCAATTTGTGTCTTTTTATAAATTTCATCTGCATACCAATCAAATGTTTGAGTACTATCATCATATAGTGCATATAATATAGGTGCATATATCCAATCAGTATATAAATTAGTAGTACTATCTCCAACAAATATTAAATATTTGTTTGAAACCGATCCGCTTACATTAGCTTGCCAATCAATTGCATCATTAATTTGTGTAAACATTCGGTGAGTTAAATTAGTAACCACTCCACCACTTTCACATTTTACTTCTGAAAAAACTGTTCCAGCCGCTAAGCCACTCCATACATCAGCAAAAAATATTCTATATGTGCTCATTATAAATAAAAATCGTTTAGTATTAGCAACATCTTCATAAATAAAGAAATTATTAATTTGTTCACAGTTATTTAAGCTAGCATCAGTTAATTTCGTAAAAACTGTGTCTATATCTAAATCATCATTATATAAATTATTTGTGTCATCTGTAAAAAATAATTCACCTTCATTGTTTCCTATAATTAAATGTTCTTTTGAATTTGTTGTGAATGAATAGATTTTAGTAATATAAGCATCAGCTGTCCAACCTGAAGCATGTCCACTAAAATCTAATTGTATAACTCTGTCATGATGTGTTGACCATCTATTATCACTTGTGTCAGATTTATAAGCATGTTCAGTATCTATATAATCTCTTATATCAGTTTCAGTGTCTGGAGTTATATATAATATATCATCACTATGTGAATAATAAGCTCTTTCTTTTTCTGAATCAGTATATATGGCAAATGTATTAATTTGTCTAGCTCTGGCAGTAATTGTATTACCAGTTCCTGCTACTGGTGAGGAGTGTGAAACGACTGGAGGAAAGCCAGCTGCTGGATATGCCGCACCAAATAAATTAGTTCCTGTTACTCCATCTCCTGTTTGTATAGAAGATTGTGGTCCATAAGAATCTGATACAAACTTTAAATCATTAGTTCCTGTAAATTCAAAATGAGCTTTACCTGATAATGCTGAATTAATTGCATTTACTACAGCAGCATATGAAGTATCTGTAGAAGTCGTAAAATTAAATTCTTCTGCAGCTGCTCCATCTATTGTTAATTTAAAATAATAAGTACTTAATTGATTTAATCCTGAATCATTATATGTAAATGGAATAGTTATTCCTAATTCTTGATATCCTTGAGTACTACTATTTGACATCACATATAATTCACAAGTATGATTATCATCTAATGTATTATTTAATCCAACAGTAAAATTTCTAAAACCAGCATTAAACATTGCTTCAGTTAATTGTCGTCCTATTGTCTCAGCTTCAAAGTTAGATGTTGTAATTGAAGAACCATTAACTATTTCTTGATGATCTCCTGCTGAACTTGGATCTTGATATATAGGCCACTCACTGAATTCCCATCGAGTCTCTGCCCAAGTTGCGGCATCAACAGGAGTTTCAAAAGATGTACTAAGTGCTGTTTCTAAATAACCATTTGAAATATCAGTGTCATCAATTGCTATTTTTGAATAAGTACCACTAGACTTTGAATATATTCTCATTTCCCAATTGCCACCATCATCAAATGTTCTAGTCCAAGCATAAACATCATTACTTGTAAATTCTGCATTTATCAAATCTCTTAGTTGATTCAATGTAGTAGTTCCAGTTACTGTAACTGTTATTATAACAGGAGTTCTATCTGGAGGATTTGTAGAATCGTTATTTAATATAATTCTAAAATCATAATCATTTGCTGCTAAGCCTAAAGCAGCATCTGGATCTGCTACTGTTAAACCAAAGTCAATATATCCTCTAGTCTCTGGTGAATCAAATTCAATAATTTTAAATGCTCCGCCAAATTGATCTGATTTTGCAATTTCAAATGAATAAGTTTGACTACCTAAAAAATCTCTATTGTCATATATAGGTAACAATATACTTAACGTAGTTTTGTGGTCATCAAAATATATTCTAGAAGTTTCATTATATTTTTTTAAACCGCCAATTACCCTTATAAAGTTAGTGTCGTTTTCTATTCTGTTAAAGTTAGTAGATTTTTGTTCTCTGAATACATCTGATTTTAGTTCAGCATGATATACTCCAGATTCTGCAAAAAAATCTGAAGCTAATAATTTATGACCAACTCTTCGTAAATTTTTAATTGTTTTAGTATCTTCACCAACTTCTAAAATTCCTAAATTGTTTGCTAATAATTGTACATATGAATCTGGATAGTGATTATAACCTGGATATTCTACATCTTCACTAGTAAAATCAGTGGTTTCATCGTTTATGTCAAAAATAGAAGAAGAATATGGTACTACAAATTCATCACTTGAATATATTGGGAAATTATAAGAATCACTATCTGTATTAATTTGTCTGACGGTTATTATATATTCTTCATAATTAGCAGGTATTGAACTTTCGGAGACATCAGTATAGATAGCTCTATAATATCCAGTATATGTTCCACTCGGATCATCTAATATAGGTGTAGTATCATAATTCCACGCATGTTCATCTGTCCATAAAGTAGTTCCATCATCTCTTTTAAAACCAATAATTTGTTTAAAATTACTAGTTATTGTTCCCTGTGTTTTGCTTAAAGCAATTCCTTTGCTTATTTTTAATGGTGTCACGTCGATTACATTATAAAAATCTTCAGGATCTGTATAAGACTCTTCTGTACCTACTGTTAATTTCCAATCATCTTGAGTATTCTTTAATACAGCATTTAAACCTTTATCAATATTTATTCCATTTATTGTATTGTTAACAACTTCATCATTAGATAAAAGGTTTATAATAGGTCTATTGTCATCCCAAGCACGTACTATATCTTCATTTAAGTAGCCTTCAATACCGGGATCCCCATCAACATCTAATCCATAAGTATTAACATGATCAGTGCCTATATGTTCTGGGTGTGAATTCCCTAATCGACCTGTACTCCATTTTTTCAAATCTGCCATTTTTATGCTCCTATATTATTGTCATATATTTTATCTTGATTGTGGAAAATAAAACTTTAACTTTTCAAAAGAGAAAACAAGATAAATCTATAAAATTTGACTAAAAAAGATAAAAGGATAAGTTATGAATGGCGTATATGTTATTAAAAATATTAAAGAAAACAAATTGTATGTTGGATCTTCAATGTATCCAGATTATAGAATACATACTCACTTTAAACAATTGAATGAAAAAACACACGTTAATAAAGAACTTCAAAACGATTATAATAGACTTGGAAAAACTAACTTTTCATTTGAAATAATTATTGATGATTTAGAATATTCTGAATTAAAATCTAAAGAACAAGAATATATTGATTCTCTTAATTCTATAAATGAAGGCTATAATCAAAATAAAGCTAAAGGTTGCAGATTATATAAAAAGAAAAATAGTGAAAATTTTAAAAATGTAAAAATTGATTTTGATTTACATCATAAAATTAAAGAGATATCATTGAAAACTGGAATTAGCGTTGGGAAACTCATCAGTATGGGTGCTATTAAAATAATTGAAGAATTTCGAAATGGAGAATTTGATAAACTAATAACAGTACAAAAAAAGATACGTCGAGATGGTACTATTATTCGCTAGTTTTCTTTTTTCTCAAATATTTTCTCTATAACAATATGATATGCGTCACTGCGACTTAATTCTTCATCTGGTTCAATTTTAAACTTATTGAACTTTTCCATAAAATTTTTCAATCTCTTATCATGCATTTCTTTTAATGGTATTAAAGATTTTTTTGAATAATCTTTTGAGTTACCAGATTCAATATCAATAAAAAAACCATCGTCATTACCCATTATGCCCATTCTAATAATAAAATAATTATTTGCCACTAGTCTTGTGTCTAACAATTTTAAGAATTTTTTTGCTTCTTCAACTTGATATCTATATCTTATTTTTTTTTGGAAATCTTCTAACTCACTCAATATCAATAACATTGATCTAGTTTGCTGGAATGGCTTAATTAAATAATTTGTAAAATGTAAAGTCAAATAATATCTATCTTCATTACTATATGAGCCATCAATTTTAAAATGATATTTTTCTGCTATTCTTTTTAATTTATTAAATATTTTTGGCTCTTCTTTGTGCAGTTTTTTTGAAAATTCTCTTCCTTTTTCATATTCTTCTCTATTTCTACCATATCTTTTACCAAGTTTTTTTGCTTCTGCAAGTTCTTCTATTATATTATCAAAAACAGTATTCAATGAAATATTAGTTAGTTTAATTGGTTTTGTTTCAGTAGTACCAACTCTAACTGGTCCAGCCATAAATCCCCAATATAATTTATTCTTTTTAACTTGAAATTCTATTTCTACTGGTTCTTTATTTTTTGCTAAATCAAATTCAATTTCAAATATGTTTGTAGAAAACATAGGATTATGTGGTCCTAATGAATCAGTCACTGATCTTCTTAAGCGATCTATTATTTTTTCTATATTGTTCTTGTTAACTTCTAATCCTACCTGTTTTAATTTACGAAAGAGTAATTTTATTGATTCTATTGGAAATTCTGCTAGTACATCAAGTGCATTTTCATTACCTAATTTTTCGAGTGATTTACTTCTAGCTTCTAACAATTGTTTTAGTTTAAACATTAAATCCTTTATAATTTCCCCATTATTATATTAACATTATCACATACTTTTTTCTTTATTGATTCATCTAAAAGATCTATGTGTCTCATTGCAAACTCGTTTAATATACCCCATTTGTATGACTGGTATACATTGCCAATTGGCCAAACTCCCAATAGATATTCATAAGCATTTTCATTCTCTTCCCAGTCTGTCAATACTTTTCCATAAGCGTCTACGTCTGTAAAATAATATGGGCTGGAATAATCTACCCAATCACCCCAATGTCCAGGTCCTATGTCACTAATATTATCTTCTAAAATTTTTCTACTCCATTTTTTAACAACTGCTAACTTTGCAAGGCTAAATATTTCATCCATATATTCTGGGCCTTCATCATTTGTAATTCTAAATTTCTTATTTCTAGTTGAGACATCATTTTTTGTAATTGCTTTAAAAATGATTTTGATTAGTATGTGACTATCCATCTTAGATTTATCTTGCCTTAGAGAAAGATAAATGTATGAAGCTAGATAAAGTATTAGACTTGATAAAAGAAAAGAAATCCTCAGACAGTGGGTACAAAGCCATGGCGACTAGTGCAGGTGTAAAAGAATGGCCAAAAGTTAAAAAATATCTTAAAAGCAAAAAAACTAAAGAGACTATGAAAGATGTCAAAAAAAGGGCTAAGAAAGCTAAAGATCCAGAAGCTTATGCTGCAGCTGTCGAAAGGAAAATGGTATCAGGACATTTTAAAAAATGAAATTACATGAAGTTTTAGAAATGGGTGGATGGCGAAACATGGTTCATCCTTCAACATTTATAAAAACGCAAGTTGTTCAACCAATTACTCACCAAACTAATGAACCAGAGCAGACTGACTTTAACAAAGCAGCTAGAAAAAAGAAAGAGCAAGAACGAATAGATTGGACTGAATATAATAAAAAAAGTGAAGAACAATTAAAAAATTATTTTGACAATATACAAGATGCTGATTATGCTGATGAAAAGTTAGCCGCCATGGTTAAGAAATTAGAGAAGAATCAAGAACTCAACAAAAAGAGTGACTATCAAAAGTATACTAAAAAAATAAATAGAAAAATATAATAAAGCCAAATAAATTATATTTATGCCATCTTACAACTATAGATGGCGATTTTGATGCAATAGTTTATATTCTTCAATTTGATGGAGATTATAATACTTGGGAAATAATATTTTACCATCTTTAGTACAATCACCTCTTTTTTCGAACGATTCTTTATGCCATGATCTAACTGGTCTTGGTAAAATGCCTCTTTTTAATATAGAATTTCTATTATAAATAGGACTAATATGATATACATTCATCATTTCCATATACAAATATATGCACTAAGAAATCCCTGAGCCCGCAAAATTCCCGTCCGCGTACCCGCAAAATTCGGGTAGGGTACCCGAAAATTTACCGCCTATAAATAACATATATAAATAACACTATATAAGATTATTAATGCTTTTGTGGTTTAAGATTTGATTTCTCTCATTGACCATTTTTTCCAACGGCCATTATTAATATTGTGATCTTTATCCATTAGATAATTAGCTAAGCAATATTTAAAAACTCTAAAATCCATGCGAGTAATTTTAGATAAATTAGTATACATCCATTTTAGTACTTCTTCTTTAAATTCAAGTGGCACTCTTGGTAAATAATCTGGGAGTACTTCTTTTATTCTATCTAGAGTTTGTTTTATTGTTAAATCTATTTTTATTACTTTTGATCTACTTTTAATAGCAGGATCGATTCTCATTTTGTTTGTAATAAATATAACTCCAGAAGTAAATTGAAAACGTTCTGGTATTTCATCTTTTTTTCTTTTTCTTGTTGTGTCAACCCATGAAATTATTCTTTTTCTCTCATCTTGTAATGCTGTCATTAACAAATTCACTTGTGATCTTGTTCTGCCAGCATTATCTATATCATCAAACACAATAATTATATTTTTTCTATGCTTATAGAGGATTTTTGCTAATTCATAACTTCCTTTTATACCACCAGAATAAATTACATGTTTAAGATTATTTTTTTTCAAACAATCAATTACTACTCTTGTTTTACCTAAACCAGCTCGGCCATAAACTATAATCGAATTGATAAGACTGCGTCCCATAACACTGATATAATTTTCGAGCATTTTAAATTGTTCTTGGTATGGTATTCTTGGAGTCTGAGCCACATCTCCTCCTAGATATATTATATGGCGCACACGAAACTTTATTTTAGAAGCGTAATATAAATATTACTTCTAATAGTTCACTCAAATTCATTCAATAATTTAATATTAAAACCATGAAATATTAAAATTTAGTATATTTTTTAGTAACTATTTCATATTATGTTTTGCAAATTTCATCTATTATTTTGTGAAAATTGTTTTTTCCAATCATTGCAACAATATCACGAATTGTTGCTGTTGAAAGTTTTCCAATTATTTCATTATCTTTTTTGTTTTGCACATAAAAATATGAAATAAAAGTATGTGGGTCAGTAATATAACCAATATTGTGAAATGGGTGTTCTTTATTAATTTTTTCACATGTAGTTATTTTCATATTATTCTCCTACTAAATTTTATACATATAAATATGCTATTCTGAATTATATACATTTAATGTTTGCCAAATATAAATATTATTGTTTTATGTTTTAATCTGTTAGGAAATGGCATCTTAAGTTTAATGATTTCTCTATCAGCAACGAATGTATATGCTGCAGAAATAGTATGCATATACATTTCACCTGTTTTAAAATTTATATCAAATGTTGCAACTAATTTCTTCCCATCAACTTGTTTTATATCTAAGATTTTAAAAATGCTATGTGGTAAACCAACTTCAGGTTTCCACTGGTACCATTTTCCTACTTCTTTTTTTGCCATATAATTAACTTAGCTCTTTTTCAGTCCACACTTCAAATATTATATTATGTTTTTCTTGTCAATTTGCAGTGAAATATTGGATATATTCAGCTTTGTGTCATTTCACCAGGCTCCATTGCCAGTTTATACTTATTGTGTTTGTTTTCTGGATAGGGCTAAAATATCTTTTGGCCAGTAACATTCCATTAGCTTGATCATATAAACCACCAGTAGTACCTGTAAAAGCTACATCATTAAATAGTCCAGCTTCATTCAATTGTTTCCCATCATAAATATATGAAGTTGCTGAAGCTGGCATTGTAACTTGGTATACTGTGATATTTTTGAATACAGAACCATAATCTGCATAGTATCCACTAGGAGATGATGTACTATATCCAGTAGTTGTAAAAGCTATATGTTGTGTTCGACTTATCATTATAAAATTATTTTTAGTTACTGTTCCATGTTCACCGGCGCCTTGAGAATCGGTGTCTTCAAGTTCAATTTCTGAAGGATCAATTGGAGTAGTTATATCAGTTGGACCTTGAGTTCCAAATCTCATTTTTGTTGGAAAAAATGGATATAATAAAGTGTTATTTGCAATATCTGTATTTATTGCTAAATCATCTTCAGAAGAATCCCAGGCATGTGTTGAATAAATATATTCACCACCTGAAAATAAATATTTCCACCCTACTGGCATCGATGTTTCATCTTCAGTACTTTCGCTTCCGTCTATGTAACCCATATGTTCGCCAGAATCAGAAAAGAATACTCCACTTTCTAACATGGCATATGCATGTTTTAACCAATACATTATTTGGTTTGGGCCACCATTTTCATATATTTTTTTCCCACCTGAAATAATTAATTCATTGCTTTTTGGTTTTATTTGTTTGCTGTGATCAAAAGCAGTTATTTTTAAATATCCATGTGGTTTGTTTATTTTATCAATAAGTACATTATCTAGCCATTTTTTTGGAAATGGCATTTTATTCCAATTTATATCATTATAGAGCAAAAATCCCTTTCTTTTAGGTTTTATGATTCTTCCCATCTGTGAATCCTCCAATGTTATAATTAACTTGATATTACCACTTTCTTTTTACAGTTATTTATGTTTCATATTCAGTATCGGCTGCACCACTAATTATTAATTTTGGTGCTGCACTTGTAATAGAAAATTTGTCAATATATAATTTTGTGTTTAATGGTTCTGCAGTTGCTATATAAACTTGTATACTAATTGCTGTTGCCGCGGCATCAATTGAAAACTCGATATTACTAAAATATTGCCATGAATTTACAATTGTTGAACTAATTGTTGCTGCTATATTCCATCCTTCAATATATTCTAATACATAAATTTTTGCATTAGTAGGAGTTGAAGCATTTGAATTCATTGCTACTGATAGTAAATATGTAGTATTAGCTTCTAAACCATGCATATCGCTTGTGTTTAAATTATCAGTAAGATATACAATTGCTGATCCTGCACCAGGTAGTGAATCTTTATTTAATTCCCAACTGTAATTTCCTTCATAAACTCTATCTGTTGATCTAGTCCAGGTCGCATTTTCTGCATTACTATATCCACCATCAAGAGTAGGACTATTAATAGATTCACAATCACTATGTTCTATGAAATTATATCTCATTATATCAAAACTATCTAAGTCAACATTTCCATCAATTGTCATACTAGCTGGTACAATTGGTATATAAAAATCATCATCATCTGTTTGCATATGATGTATTGAACAGCCTGATATTAACATTGTTTCTGGTATAATATCTGTTATTAAATCTAATGGAGATTCACCAAATACTATATCATTTACATTTGTTATTGTTAATTCATCAATATATATTTTTTTGCCACTTAGTTCATTTGTATGCATCCAAACATTTATTGAAAATCCTGTTGTGTTAGAGCCTATTGTAAATGTACCAGTAAAATGTGTCCAATCAGATGTTGACACTGTCCTAGCTACTGGTATTGTCCATTCTGAAGAATATTCTAAAATTTGAAATTTAGCATTACTTAATGTATCAACATCAGTTTTAAACCATAAACTATAATAATATTCTTCTCCTGCTATGAATCCATGCATATCACTTGGATTAAATGTATCAGACATTGCATTATATGCATATCCTCCCCCAGCTCCAGTTGTTTTAGTTAGTAACCAACTATAAACTCCATCATGTTTATCATTTGATGTTCTTCCCCAGGTAGCTCCAGTAAGCACACTATATCCATTATCAATTGTAGGAGAATTTGTAGATTCACAATCTCCATACTCAACATGTTCAGTACCAGAATATATCACATTAGATATTTCAGGTTGTCCAATTATACCCGAGGTTATTATTGTATTTAGTATAATATCTGGTGTTAAATCTAATAATGTATCACCAATAGTTCCTGATAGAGGCATTTTAATTAAGCTCAAACTATCAATCCATAATTTTTTATTTGATAAACTGGTATAGCCCTCTAGTGATATATTTATACCAGTTGTAGACGGATTAATATAATAAATTTTTGTAAAAGTTTCCCAAGAATTTGGGTTATTTACTCTACATCTATCATTTTCTGTAGCATGCCAAGCTCCATCATAATACTGTTGAAATTCAAGAAACATTAATTCTGTAAAGTTTTCTTCGTCTGTTCTTAATGCAACATTTAGTTCATAATAACAGCTTGTTTCTAATCCATGCATATCACTTTCGTTTTTAGTATCAACTAAATCAATTTTAGCATTATTTACACTAGTAATAACATTAAATTCCCAACTATATATACCATTATAAACTTGGCCAGTTGTTCTTTCCCAAGTTGCATTTTCTAAATTACTATATCCACTATCAAGTGTGGGGCTGTTAGTAGATTCACAATCTCCATATTCTATTTCTTCAATTGTTGGCAAAATAGAATCATATAAAAAACAACATAAACATTCATATTCTGTAGCTCCATTAATTAGCATAGTTGTTGGTATTATTTCTCTGTTTATTTCAAACATGTCGCTTCCATCGCCAGTTGTTCCAGAAGTCGTTAATGATCCACTTCCATCTCTCGCGATTTCAAAATTTAAATCAGCTAATCCAGTTGTAGTCACTTGTTCAAGTTCAATTGGTATATAGAAATCGTCATCATCTGTTTGCATATGATGTATGGCATATCCAGAAACAACAGTAGATCCTATAACTTCTCTTGTAAATTCTGTTTGATTTTCTGATGTTCCAGAAGTTGTTGCAAATCCTGTTGCTAACGCTATATATTCTGGTGCGGCTAAACTAGCTCCTCCAGATGTAATAGCACCATAACTTCCTTCTCTCTCAATTTCAATTTCATATAGTCCGTCGCCACTTGTGACTAATGTATCAACAGCAACTTCTGTTATGCATTCTATTTGTTCACTTACTATACCACTTGATATTAATGCACCGTTACCTTCATAATCATGATCATCAGATTCAACTCCAGTTACTATATCGCCACCACTTAATACCATTCCACCACTAATAGTATCATTCGTATAGCTTCTTTCATTAGCTATGACTTCTCCACTAACTGTAGCTTGTCCATTATTAGTAGCAAAAAGATCTAATTCTATTTCACCAATATAGCTTATGCTAAAATCATCTATATATACTTTTGTACCAACAGCTTCTGTAATAGGAGTAAATAATTTAATAAAAAATCCAGTAGTAGAAGCATTAATAGTATGATCAGTACTTAAAATTTGCCAAGTGTCAGATGCACTAGGATGTAAATCTGTTGCGTGCCAACTACTGCTATAATATTCATATATTCTGAAATAACAATTACTTGGTGTGACTACTGTTGTATAAATAGCTACTCGTATTTGATATATTTTACCTGGTATTATACCATGCAAATCAGTTGTAGATTCAGAATCGGCTAAAGTAACAAATGATTGTGCGCCAGAAATTTTTGTCATCACCCAACTATACGAATCGTTATAAACTTGGTCAGTTGTCCTCTCCCAGCTGGCACCTGATAGATTTGTATATCCACCATCAAGAGTTGGGCTGTTTGTAGATTCACAATCACCATATTCTACTTCTTCAATTCTGCGGCTTAATTCTCCACTTATTTCAGCTCTACCTCTACTATCATAATCATGATCATCAGATTCAACTCCAGTTACTACATCTCCACCACTAATTATCATTCCACCGATGCCATCATAATCGCCTATTGCTTTTGTTATATTTCCAGATAATATTATAGCAGAATCACCAGTAGCTTCATAAGAAAAAATTGGATGTTCATATATTCCTTTACCTGTTGTATATATTATACCACCAATTGTTGGATAAAATGTATGTTCTTCCCAGATACTAGATGCTGTACCAGAAAGTATAACTGGATTTTCTTTTAATTCATTATATTTATACCATTTTTTAATCATCGACTGTACCCCATAATGCTACTCTTCCTGAACCACCAGCAACTATTAAATCATCTTCATATGCTACTAAAGAATATATTGGTTCATTTCCAATTGCTGTCATATTGTCAAATGGCCCAATTCCACTTCCTGAGCCATCATAATTTTTCCAATTAGCTCCGTCATATGAAGCAAGCCTACCATTGTCACTTCCGAATACTAAATAATTAGTGTATATTTCTACAGCTTGTATAGTAACCCCCGCTCCTAGTAAATTAGTTGAAGAGTTATATATACCTGTGCCAGTTCCAGATCCGTTATATAATCTCCAGTTAGTACCATCGTATGAAGATATTCTATTATATGGTCCAGCAACTATTAATAATGTGTTGAATTGTATTAATTCCCATATTCTTTCACTAGTACCAAGTACATTCTGTCCATATGGACCTGTTCCGCTTCCTGTTCCGTCTGAATTCTTCCAGTTTGTACCATCATATGAAAATATTTGACCTAATATTGTACCAAATATAATCATATTATTATATATTGTAATTGCTGTTATAATATCATTACTACATGTTGCACCACCGTCATTATATGGTCCAGTACCAGTTCCCGATCCATCATAATACTTCCAATTAGTACCATCATATGATGAAACTCTACCATCATAACCAGCAACAATCAATATATTATTATAATCTATTGCAACTGTTATAATATTACTACCAAGAGTTGCTGAATTATATGGACCTGTGCCACTTCCTGAACCATCATAATTTTTCCAGTTAGTGCCATCATATGAAGCAAGCCTACTGTTATAACCTGCTACTATTAAGAAATCTGAAATCCCATCTGAATACTTAATTACTGGATATATCCTACCTGATCCAATCGCAGCACTATTACTATATGGTCCTGTTCCGCTTCCTGTTCCATCATATTTTTTCCAATTGTTACTATCATATGAAGCAACTCTCCCACTCTCTCCACCTACAACATAAATCCCATTGTAGTCAGTAGCTCTCCATATAGTAGTATTTATTGTATTTGATCCATTATCATAAATAGAATTTTCTTCTTCAGCTCCAGAATAACTATAACCAGCAAGTAAAATCATTTCAACATCATCTGGTTGGGCAACTCCTGTTGTATATATTGAACCATATCCACTTCTAACAATTTCAGTCTCAACATCTGAACTACCAGTTGTTGTTAGTGTACCAGTTACTAAATGTTTTTCTATAGAAGTTAATGCAGCTCCACCAACAATTGCTGAACCTTCTGCATCATATGGTTCTTCATAATGTACTTGTGGCTGGAAATAATCTAAAGCCATATTCCATGTTGACCAATCATCATCTGTTGTGTTCTCATTATTATAACTTGGCCAATTAATTTCTTTTTTTACTCTGTCTGAATCTGTTCTCAAGGCTTCACTAAAATCTTGATGTCTTGTATATTTTGACATATGACCATTTCTAGTAAGATCTTCACCTTCTTGTGCTCTGCTTATATAACCATTTCTTTGTATATAAAAATTTGCTCTATCAACAGATTCTACAGGATTATTTGTAACACTAACTAATATTGTAAATATTGTATTTAGTGTATCTTCAATTATTGGAATTACATCATCATTTGGTGTAATTGAAAAAAATGTATTAAATGCATTTCTTTCTCTAGTAAACATTTTATCTTCAAATGTTCTATAATAATTTGAATAATTGTCAAATTCATATTCAGTACCATCAATGGTAAATTTGTGACCTAAATCTGTAGTTTCTGCATAATTTTCGACATTATCATCCCAAGTTGCTCCAGCTTCAATACTTTCGATTCGCAAATAACTGTTTGTAGTTAATGAAGCTACATCACCAAGATGATTATAATTCAAAAACACTCCTTTATTTGGGACTATTAAAGTTATTATCATATCAGAAGTAGATAGTATTTCTAAGCTAACTTCTGTAGCTGTCGTACTATCATATAATAGAAATTCTTTTTTTGCTAATGTCCCATCTGTTTTTCGTATTTGACAACATACTTCATCATCAGTAATTTTGTGGTATACAAGAATTATATTTTCATTAGTTGTTTCAATAGTTGCTAATACATTAATATCTTCAATAAATACTGAACTACTTACAATTTCATTTCCGCTAGCATCCCAAACTTCATAATATCCCTTATTATCATTTGTATCTCTCCAGGCAAGATATATTTCATTTGCTGAAGTTTCTACTAAGTTTGTTTCTACTATTGTAGTGCTAACATCAAAACCTTTTGTGGAATTAGTCATATTACCAAATAAATAAGTTCCATCATTTTTCATATATACTAAAACACCACCAGATCCACCGACAGCACTTATTACTAAATCATCAGAAAGTGTAGTAACATCAAATTGTGTTAAGCTAGAAGTTTGCCATTGATAGCCTGTGCCAACTTCTACTTCTCCATCTAAATCAAATATTTTCATATAACTATCTGACGAACGATCGTATATAATTACTACTCTATTATTTGTTAATGTAATAGATTGAATATCAGTTAATGAAGAGCCTTCACCTGGATCAGTTTCAATAGTATTTGAAGTGGTGAGTTTGTCTCCATCGTAATTAAAAATTAACCATTTTACATTATTAATATCTTTTTCCCTATATGCTACTAAAAACTTCTTAATTGTATCATTATTGCTTGATACTACTGTTACTAAATCAACATCTACTAAACTAAAATTGATTCCTGATTTATATATCGTCCCATTTGGATTCATTATTATAATTCTTCCAGCCCCACTACTAACATCACGATATACTATTACAATTTTATCATTTGTTAATCTTGCAGAATCTAAATATTGACAAGTAGTTGAAATTGCAAAGTTTGTGTTTACTGTTAAATCATAATGATTATTAATTGCATCAATTATTTGTTGACCAGTTGTAGATGATATTGTTTCTCCTGACACATCTACTTCAGAAAAATCAGTATCATCTAAATTCATATAAAAACTATAATCATGAGCAAGTGTTAAGCTAGTAGAATCAGTTGGATCTGTAAAAGTTGCAAAATCTTGATAACCTTTAGTAGAAAAATTACCATCTATGGGTGCTAAAGGTGACACACTTAAACTTGTAAATAAATCATCTACAATACCATTTGCCATATATACTTTAGATGACATACTTAAAGTGTCTGAATACACTCTTACTGTATATGTTTGTGGAGGTGGAAACAAAGTTGGGTCAGGATATATAGTAGCTGTTGCATCAATTGAATTTGCTACAAATTGAACATTGATTGCATCTACTAAATCTTCAAAAGTTTGTGCATCTGTACCATTTACTGTTATTTTTGTACCTCGACCTTCATCAACTTTTAAATTAATTAAATTTGAATTTGTTAAATCACTTGGTGTACTTAAATCTATGCTTCCAGTAATAGTTATACCATGTGTTGGATTTCCAAATATTACAGGCATTGCTGAGTCTGACGTTCCATTAAAATCTAAATCTTGTGTACCATTTATTGCAACAATAACTGCATCATCTGATGCTGGCATTAAATTTAATGGTATATAATCTCTTAATGTTACAAATATAAATGGTAATAATATATCTACCCAATTAGGATCACCTGGATCTCCTTCAAGAGTTACTTCAGCAGCTTCGGGATTATAGTTTTCAAACTCTTCCTCCCAAGGTGTGGTGACAACATCAATAAAAGCTGATACATATATAGGTGTCAAGAATTTAACATATTTTAATATTGTGTCTGTATCTTTCGCTGTCAAATCTTGTTTGGTATAGAATTGTGTTAATCTAAAATTAATATAATTACTTTTAAAATAAGTAAATTTATCTTCATCAGTTATCTCAGATTTTTTAAATCCTAATATTTCCGACAAAGAATAAGTAGATTGTAAATCATCAAAATATCTCAGGTCTTTAGATTCTGTCCACAATTTTGGATCGATAGGTTGTTGTGCTCCAGAATTTGACATGTCACTTAGTTGATCACGATGTCTTGTTCTTGGATTTTGAGTAGTTAAATAATATAGAATATTAGTAGAATCAATAGCAGCAAATCCTTCTGGGTTTTGTGCATCCCTATCCCAATAATATTCTCTGACTTCTGCATCAAATCCCAATAATTTAAAAAATAATTGAAATGAATATTCTGTACCTTTCCTTTTATATATTTCTGTAAGATTTTTAATTAATTCTCGGAATGAAATATTTTCAATTGAAAAGTCTTCTTTTTGATAACCTAATAAATGTGCCATATATTTTAAGAGGTTCTCATCAATTTCATCTATATTAGATAAAGTATTTAAATCTGTTATTTTTTGGTCAATTGTGTCTAATAATATTCCAAGACCATCAAAATATATTTTTAAATTAGTTGTTGAACTAATAATTTCATTATCATAATTGGGTACATATGAATTTAACAAATTATGGAAAAAGAATTGTTCTTCATTAAAAAATTTGTAGCAATAATATAACCATTTTAATAAGTAAATATATAATGTTCCTTCTGAAGAAGTATAAGTTCTATAATTGTCTTTATGTGGTGCAGCTATATTTCCTGGATATAAACCAAGTACTGTTGAAACTTCTTCATTTAAAGCAGCAATAGATAATGTTGGTTCTAGACCCTGTTCAGTTATTTCAATTGTAAATCCAGTGGGTATAGAACCATCACTGGCATCATCTACTTCACCATCAGAATCATTTGTAATTATGACTACTTCATCACTTACTGTTGCGCCTAAACCTGTTATAGCATCTACTGCAGATTGCATTGCTGCAGCAACAGTATTTGCTGGATCATTGCTACTGATAGCAACTTCAATTGCAACGCGACCAACTGGAGAAGGATCTACACCAGCACCTGTATTAAACCATATATAGTAATCAGTGATTGGTGTAGATAAATTAAAATATGAACCATTTAAAGAATGACCAACATCTCCTACACAAGTGATAGTAGTAATTTCAGCATTACCAATTACCTCATCTGGATCTTCTGCTAAATTATATACTGTATTTGCTTGAATTAGATCATCAAATTTAAATAATACATCATCTACTAATGTTCTTACTAAACTATCAAAATCTATATCAAACTCTACTAATAAATCTTGTAAAATAGTGTTAGAACTAAGAATGTTTATAAATTTTTGCAGATTTGATTTAACCATATTTATTGTCCCACTTCCACATATGTAAATATTATTCCATGTAATTGAGAAGAAATAAGAGTGCTAGTACCATAGAAATAATCATTACTTAAATATATAATTTCATTATATTTGGCTGGTATTTCAACTCTATAATTATATATATCTTCTTTATCGGCTAATGTTGGTTCATCTGGAGTTCCATATTCAGTTATAGGACTTCCAATATTTAATGTTCCATTAACTGCATCAGTTAAACAATCTGTATATCCCGCTGTTCCATCAACTGCTGTATCTGCACTAGTAAGTAATGCCAATAAATTATTTGCTCCACCAGCTGTTATGTCTATTGTTGAAGAATATCCACCAAGTAATGAAGTAATTCTTATTTTCCCTTCATTATCAATTCCAGCAAGAGCAGTAGCTGGTAACTGAGCTTCAAGAAGATCAGCTATTTGATATAATGGCCAATCTCCAGATGCTGGTGAAGTAATTGTATATTCGGCTCCACCATCACCATCTATTTCAACTGTTATTTTATAACTTGCACTTTTTGTATATTCTGTTTCTAAAATTAATGAAGTTCTAGTAAAAGTTTGATATCCTTTTGTTAGTATTTGACCAGGTGACTCTAATTTAATCATTACACTTTGACCTTCATTAATAGTTGTAAATTTAAAAATTCCAGATGAATGACTAACTATTATTGCATTAGTAAGATCAGCAATTCCTTTACCCATTGCTAAATTAGTTGCATGTTGTAAACCACCTGTACTTCCATCTCCATGTTGTATGTAATCTAATAAGCTATCATAATCTCTATCTGTCCATCCATTTCCAATTGTTACTAAATATTCGCCATCATAATTAACTCCACCAACAGTACATCCATCAAGTGTAATTTTAAAAGAAGAATTTGATTCCCATCTTGTTTTTACATATTCAGCCGGAAGTGTTCCTTCTATAATTGCCGGTTTATCGTTGTCAATATATTTCTTATATAATTGGTAATCTTTACCTAAATAACTAATTATTAATGAATCTATACCCTCAGTTTCTTTTACAACATCAATAATTGATGAAGATGTTAAATTTTCTGAAAACTCTCTTTCACTAATTAAAAAAGCTGCTTCTAAATTAGCAATAACTTGGCTTTTTATAGTATCCGGATCAAAACCTTTTTCTAAATATACAGTACCCACTACATCAAAAGGTGTAAATGTTGGATCTTGAATTATATAATCTTGATGTATCAACCTGTTATCTACTAAATAATTAACTATTGAAGTTGATTCAGACGTGTCAGAATCTGCATCAGAAATATAATCACCATTGTAGTGTAAAATTATTGTTGAATGGTCTGACATTTTTCTTCCAATAGTAAAACCTAAAATGTCAATACATTTTTTATTTATTGTGGCATCATCATTATCATTAATTTCAACATCAGGTGGATTAGAAGCACTAGTGTCATAACTTATTAATCTGAATCTTATTTTATTTTCTCCTTCAACTTTTTCACATATTAATCTATCTGATATATCTGTTGGTGAACCACTTTTGTCAGCTGTAGTAAGAGCTGTATTAATTGCTACTACTAAAGAATCAATATTATATGTCGCCGCTGGAATAGTTATTATATAATCACCATCACCTTCTGGTATACTTGTTATAGTTAAATTAAATCTATCATCTGTGTCTAAAGAAAATGTATAAGAACCATCTCCAATTAGATCTTTTTCACTCATTATTGTATTAGCTAAAATACCAGTACCATATGAAACTTGATCGTCTCCTAATTGCATAAGATCTAATGTGTTATTGTGAATTGCATTATTTGCTTTTACTTGGATTTTTGCTGTCGCACCAAATGCACCATATAATTTAAATCTTAAATAGTGATTGTTAACCATATCTGAATTTGGACTAACTTTTATTTCAACCAGATTATCATCATTAGTAGTTTGACCATCGCCAAACCTTAAAATATGAAGTCCACCAATAGTTCCATCAGCTGCTACCTCTTCAACCTTTATAGTTGGTGTTGAAGTCCAATCTACATCTAATAGTCTAAAACCTATTCTATAGTATCCATCTTCTGTTCTTAGCCATATGGCTTCGACTACTCCTGATCCATTAAATCCATTGCTAGCATCAGCTAGATCTAAATTCATATATTTAATTAGATCCATTCTGTCTTGTATATCTCTTAAGTCATATGGTTCATAAGTCTCTACATTTGCAAATAGAACTTCTTTAGTAACATTATGAGATTGTGTACCTGATAAAGTAAATTTTACTTTTCTACCTATTGTACTATTCATGTGAAAATCTGTATAGTCATATATATTTGCTCTAGAATATATTTCTGGATATTCAGCTGAACCTGAAACTATTTCTTGTCCTGTATATCCATCACATAATCCTAATACATTTAAGACTGATCTGCATCTTGTTGCTAACTCAACAATACTAATATCTTCACCAAAATTATCTTGGTCATCTGAATCTAAATCCATAAATGATAAACTAAATAAGTTAGTTCCAGTAGTACCATCTGCTAATTGAATTCTAGAAGTTATTCCCGAAGTTTTTGACATAAATGTAAGTTTGGGACTACTTGGATAATGCCAATAGTCAGCAAATAATTCTACAGTTGAAGTTGGAAATGCTGGAGAACATGCTAATATTTCAGTATATAAATCTGTCGCTGCACTTTTGTCGCGAATTGGAACAGGATCATCTATTCCTCCAACATATGTAAAACTATATTCAACATAATCTCCACTGTCTACTGCCATTTTAAAAGAATATGTGATACCATTACTCATAGTTATATTTGAACCAGTGCCTGCTGCTGACCAGCCATTAAATGCCCCAAATTTAAAATCATGATCAGCATTTAATACTTCTCTGTTCAACCCATCAAATGAAATTATTAATTCATCATTTATTGCGCCTTTTACATTGATACTAGCTGTACTATTACTATATGGAAATGTTCCAACATCAGCTGCTTCATATAAAGTAAATTTGCTATCAATATAAGGATATACACTATTCCTTGTGATTGTGCCATTTAAATAGTCTATTATATAATCATTATTTGGATAATTATAATCATTTGTTGATAGTGTATTTTCTTCATATGTGGCTCTAGTATCTAATGACCAAGCATAAGTTCTTTCACCTGGATATACTGGAGCTTGAGGTATGGATTGTTCATCTCCTGTCGCAAAATTGATTTGTACATATTCTTCTTGATTTGAATCTTCATAATATTGTACAAGAACAGTGTCAGTTGCCGCAATATTGCCACCAGTTAATCTAACTATAGTTCTTGATTCTAGATCAATAACAAAATCATTTCCAGGTGAATATAGTGTACCATGCATTAAATCACTTACTCTTAAGTTTGAATAATCATTATGATGTGCATTATCTTTTAATTTTGTTAATTCAATTTGTTGTTCACCAGACTGAAATGTAATAAACTCTTTGTCTCTTGGTCCATAAGGTTGGTATGGTCTACCAATTCTCATTGAGATTGGATAACTATATGTTTCAAAAGATTCCCATCCTAATTTATTTATTACTGGATATATCCAAGATTCAAATGGAGGTATGTGATAACCAAAATCATCATATATTTCATCTGGCTCATTACTTTTCCCATATGTTATACTATTCATTATAGTTGAATTGTCTTGAAGTAACACTACAAAATCTGTTGGGTTAACTGTTTTTTCAACAGTAGTCAAACTTAGTGGACCATACCTTCTAGCATGTTCTGTAGTTTCTGATTCAGATCCACCACTACCAGATGTTAAATTGACAAAACTTATCTGTAGAGTATTGCCCGCGGCAGTAATATTTGTAGTATAATTTATAGAATTCAATGTAATATTTCCAACTGATCCACTAGTAACTCTATACCAAACCATTATTTCATCTAAACCATTTGGGTTAAATGTTGCTACTACTGCTGATTCCCCAAAAACTAAATAAGCACTGTTTTCTTCAGTATTTTGTATTTTACATGGTGGCAAATCAATATCACTAGCGTCTTGCGCTTCGGGACTTATAAAAGATGTTACTATAGTTAATTCTTTTTTAGAAATTATATTACCATCACCATCTCTTGAAACTTTCCATACTCTGATTGATCCTTCTTCAATGCCAACTTTAGAAAGTTTTATATATTCATTATCAATACCTGACATAGTGAAGAATTCACGATAACTTCTTCCTTCATAAAAAACTAAATCGCTATGAAACAGTGTTGGTGAAACTTGATAACCTGTATCAAATTCATAGGAACTACTTGTTCCTTCATATATATATTTATTGTTATCGTCTTTATTTAATAATTCAAAATATACTCTACTCCCATCTAAATCAGTTGCCGGAACTGTATATCTCGCTGGAATAGCAAATGGATCTACCCAGCTATTTATTGTTGCTTTTACAGTACATGCTGCTGTTGTGGGAAGAGTCAATCTATAATTTATTAATTTTAGTATATTCATTAAATTAGTTTTTTGAGTTGCTGTCGGTTCAAAATTTTCATTAGCAACCCAATCAATTCTATCTGCTAATATAGACATTACAAATGCAACTACTTCAATTGTTACTCTGCCAGCATTACTGCTTAAAAAGTCATCTACATTGGAAAAATAGTCTGGATGATTTGTAATTAAATCACTAACTAATGAAATTATACTATCATAATCGAGGCTAGTATAATCAATACGAGCTAATTCTGGTAATCTTACGCTCATTTATTTGTTCCCTCACCATTAAAAAATATTTATAAATTCTTAAAGAATGTTATTATGAATTCATGTTTATTTTTAAATAAATTATTTAATTTATTTTTATTTAATTTAAATAATCCTGAAAATGGACTTTTTTGATCACATTTTATAAAAGTTCCGTTCACTCCCATAGTATACCTATTGTTAAAATAATTATTTTCACTAAATATATATGTAAAATTATAATGTGGTATCAGAGGACCATACCCATCCTCCCTTGCGTCTATTATACCATTGTATCTCATAATTGTTATAGTGCCTCTACTGCGTCCGCCATCATAAAAATAATATAATTCACCTTTTTTAATATCTTTGATCATATTATTCTTCCTCTCATTTTATTCAAATATACTCTTTATCAATTTATAATAATCTTTATGTTCAATAGGCCAACCATTTGTATTTATATAAAATTCAAAATTATTTATTCTAGCTAAAGCTCTGCCTTCTTTGAAATTGCCAACATCATCATAAATTATAGGCGTTGTCACTTTGCCATTTAGATCAATATGGCCATATTTACCATTTTTCTGCTGGACCCAAGCTCTGCCTTCAGAGAAATAGCCAACATCATCATAAATTATTGGCGTTGTTATATTGCCATTTAGATCAACATGACCACATTTGCCATTTTTCTTAACCCAAGCTCTGCCTTCTTGGAAATAGCCAACACTATCATAAACTATAGGCGTTGTCACTTTACCATTTAGATCAACATGACCCTCTTTACCATTTTTCTGGACCCAAGCTCTGCCTTCATTGAAATAACCAATGTTATCTAAATTTAATTTTTTCTTTATTTGTTCTTTAGTCATTTAAACAAACCTTTTATCAATTTATAAAAATCTTTGTGTTCAATAGGCCAACCATTTGTATTTATATAAAATTCAAAATCATTTATTCTAACCCAAGTTCTGCCTTTATAGAAATTGCCAACATCATCATAAATTATTGGCGTTGTCATTTTACCATTTAGATCAACATGACCCTCTTTACCATTTTTTTCAACATAAGCTCTGCCTTCATAGAAATCGCCAACATCATCATAAACTATAGGTGTTGTCACTTTACCATTTAGATCAACATGACCATATTTGCCATTTTTTACAACTATTGCTCTGCCTTCTTGGAAAGAGCCAACGCCATCTAAATTTAATTTTTTCTTTATTTGTTCTTTGGTCAAATCTCTTACATACCTTCTGGAATATCATAATTTAAAGTTATTTCTTCAGTTTCAGTGTTATCAATTCTTTGAGTATATAGATGTATTCTTAAAGCATGGTCTTCTTCTATATATTCAGTTTGAACTTCAATAATTTTTATTCTAGTTTCTATTTCAGCTAATTTACTATGTATTTCTACTGCTAAATCTTGTAAAGTATCTGCAGTTATTGGCATAAAGACTTTGTTTCTCATTCCTACACCAAATGTTGGCCTCATTACACGTTCACCTGGAGTAGTCATAAGTATTCTTATTATTGATTCATAAATTAAATCTTTGCCTTGTTTAATAGAAAACCAATTTTTGTTATAGAAGCCAATGCCCCTAGCCATTTTATCTTCCTTGAGAGTACAATTGTACTCTACAATCAGTTTTAATTATCTTTGAAGTTATTATAAATAGGTTTGTTTTTATGTCGGTAAATCTACTGGTCTTATCCCTTCAACTATATTAGAATATTCGCTTTCTCTAACAATTCTTCCAGCTACAACTTCTACGGCTTTTACTTTATAATATTCTGGAACTCCAATAAGAGCTCCAGTGCCAGAAGCTGCTTTTGCTAAGCCATCAGTGAATAAATCTAGCCAATTTGTACCAAATGTACCTTTTGTAATACTTATTGTTGCCCTTTCACCCTTAGCATTGCTAGTAAATTTAATTCGATAAAATATACCATCATGAGGATGTTCTAATTCAACTAGTTCACAAGTTAGATTATTTAAACCATTTCCAAAAGCTGTATTAAGACTATTTACCATGTTTTGACAAGTCCATGTCCCCGATGCTGGTGATGTAATATAATATTGATAAATAGTTGGCAAATATGTATCTTCTGCTGTAACCATAACAATTAAATAATATCTTATATTTGCTGTATAATCAGTATCAGCAATTCCATCGCTTGTTGAAGAAAAAGAATCTAATAAATATTGTTCAGCAGGATATTGATCTATAAAAGTTATATTAGTTTCTATATATTCATTTCCATCATCCTGTGAAACATAACTAAATGGGGAAGTTTCAGCAGGAGCTTTATATATTACATAACCATTTGCGCCAGATAAAGAATTCCAATTTAGTGTAACTTTTTCTTTATCTGTTGTTGTAGCTGTTAATGTAATAGTTTGCCACAATCTTTTACCATTTGAATTTTCAGTTATTTCTGACATTTCTGATTCATATTCTATAGTTAAATTATTTGAATCATCATAGTATTCATATTCACTTGAATCAGCAACGGCTGTAATTCTATACCAGTATGCTAATCCTGGGAGAGCATTTGTATCTTCATAATAAGTATTTGTCGTATTATCAATTAAAATATATCCACTAGTTCTTAATGTTGATCTATAAATATAATATTTAGATGCATTAACAGCAGCATCCCATTCTATTCTAGCATGTAAACTACTTGGGGTTACGCCATTATCGTGTATTCCGCCAACTTTTATATTTTCTGGAGGATTCCAAAGTATAGCTCCAGTTTCACCATGAGTTGTTTTATCTCCACTATATTCTTCACTATGCCACTGTGACATACTATCCCAATCTTTGTCATTTATTGTACCACCACCAAGTGTAACATCACCACTGGCACTCCATCCATTATCAACTTGTATACGATAATAATAAATTTTACCTTCTTCTAAATTAGTGACACCAGCAACTGCACTGTCTGGCGTTGTACTTAATGCTGTAAATAGATCAATTCCTACTGTACCAGCTGTTAATGCGATGGATGAGGAGCTTCCATATGTGTTGGATGTAATTCTTATATCAGTACTTTCAATAGTCGAACTAAATCCATATTCTTCTTCTTCAGCAAGTTCATTTATTATATTTGCTAATGCTTCCCAAGATTGACAATCAGCTCCAATCAATACTATTTCAATTGCACTAGCTCCATCAACTGAAACTTTAAAACTATATTGCGTCATATTATTATTAAGCGGAGGAGTAGCATTAAGATCTGCAAAATTTAACCCAAATTCTTGATAACCTTGATAAGCCGCTATGTCTTCTAATATATTTCTAGGATTTTGGAAGAAATCATAATTTGGTGGATCACCTGGATCAGTATAATCATATTGTGATGAATTACCATAAGGAGTTGTAAATGTATTCCATGATCCATTTTGACCTTCTTTTCTTTCAATTCTATAGCTAGAAGCAGAAACTACAGAATCCCACTCTAAAATAATCCTGTCTGATTCCGTCGTAGATATTGTTATATTTAATGGAGATATGTCATAAGTTTTAGCATTGGTTATTACATTATCCATTAAATCTTCTAAATCTTGAATTTCATTATCTGGAGTTGTTCGTATTGCAGATACATAAGCATCATAATAACCACGATATGCCATAGATAGTGATCCACTAGTTCTATTTAATCTTTGATTAACAAAATACCATTTCCAATAGTATAATTTACTACCATAAAGTGTGCCAGAATTATTTTCATTAGCTGCTGAATTTGTTGTTGGTTTCCAAGATTCACTTGAACCAAGTTGGTACCAAGTATCATTTGTAGCATGTTTTCCAAGTAGTTGATATATTTCTTCTCTTCTGTCTGGTATGTCCCCAGATTGTGCACCACTATATGAGCTTCCAGAGAAAGCAATTAAAGCATTTAAATGAGTTGTTATTAATGCATCTAAATCATCATCATCCCATCTTGAATCATTTTCATCCCAGTCATTTGTGGCGGGATCACCTACTGCTGATTTCCAGTTACTTAACCAAGAAGACCAACTTGTATTCATTGTATTTGCTGCACTTTTTCCAGGATCTGTTAAGTTTGTTTTCTCGTTTATAACTTCATAATTATATCCAATAATATCATTTAAATCTGATTGAATTGTTGATATAAGGGAGCTAATTGCATCTATTCTAGTTTCAAATTCTTCATGATATTGACTATATACTGAGCTCCAAATATTTTCACGACCGTCAGAAGCTGTTCCTTTTTTAACTGTGTCAATCATTGTTGGGTTTTTTATGAATTCTCTTTCAGCATCAAGATCTTCATCACTAAGATCTCCATCACCAGGAGTTGGCCAATAAGCATCAGTATATGTATAATTCCACTGATATGGACTAATTCCACTATATGATGCACTATCAATATATATTATCCACCCTTCATCTGTAGCAGATGCGTCATATACTGCATACCACCCTTCTCCAGCTAAAGGGTCTGGATCTCCCGCTCCACATGATATATGAAAAGATCCAGTAGTTGTACCTGAATGACCGGCAATTATCTCTGTATATTCTGAAGATGTTCCATTACCTGTTCCCCAATATGTATATCTCATTCTTTCAAATGGACTTGGGCTAGTTTCTGGCGCGCCAGCATCAATATCATCTATACCATAATCTCCTAATGTTGAATCTAATCTAGTAAAGCCTGCATCTACATGAGTTGTATATGAATCTATTAAAATATTTGTTCTATAAACCCATCTACCATCATATATAATTTTTCCCCAAAGTAAATTATTCTCGTCACCATAATGTTCTAATGGTTCTTTCATAGTAAAGTTCGAACCTGTTTCAAATGGGTTGGCTGCATTTGTATATACTGTGCTTGGTTCAGCATTAATCCAAGCTACATCATCATCTGAGCCTAAGCTACTATATTTTTGATTTAGCAATACAAATGGATGTCTTTGGTATGGAACTTCTTTAGCATTAAATCTCATATATTCATAAGTGCTTAAAGTAGATATGTCAGTAAAAAAGAATTCTTCTTGTTGTCTTGATGCATCTGCATTTTGCCACCATGTATTTGTTGGTGGTATATTAGGAGGATCATTAGTTTCACTTGGAGATAAATTAGCGGCTGAATCATAAACATAACCAATCATATGTTTAAGTTCATCATAGTGTTCAACTATTAAATCATTTATATGTTTATAGCAAGCTTCTAACAAATATGTTTCTGGTTGTCCAGTTGAAATAGTTCCATCTCCGTCTATGATATCTGTATAATATTCATAATTAGTGATTCCATTATAATATTTTTGTATTAAGTTTGCGCGTTGTTCTTTTTGACTTTCAGCTTCCATATATTATTTCCTTAAGAAGTTTTTACTTTATCTGAAGCAGTTGTAATTTTTCCTTTTACTTTTGTTGGAAGTAAAGGTTTAAGTGCACCGAATAATGCCGCAACTACTGGGCTTGGTGCATTTGGCGGATGTGGAGTAGCTAAGTTTGTTTGAAGTGTACTAACTAAAGCTTCCATAAAAGACATGAATTGAGAATCTGTAGTCATATCAATTGTTATCTCATCATCTTTTCTTGCAATGCCTTTTAATTGTCCGCCACAGTTTAATTTAATTTCGGGTGCTTTTATTTCTGCAGTCTTTGAATTATCTTTAACTAATATATCATTAATGACAATTGCTATAGCTTCTAATAATTCTATGATAGTAGGCGCGTTTTTAGCCATCTCATTTCTTACTGGATTCATGTTGAAACCTTTCTTCTCAGCTTCATCTTTTAATTTACTAAAAATGACATCTTTATCAAATATTTTAGCCATTATATTTTCTCCTTAATACTCACTCTCTACTGAATCTAAAGCTTCCATTGCAGTTGATATACTATCAAGTGGAGTTGCCGCCACTGGGTAACCACCAAAGAAATCATAGACCGTACTACCAAATGCAGCCGGACCTAGTTTTTCTAACATGAATGATAAAAGTAACATTCCATATTTTACTGATGCTTCTTCAGGATTAGATACAAATTCTTGTAATATAGTTACTATCAATGTTATCTGATCAACCTGTGGTTGAACACTAGCTAATTTTGTTGCTATGTCTGCTAACGCACTTTGTACTATAGGTGAATTAGGACCTAGAAATTTTGACAATATTGCTTTTGGTGTAGCAGCAATTGCTGATGGTAATTTAATAAGTGTCTCAATTAAATAACTAGCCATATCAATTAATGCAGTAGTAATAGCACCAGTTTCTGTACCATTAAACCAGTATGCTAAAATGGTATCAGGTGTCATTGATTGTCTAGTCATTGAAAACGAATAAGCCCAAACATCATCCATATTTATTGTTGTCACAGCAGTTGAACTTTTTCTACCCGATTCAGTAGTAGCTGACATTGTTACTTCTACTGGTGTTTCATCTTCAGTGTCATCTCTATCTGCCCAACCATGTACTTGAGTAATTTCTGTTAGTGGAAACTTTTCATTATATATTTTATATGACATGCCATCAATTGTAGAGGTAGTCTTAAAATTATTCTCTTTAATAAATCTAAATTCATAAACTCTTTCTGCAGGGTTATTAAGAGCGTTAGCAACTAGTTGTTGAACTCTTGGATCATTTCTTTCTAATGCTTCCATTTCTTCTGTTGGCGTATATCCTTTAATAACAAGTGTTAATCGGTCTGGAAATTGTTCTTCAGGAATTCGAATTATTAATTTTTTAAATTTATTTGTATTAACATTAGCCATTAAACATTAACCCCCAACAATAGTCTTTGTAGATCCTACATGTGTTTGCATGCATGTGAATGGACATATACAATTTGATGTTACTACACCGGCAGCTCCAAATTCACCAGGAGGCCCAACTACTAATGTTTCTCCATCGATTTTTACAACTAATCCATTTATATTAATTGATCCATTTTCTAAACTTTGAATATTTATTTGACACTTATCAGAACCTTTTATATTTATAAATCCTTCTTTAACTGATAACTCATCTCCCAATGCAGATTTCATTGTTATTCCACTGTCATCTATTGTGATCTCATGCACTCTTCCATCAGCTGTTCTAACTCCTAAAACAAGTGCACCATCTCTTAATGATACATATGAAGAAGATGATGTTGAAGTAGTAATTCCGAATGGTTCATACTCATAATCTAATTGATTTTTGTGGATGAGTTCCATCTTTGATTCATTTATAACAATTAAATTTTCTACCGAATTACTATCAGATTGAGTATCTGGATTGTCAATAGAAGGATACTGTGTTTTTAATATTATAGTTGTTGGATCGTTATTTGCTTCAGCAGGTATACTAGGTACTGTTTCAACAACAGGATATCCAACTGAATCACTTGCTTCTTCATTTATCTTTTTTAATGGTGCAAATGGATAAGCTCCAATCCATACTGGGAAATTAGAATTTCCATTTTCAAATATAACATAACCATCAGCATGAATAGGTGGAAGCATGAAAAAACCCATACCAGACAAGCCACCATATGGTGTCAATACGGGACACCATGTATGTGATTCTTCGTTATAATTGAGTACACCATCTCTTTGATATATATGCACTAATATTTTATTCATTCCCGTTGGGTCATTGTTATCTAAACATTTTGCTCTATATATACCAAACAATTTATTTTCCATATTAACTATCCTTATATTAATATTCCTATTAAAGTATTATAATCTGGTATTAAAATTGACCTATCAACATAGAAATCTTTAGGATGCCACAAATAATTATATCCCATTATTACCCAAAATAAATATGGTGTACCATAATGAAGATTTGAGATATTGTCAGGCCTATATTCATATTTTGCTTCTATTTTCCAAGCTTCAGAAGCGACATTCGATCTTATACGATTTAGTAGTGTAAAATTCTTTTTACCAAGTCGCATTACTTTTATGTCACTATCATAGATAGTAAAATATTGTCTTAATCTAGAATATATATTATTAGTAGGTACTTCGCCTTCTTTAGCCATCTTTTACTCCTTGTTATATTATTGTGGTGCCCATAATAATACTTCATTATCTGTAACCGCTGGACCGATTTCAATAAGAGAAACTGAAATTACAATATTAGAATAATGTCTTTCATTTGCACCTATTATCCCACCCTTGTATTCAAAGCTAACGTTTTCACATAGCCACAATGATCTCATAGAATGAAATTTATAACCACCACTACTTAGTGAAAACCAATTTGTTCTGAATGTTGGATGTGATTCATTCAATTGACTATTATTTGAATCTTCAATCATTCCCGTAGAAGATCCTGTAGTATTCTCTAATCCTCCATACCAAACTTGTACAATTGGCGTCCCAAGTTTATATTTTGGATCTGACATGTTTGGTAATACCAAATTGCGAAAATTTCTTATTAGATAATTATAAATATATTCTTCAGTCCAATTTTTCATTCCCATTGAGCTTATTGAATTACCAGATTCACCTAAATGATTATTGCCTGTTACTAGATATTCTAATTCTAAACCAATCTTTCTTTCATTACTATATTTATATACTTGAGCGGGAGTACTTCTTGCTAATGTAGAAATAGCAGAATAAGAAGCACCTTTGCTTTCTCCACTTATTTTAGGCTCAAACTGAAACGGTAAATAGCAAATCTCATTTTGAGATGTTTGAAATTTCATACTTCTTTTAGTATATATTTTTAAATATCCAACATTTTCTGGATGATTAGATATACTTAAGTAACTTCTATTTGAGTGATAATCACTTCTTTGATTTTCTCTATTTTTTTCTAAATCTGTTGTTTCTATTTTATTAGAATCTCTTTTATAATAATCAGATCTTCTATTTGATTCTGCTGTATTTAAAGCATCAGCAAGTTGAGCATTGGGTCTATCTGCTTCAAACGAATTGAAATCTTCTTTATTATACTGAGAGAAGTCTTTGTATGTTTCAACCATAGATAATTTATTTTGTAATTGTGCTCCGATATATTTTGTGGCAAATTCTTTTGCATATCTAAATGATTTAGCCGCTGAAAATAAAATATCAACTATGGCACTTACAAGTGGCACATTTGGAGTATCGCCAATTACTCGTGAAATTATATTTGATGGTTTTACCTGAGTGACTATATTTTTTTCTGTTTTATTTATTTCTATGCCAACATCAATTTGATCTTTATTTACTTTTTCAGAAGGATTGTCTGATATTTGTATGATAGAAGAAGCTTCTTCAGGATCAGCAGTATTTATTTCGCCAGGCTCTTTAAAAACAGTTGGATTTAAAACTCCTGTTGATTTTGAGCTTTTGTCAATATCTGTATTGATGCTTGATCTAGTCTTTTCAGTCTTTTCGTCTGGTGAATCTAATTCGTTTATAAATTTCTCAACTACATCTTCAGCTGATTCAATATTATTAATATTCTTTTCATTTTTGTTTGCTGTTTCTTCTAAATTATTTATTAATTTAGAAGACTCTTGATCAGTTATGTCTAATTCTATTTGTTGCTTTGTTTCTTCAATTGCTGCTGTAGTAATTTCGTTTGGTGTTTTTTCATCACCTTTATCAGCAAGACTTATATTATTAACTAATTTATCATCTGTGTCTACTGAATCAATATTATTTCGTTCTTTTTCAGATTTATTCAATTGGTTTTCTAAGACTTTGTTTTCATCTACATTTTTTCTGTTAATTAGTGAAGTATCATAACTATCGATTTTTGAAGCTTCATCATCCTTTAATTTTTTATTTACAATTGAAGATTCAATGTGTTCATTAATACTATCACTAGATTTATTAATGAAATCAGGAAATTCCCCTATTCCATAAACTCTTTTATCTGTTTTATCTTCAGATTCAGGGACGCTGCTTATATTCTTCTCATCTTTCTCAACTAATGTATCAACTGCTTGTTCACTCTTTCTTGTAGTAATATTTAGTTCTGCGATAGTTTGTGATTCTTTTTCATCTATAATAGTAGACGGTATAGATTCTATGTTTTTCTTTTGACTTAATGGTGTAATATCAATTTCTTGAGTACCTTTTTCTACTCTATCAGGGAAAATAAAATAATAATATTCTTTTAGTTGTTTTGCTAATAAAGAGAAAATAATATCAGTCATTATTTTTCTTGATGCGTCATTTGGCATATCAATTTGGTCGGATATTTTTTCTGTCCCTTTAATAACACTAATTGAATCATTAAGTAATTTAATTGTTTTGTCTAAGTTTTGATTACTTATTTCATTTATTTTTTTTCTGCTTATGTCTCCATAGTCTTGTGTTCTACTTGGAGTCTGTATGTTTAAAGATTCACCAGCTGCACTTGCTATAATACTACTAGCTTTTTCAATTTTATTAGACACATCATTGAATAAATATACAGAAGTTGTTTTATCAGCTTTACGTAAAGTATATAAAAGATTGCGTATTTCTGTTAAAGTTTTTATATTTGCTTGTTGTGGTGTGATAACAGCATCTGCAATTTTTTCTAATAAATTGTTTACAGTTGAGTTTACATCAATTATTTCTTTTGATTTAGTTGGTTCTTTTTTAATATCCATTTAATATACCTCAACTATTTTTGTTTAACAAGAATTCCATTTCCAAGTGCAAGGTTTTTAATATTCTTTATGTATGACTCAGTTCTTGAAGATGCAGATTCTATAACTTGTAAATGCCCTTCTAATGCACTTAATTTATTCATTAATCTGTCTACTTCTTTTGCAAATGATTCTTGAATTGCAACATTTAATGATCTAGCTATAGACAGCTCTTCTTTTTTTTCTCCAAGTTCAGCATTGAATTCACTTTTTTTGCTTATAAGTCTAATAGGTTTAGCATCTTCCATTTGTTTCATGAGTTTTGAAAATTGTTTAGCTGCACTACTTGCTTCACCATTAAATCCAACTAATACGGAAGTAATTGCAGCCATATCAACTGCAAGTTCAGAAAGTCTTGGAATAGTACTTGGTAATCTAGATAGTGATGTAAATAGTTGTGATAATCCTTGTCCAGCTTTTTGTATTGCACTACCTTTATACATACTCTTCATTATGATTAACAATGGTTCTTTGATATCATTAAGATTTTTTGCAACTGTTATTAAATCTGTTTTCCCGAGAATATATAATCCTATTGCTAATTCACTGAAGCCTTGGCCCAAAGCAACTAATATTTTAGGATCCATTGAATACATACCCTCTTGTGCTTTAAGCATTTCAGATAAGAATTTTCCAATACCCTCAGCTGATTTTGACATAGTTCCGCTTAAACTTTCTAGTTGGTCAGCAGATTGTTGCAATACATATATACCAATTGCTAAAGCTTGAAATCCTTCACCCGTTCTTTGAATATTTTCAAACCAGCCTGTATGTGCTTTTAATGCTTCTAATAGTCCACTTACAAAATTAACAATTGGAATAAATCTTGAACCAGAAAAAGACTCAATCATTCTAGTAAGATCTTCACTTGCTAATGTTTTTATACCTTCTGCTAATGCTTTAAACCCTTCTCCTGCATTTTTCATATTACCAATAAATGGCCCAACACTTATTGCTTCAATAGCTTTTTTAAGACCATCAAAACTAGCAGAGATTGCAGATGTTCTTTGAACTTCACTAAGAGTTTTTACAGCTTCTGACAATATATAAAAACCTATTGCTAGATCTGTTAAATTTTGAGAAAACAATTTGAATTTACTTTTGTCTTTTACTGCACTTAACATTTCATTAATTGCTTCTCCAAATTCTTGAAGTGGTTTAATTAGTCCCACAAATTTAGTTTTTATTGTATCAGCAATTTCAGCAAAGAAAGCTAATCCTTTCCCCATTTCCATTATGTTGTCTGCTATTAACATAAATCCTAAACCAATTGCCGCTATTGCAATTCCTAAAACCAATAAAACACCTGCCATTGCTGCCATTCCTGCTAGTGCAATTGCACCTACTGGTGTCATAAAGAAATAGCCTAATGCAACTAATCCTGCAACAAATATTGCAAGTATTGCAGCTGCTATTAATATTTGTTGCCATGGTTGTGAAGCTAAAAATCCAATACCAGTTGCAATTAAAAATATAGCAGCTCCTACTGCTAACATTACTAAAGCAGCACCAGCCATTTGTAGAAACATTTTTAAACCTGCGCCTACAGATTGAGTAAATGTTCCCATACCAGCAGCTGCTCCTCCGGCTACATTTCCCACGTTTGCAATTTTACTTGCTAAATTTCCAAGAAATCCAAGAATTGGAGGTCCCAATTTCCATACAACTAAGAAAGCAATTATATATGGCACTGCTTTTTGTAAGAAGCTTATAACATTGCCAATTCCTTCACCTACGCTTTTGAAAAAATTGATTATCTTTTCTGGAGTCAAATTTCTAAAAAATTCCTGAAAACCTCTTGTTGCATTATCAAAAAATGCATCTATTGAATCAGCATTCTTTAGCCACCATTCGTTTAGCATTTCTAATATATCTGTTATAAATCCAATTATACCAGCAAGACGTTTCCCAAAGAATGCTCCTATCGTATTCATTAGTCTTTCTAGAGATCCTGACATAGTGGCCATACCTTCAGCAGCCTGCTTTTCAAAAGCTGCTTCACCACTGTCAATCTTTGCAAGCTGTTCACGTCCTTTTTTTGCTAATCTTAATGCTTCTTGCGCATTATTAAATCCCATCTGTTGAGCTCTAACATTTGCTGCGACGATATTTCCACCTTGTTCAAGAATTCTATTTATTTCATCAGCGGCAGTAATCAACCCCTCTGTTAATTTTCGTAGATCAACAGGACCTCCACGTAACATGTCAAGATATTCATGCATATTCATTCCCATCTTCGCGACTAATAATGCATTTTCTCCGATTCGTGATGCATCAAATAATTTTTCCATTATTTCATTAGCTCTTCCAGCTGTAAGTCCTAATGCTCCAAACATACCTGTTAATTTTGCAGTAGCCTCTGTCATGGCTACTATGTCTTGTTCGGCTGCGCCGAATGCTGACATTAGAAGAGTTAATTTACTGACTGTACCAATCATTGCACTCATTTCTTGTTCAGTTAATCCAACTGCATCTTGGACTTTAGAAAATGTTCTTAATATACCGCCTGCTCCAACAATTAGTTCTTTACTAACTCCTCCCATAACTCTTAGTCTAGCTATCATATCTGTTAATTGTTCTTGGTTGGCACCTAATGCTTTAGCTCCTAAGATTGCATATTTACTCAATTGCTTTAAATCATCAAATGGTACTCTCTGTTGAGCTAAAGAAATATATTGGTCTTTTACTGTTTTAATACTTGCAGTAGTTTCAAATGCGACTTCATTTATATCAGACAATGCTTTAGCCACACGAGTGCCCATACTTTCTGCTTTACCCTCAGCACTTGCAAAACTGCTACTCATCATAGAAAACATGCGCACTAAATCTTTCTGCACGTCAAACACCATTTCTTTTATGTTCTTCCAGATAGATGCAAATATACCTATTATAGGTATAGCAGCTGCACCAAAAGCATCTTTCATTCTTGCAGCAGTCGTTTCAACTATGTTTCGTATACTTTCTATAGGTCTAGTCCAGTCCATTTCTTTTATAGCTTGTTGTATACTTTTTATCTGGTTGATAGCAGCATCGGCACCAGCTATGGCACCTTTCTCAAATGATTCTCTAATGCCTTTATCAATGCCTTTGGAAGCTTGCTTTAAAGCAGTAGGAGCAAGTTTTTCGAATTGTAATTTTATATTTAAAATATGTTCACTAGCCATAGTTTACCAAGCTTTAATTAATTTTAACGATGTTGTATATTCACCATCTGATATATTGTGACTACAACCTTTTATACATAGATAGTTGCCAGTAATTATATTACTTATTGCATTCTGATTATTTGGCAAAGGTCGATGTATAGTTATCTTAAAATAAGAGTTATATAAATTCACTAAATAATCTTGATTTCTGAAATTATTTTGTCCATGAACATTCCATATTGAATTATCTAACCATGGATCTCCTGAAATACTAATACTTACATCAAATATTTCTTTAGCAAATTTATTCCATACATTTATAACTAATCTTCTACCATCATTTTCTATATCAACTTCATTCCCACCTCTAGAATCATAATTAAATTCTACCTCATATCCTCCGCTAATTCCATCTACATTTTTAACATAATTACCAGCACTTTCTGTTGGTAATGCATCTAAAGCTGTGTTTAAATCAGAGTATTTGGCGGTTAGTTTATTAGTTTTTGTGTTTTCTCCTTTTACACTGGGATCTGGAGTAGTACCCATACTCCATTTGAGTAGCTCAGAGCTGCTCAAATTTTCTTGGGCCTTTTTAGCTTCACTTGCTGCATCACCTGTGGACATGTAATATATACTTTTCTTTTCATCATCTGTAGTTTTTTCAAATTCAGTAGCTGTCGATATTACTTTTAGTTTACCTTCATTAGTAATTGTTATGGCATAAATTTGTGGCAGCCCAAACATATAATATCCTTTTGAAGACCATTCATATGATAAACTATTTATCATAGTTTGACCTTTAGCTATTTCTTCTTTATTTCCAGGACGATATATAAATGTTCTAGCTAGCCTAAATTTATCTTGAGCTTCTTTATCATCTATAGGTTTTGTTGGTGGCACTGGCTGCCAACCAAATACCATCCCTGGTTCTTTTGGATATACTCCGTCTCTACCCTCTAATCTAACACCAGCAATCATTACTGCTCTATATCCTTCTAATTCTAACATGCTAAGAAGTTTTTCTACAACTGATCTAATACCTTCTTTTGCTCCTATAACATATTTATCTTTTGTTTCTTGGTTTATAGGTCCACCAATTTTAGTTCCTTCAATTGTTTCATCCCATGTTACTTTTAAATCTTCATTATTATTGTTTTTTGCCCACCATTTTCTTAATACAGTTCTTAACATATACCATGGTGTTCTATTATAGAATACATTTTCAATTTCAATATCTGGCTCTGTAGTTGTGCTTTCATTGCTTGAAGCATCTTCAACATAAAAGCCTTTTTCTCCTAATGTGGTACCGACTGCAGTACCAGCTTTTAAGTCATCATAAAATGGATCTCCAGGTTTTTGACCAAACAATTTTTTTAGTGTTTCATCTAACACATCTTGTTTGGTTATAGTTTTTAATCCGCCTGACGATTGGTTTGCAGGCGGTGTATCTCTTAAATTTAAATTTCCAATTGATGGATCTGGTTCATTATGACGACCATTGAATAAGCCTTCTCCTAAATCAATTAGTTCAAATGTAACTTTCAATTCTACTTCATCTAAATCATATCTTAGATCTTTTAATAAATAAGCATGTATTCCAGAGTGTTTACCTTGCCCCTTTCCTCCATCGTGAAAATCCACTTGACGTCCATAATATGTCCATCCCCAAAATACTCTACAAAACCAATAACCATTTGTTTTTGAAGTTCTATTGGCAATTACTTGAGCTTTAGCAAAGAAAGCTTCTAAATTTACAAAATCTGGATCTACTAAAGTAATTGAAGCTGTTGAAGATCCGGCATCACTTAATACTTCAAAATTTGCATTTCCAACATAAATTCTATTAGTTGGATTTGGGAAAGTATGTATATATGTAGACCCTCTAAATTGTATAGATATAAATGGAGTCATTGGAGAACCAATGTTCTGCCAATCTAGAGTTTTATAAGGCCCAGTTGGTTTATTTGGCATTAAATATTTCCTTTATCAATTTATAAAAATCCTTATGCTCAATTGGTATACCATTTTTGTTTATATGAAATTCTACTTTGTTAATTCTAACACAAGCTCTTCCTACTTCGAAATCAAAAACATCATCATAAATTATAGGCGTTGTAACGTTGCCATTTAGATCAACATGACCCCACTTGTTGCCTTTTATAACCCAAGCTCTGCCTTCATTGAAAAATCCAACACCATCATAAATTATAGGCGTTGTTACTTTACCATTTAGATCAACATGACCATATTTATTGTTTTTTAAAACTCGAGCCCTGTTTTCTGAGAAGTTGGCAATACCGTCTAAATCTAACTTTTTCTTTATTTGTTCACTAGTCATTAAATATCTCTTTTATCAACTTATAATAATCTTTATGTTCAATGGGATAACCATTTATATTTATATCAAATCCAAAATTTTTGATTTCAACCCAAGCCCTACCTTCATGGAAATTGCCAATATTATCATAAATTATAGGCGTTGTTACTTTACCATTTAGGTCAACATGACCCTCTTTGCCATTTTTCTCAACATAAGCTCTGCCTTCATAGAAATTGCCGGCATCATCATAAATTATTGGTGTTGTTACTTTACCATTTAGATCAACATGACCATACTTATTGTTTTTTAAAACTCGAGCCCTGTTTTCTGAGAAGTTTGCAATCCTGTCTAAATTTAACTTTTTCTTTATTTGTTCACTAGTCATATGAATATACCAATTATTTAGCAAGATCCCAATCATTACTAATTATATATTTAATAATACTATGATATCTTTGATGTTTGTTTCTTCCTTCAACAATATGTCCAGTAAGAGTATCAAATTTAATTTCTACATACAGATTATTAAATCTTTCATATCTCGAAAATTTTATTTTATCATCTCTTGTATAAACACATTCGTTAAAAAAATTAGTCTCAATAATCACTTTACCTTTTTTATCAATTAAGCCATAAAAACGTTGCCAATGTGCATATGCATGTCCTAATTCTTTAGTGATAACTGCAGTACCATTATAAAATTCTCCAATTTCGTCAAATTGTAAAGGTATTACTAATTTACCATTAAGATTGACACATCCTGTCTTACCATCTTTTTTTACCTGTGCCAACCCTTCTTTAAATTCAGATGCAACTGAATCATAAATAAGAGGAGTAGTTACTTTACCATTTCTATCTACATGGCCTTCTTTTCCATCCTTCTCAACCCTTGCTCTGTCATACGAATAGAATTCACCAACATCATCATAAATTATAGGTGTAATTATTTCTTTAGTTTTTTTAATACAATGTCCATATTTCTTACCTTTTTGGACTATAGCTATACCATTTTTAGATCTGCCAATACTATCACCTTCACCTTCTATTTTCTTTATTAATTCTTTTTTACTAATAGGATCAACTTGTTTCCATTTACGACTCTTACCGGGATTTCTGTTAGGACTCTTAGCTTCATTAATATATAAAATTTCACTTAAATTTAGTTTTTTCTTTATTTGTTCTCTATTCATTTAAAATATACTCCTTATCAATTTATAAAAATTTTCATGTTTTAATGGATAGCCATCTTTATTTATATAAAATTCAAAATTATTTATTTTAGCCCAAGCTCTACCCTTATAGAAATGTTCAACATCATCATAAATTATAGGTACTACTACTTTACCATTTAGATCAACATGACCCTCTTTTCCATTTTTCCTAACCCAAGCTCTGCCTTCCTGGAAAGAGCCAACAACACCATAAACTATTGGTGTTGTTACTTTGCCATTTTTATCAACATGACCCATTTTATCATTTTTCTGGATCCAAGCTCTGCCTTCATAGAAATTGCCAATACCGTCTAAATTTAACTTTTTCTTTATTTGTTCTTTGGTCATTTATTCACCCATTTTTCGTCTAATAGTAATTTGATCGGCTCTATTAGTTGCTTCATTCATTTCATTAGTTAATCTGTCTGATTCGGCTTGAGAAAGAGTAACTTTGTTAATTACTCTTGGTCTTATTAATTTATTTAATGCATGTACAAATGGTTCACCAATAAATAATGCTTTACCAGGTAGAGGAATTTGGCTTACACCATCTGAAACTAATTTCCCATTCAAAAATTTAGTAAAATATTTTCTATATGAAACTTTGGGTATACCTGGTGCTCTCATCTTTAAAAACTGATACATTATCATGCCTGTCAATGGTTTATTTGATTTTCTCATATTAATAATCATTCTCATCATAGTATGTTGAAATGCGCCCAAGTAATGAATATTCAGTGCATGAGTATAAAATGCATCACTTGACAAGATAAATACAAGAGGTTTTGGATCATGTTTCCAGTTTCTATATATAGTTTTGTAAATCCTGCCAGGAGCAAACGGAATAGAAAATTCTGGAGCAGGCTGCATTGCATTTGCTTTAGCTTGTTGATGTGTCATTTTTCTAACTATTGGTATACCAGGAATTTTGCGTATGCGATTAATTATGGCTTGATACAAACTGTTCATAGTATTATCTTTATTGCATATATAATTATTGGGAGGTTTTTGTGGTAATATCAATTATAACAAAGAAAAATAAAAAAGAGATATTAGTCAAATCATATAAAATTATAAATAAAAAAATTATTATAAATGGTGATTATACAATCAAACGAATGGACTATATTAAATATGAATGCAAAAAGTGTAAAAATATAACAAAAGAAAAATTTAAGTTAAAAGTGAACTTTCTTGATGAGTTGTATATTTGCTCAAGCTGTAAAAGGAAGCTGTAAAAGGAAGCTGACTTGTATATCTAAATATGGTACAGATAGTATTAACAAAGTAACTGCAATTATTCACTCTTATTCTCATTTAATTGTTTCCTAATTTGTGCTTTCTTTTCAATAAGAAACCTATAAGTCATTCTTACAATATCTCTTCTATGCATTCCTTCTTTAAGCATCTTTAATGCCTTTTGTTCTAGTTTAATGTGGCACTCATCACATAAAGTAATAAGATTACGATCATTGTTTGTTTGACTTATTCTCAATAAAATAATATGATGCGCATTAAGCTTCTTAACTTGTGATTTATGTCTGCCACATGCTCTGCATCTATAACCATCTCTTTTATAGACTAATTCACGTATATCATCCCAACGCGGACCATATCTTTTCTTTCTGTTTAAACGTTCCCAGCGCTTTTTTTGTTTGTTAGATACACGTTTCTTGTTCATTATTATTATCTTTAAGGTAAGTTGTTTATTTTAGAAGTTTTAGTACCACCAACCTTTTGGGTTTGCTTTCCAAAAAACATTTTGTATTATAAGTTGTGGGTTCTTAGTTCTAAAAAAATGTTTTAATACTTTCTCACGAATTTCATTAAAAACTACAATATTATCTAAATTAAAATTTAAGACAATTTGAACTTTATATTTGTTATAAAATATGAAATTCAAATCTTTAATATCTTTTTTGTTGACTTTAATTTTTGTGTCACAAAGCTTGATTGACATATATTTATGTTCCCAGTTTGAAAATTTATTTTTCCCTAAAAATATTTCAAACTGGCCAGTAATATATTCATCATCTATACAATATATATTACTATTTGGACTAAATACAACATCACCAATTTTTGGTCTTTTTTTATTGCGTTCTCTTATACTATTATGTAGCTTTATTATTTGATCTCTTGTCATGTTATTTTTCTTGATATTTAAAAAATAATTTTATTATCTTTCTCCTGTCTCTTATGACGTGATTATCTGCAATTTTGATGCGCTCAACACTTGAAAACTTACTTTCATAATATTTTTTCTTTATTTTAAAAAACACACTACCAATTAAATTAGAATAACCAACATCTAATTGAAACTCTCCTATTATTAAACGACTAGAAACTTCAACTGCACCTATCATTCTTCAACCTCATTAAATGCAACATAAATCATTGCATGTTTGATAAAATCTATAAAATCTTTTATTTCTTCTTCTATTTTATCTAAATTAGTTAAATATTTATTAAATTTATATTTGAATTCATGCTCATCTCTCCACTCCCATTGTTTAGCATCTTTTACAGCATCAAATAATTCACTATAATATTCATCTTCCCATAACATATTCCAATGAAGTTGTGATTCATCTTCCCAGTTTGCATAGTATTGTTTTGAATCTCTGAATTCTTCCCAGTCTTTAAATTCTTTAAATTTACCTTCAGCCTTTTCTTCTTCAAACCATTCTTTTACACTAGCTTCAATATAATCATCTATATTAGCAGCATGTTTTAACAAATCACTTATAACTTTTTTGCATTTATTTATTCTAGCTTGATGTTCTTTTAACATTTTAGTAAAATTGGGAGGCACCGCTGGATTCTTTGGTAATCCAAATGTATTTAAAAATGATTGCGCGACAGGATATTGCTCATACAGACAATCTGAATCCAAATAATTATACTCTTCTTCCATATAACTAAGAGGATCTTCATAATCTTCCCAGTCATTATAAGGTTCATACATTATTTAACATCCATGTCATAATTAGTAATTACTCCGCCTTTGTCTAATTTGACAAATAACATAATATTATCACTAGTTTCTTTATCAGCACCTATGAACTGAATGCTAATCACTTCATCTTTTTTTATAAAAATTTCAGCCCACTTAAACATATCAGTTGCACTTTTGATATTATCTAGAAATATATCTTGACCGGTTTGATTCATATGGTCTTCTATCTTTACTTGAATAACTTTTTGCATTTCTGCTGACAATTGATCAGAAGCAATCATAACATTTTTGTTTTCTTTAGTCTCGCCTTTTTTATTAAATACAATGTCTATAATTTCATGTCTAAGATCCATAAAATTTCCTTTAAAATATTTTATCTAATAATTCTTCTTTTACAGAATTAATCTTGTCTTCTAATTCTCCAAATTCTTCAAAAGTTATGTCACTCCACTTCTTGCCTTGGCAATACCAAACAAGGTATATTATTTTTATACTATTCAAGTAATTTCTAAATGGTTTAGAATTCTTTTTAATCCAGTTGCTAATTTCTTTAGTGTCTTGTAAAGACAATCCATGATTTAATAAATGTTCATGAATTTCATGTATTTGAATTTCATTATCTATTTCAACACTATCTTCATGATGTATGAAAGCTTGAATATATTTTTTAAAGTATTCAAAAGTTTTTCTATCTTTTTCTAATTCACAGAAAAGCATAGTTAACCTCCAGAAATATAATTTTCTATATTTCCTCCGCAAAAAATATATTATTCTGGTTTCTTTTTCTTAACTTTTTTCTTTTTATTCATCTTTCGTTTTTTATATTTAAAGTTTTTTCTGATTTCAGAATCTTCTTTACTTTTCAGCCAAAACTTTGAAACATGTCTTTTTGCAAAATGAGGGTCTAATTGTGTTAACATTTCAGTCAATTTAATTGCTTCATTTAACTTCATCTTTTTTCTTTTTCCTTTTTTTCTTTTTCGTGCTTTTAATAGCCGTATATCCAGCTGGTACTTTTCTTCTAACTATTGGACTAACTCTTTTTTTGATACCTTCTACATCTGCTGCTTGTGTTGCTATTTCAAGCGCTTCCTGAAATTTCATTTTTTTACTCCTTTCAATTTTGTTTGTTGCGTACCAAACTTTCTCCTTATTGCACCGTACTTTCTTTGTAGAAAGAATTTACCAGGAACATCATGGACTCTGAATGTCCATGTGTCTAATTTTCTATTCAGCTCTCCAACTCTAGCATCAAACCAAGCTTCACCAACCATCCTTAGTTTACCAGATATAAGAACTTCATTATCTTTTGATGATGTTATGTCGACTATTTCGAAATTTGCTTTTCTTGTTGCAAAGAACTCTAATACCGTTCCTTCGAATATTCTATTTGCTGTACTACAAGTTATACCTTTTTCTCTGAACAGAGCTTTCATTCCTGTTGAATTTATATCTTTAGTTAATTGAATTGCCAATTCATCTTCAGGTATTTCTAACTCTTCACCTTTTTCACTTTTTGGATATTTGTGAGCTGCTTTTTCTTTTTTAATCTCAACTAATAAAGTTTTTAAATATTTTTGTAAGTTTAATTCTTCAAATTTTCCTTTTTCAAAATCTCGGAAATGTTTTAGAGTTAATCTAGCCAATTGTTCATCACTTGTAATTTTATAATTATCTAATAACCATTTAGCAAATTTTGTAGCAATTCCTTTTTTAGCTTCGAATTTGTCTTGAACTATTTGTACTATATCAGCCTGACGTTTAAAGTTTTCTTCAGCTCCAGCTTCTAAAGTTTTTATATCACTTAATGCATCAACAACTTCTTCATCAGTGGCTACTTTAAAACTAGTTTTTTTGTTTTTAAGACGAGTGTCACTAGCTTTTAATGTTATTTCCCCAGCATATGGAGTACTTACGTCAAATTTATCAACGTTAAATCTTATATCGTTGTTGCTTTCTTTCATCTTTATTCTGAATGTAGTATCTGCCGTCAGTGTTCCATGCAATATAACTCTAAATTGAAATGGTCTATATCTAGCTGCACCATGATGTGCATCAGCTGTTAATTTAAATGATTTACCCATAGACTTAGCTAGGTCATTCATTATCCTTCCATCCATCAATGGAAGTAACCATACTTTCTTATCTTTTTCTTGCGGCCAGTCAGCACTGTCAACTGGAGGTTTCATATAATACATAACATTAGTTGCAAGATATTGTATCTTTTTTGTAGTTTGAACATCATCAGCGGCAATATTTTGTGTTGGTACTTGTTGCTGCACTTGTTGTGGTTGCTGCGCTACATTAGTAGGAGGCGTTGGTGTTTCTTCTGGAGGCTCTTGTTCAATTAATAAATCAAGCATCTTTTTGACTCTATTTTCAAACTTCTTTTTTCTAATCATTCTTTATTTCCTTTTTGTTATCGATTTATAGACTAAAGAACCAGCTCCAGCTAACGCTATCATAATGGAATATTTCATTTTAACAATGAATTTATTATATTGCATATCAGCTTCATAGATAAACCAATTATAATTAACTTTTTTTAAAATTTTAAATTTATCTTTAAATAAAGTTTTTTGATTTTCTTTTAAGAATTTTTTAAATTTTTTTTCTATAAAACTTTTAAATGTTGCATGCGGAACTTTATTTGTTATAACAAGAGGCAATGATTTTTTCCATTTCCACTCTAATGTTCTTGGAAACTCATAGGAAACTTTTGGATTTTTTAGAAAATTATCTTTTAGCCATCGCATTGCTCTAAATGCCACTGTAATCCTACGACTTGTTATTTCTTTTACAAAAATATAGTCTTTCTTTATGTCATCACTGATAGTTTCTTCAATTTCTTTCTTTAACTCTTTTTCACTTATTTTGTCTTCACTCTTTGCAGTTACTGGCCAAATAGGGTTGACATAGAGAAGAAATTCATTTTTGTGTGATTCGTAATTATACCAATCAAAACTTTTAGGTTTGATTTTGTCTTTCTTCCCCATTTTTAAATCTTTCTCTTGTAACAGTTTTTTCATAACTTAAATCAAAAATTCTTCTATATTTGAAATCTGAAAAGAATCCTTCACCAGCAATATTGCGTGAAGTAAATATTATTGTCGGTTCTCGACCGCGTATGGCTGAAATTTCGTTAATAATAAATACACATGCAATAGGAAGTCCAGGTAGATTTACCACAAACGGCTGATCGCTTAATATATACTTCTTTTGCTTTACTACTATATCATGACATTGTAAATATGGATTCTTTGACAAGTCTAGATTTACTTTAACCATGATCTGTTCACATGTCTTTGCGTCGACTTCTTCTTCGATGCTTTTTAACACTTCGTCTCTTAATTTCGCTCCGAAATTAAGTAAATATACTTTTTCATGAGACACAACTTACCACCTTCATAAATAATATTTTAATTATCTTGATAAATTGCGTTAATTACTCATAATATGCCCAATGATATTTCCCTGCTCTTTTATATTGTCCTCTACAACATAAACAAATACTCGTATAATTAGTTTTTGTAATAATTGATGCTTCTTTCATGCTTTCAAAAATTTGGCCAGTGTCTAAATTTATAACTGATTTTGATAAGTTCTTTTTATGCTTTTCAGAAAGATGTTTACCATAATTAGGATGATTCTTACCCTTATTAGATTTAGATATCTTTCTCTTTGTTTTTTCAGAGCGACATTTTCCTTTAAGTGAATTGGATATTTTTTCTCTTGTTTCTGCAGAAGGATTTTTATTTGCATCTGATATTTTTTTCTTATGTTCATCAGAAAGTTTTACTCCCTTCTTAGCTTTGGACATCTTTTCTCTTGATTCTTTAGAATAATATTTATTTTTATTACCACCAGAATCTAGATTATAACCTTTAGGATGCATTGCATCTAATCTTTTTATCATTTCTTTTTCAAAATAATCAAGTAATTCTTCTGGTACTACAAAAACAAATATGCTAAAATTTTTAATACCATATTTTCTTAGCGCTCTATTAATTATTTGTTTTTTATTTCTTAAGTGGCTTTTTAAACGAATTGTAAAAGTTCGAGTCGTTTGACCTACATAACATTTATTGTTTATTTTATTTTCTAAAATATATATTTGAGGCATATATACTTAGCTTTATAATCTAGCTGAAAATTGCAGAAATTGTTGCAAACTCTTCTAATAAAGATAATAATTTATGTTTGAAATAGAATTTTTGGATTTCTTTCAGGTTGATTTTATCAACATCTACAAACAAAGATTTGTTAATAGTTAAATTTTTTAAGATTGGATTGTTGCTAATTTTGATAAGTGTCAAATTTCTTTTAATTATTTCTAAATTTTCTTTAACAATATTTAATTTATTTGATACATCTTTCTTTGTTTTCTTTGGAATAGCATTCTCTATTACATTAAGAATTTCTATGCCACTGGCTATCTCACGAGCTGCTTTAAGTGCTTTCTTTTCGCCAAAACCTGGAACACCTCCTATATCATCTGTTTTGTCACCCTTAAATGCTTTGTATATGACTACGTCATAATCTTTTGGTATGTTTACATAAATGTCTTTGATTGGGTGATATACTTTTACATTCTTAAATTCTTGAGCGATTTGTACAAGATCACTGTCAGATGAAACAATAATTACTGTATTATGTTTGCTTAAAAATTTAGAATATAAATATATAATGTCATCAGCTTCTAAGCCTTCGACACCAATTTGTGACATAGGATAATAATTTAAAACATTCTTAATTTCATTAATATTGTTAAAGAGAATTTCCCATATGGGATCATGTTCATAATCGCGACGACATTTATAATCGGGATAAACTTGTTTTCTCCACTCATGTGAGTTTGGATTGTCCCAAGTCATTATAAATGTTCCTGTAAATTTTTTAAAATGTTTGTGTAGCTTTCTAAAAAAAACTAGAAGCATCATCCCGCTAATTGCTTTATAATCTTCTTTTTCAATTTGAACATTTTGTTTTGCTTCTTTTTCTGCAACCCATACTGTCTTGCCTTTCTTTGTAAGAGACTCTACATATTGTTTAATTTTGTTTTTTAAGATTATTGATTTAGCTCTGTGAAATGCAATATGTGCAAGATTATTTCCATCTAATAATATATACTTTTCATCCATAATATTATATATGCTAGAAAAATTTTAATAATTAGTCGTTTAATACTTGCAATTCATTGTTTAAATATTTCTTTGAGACTTCTTCTTCGCTACCATAAGCCTCTAATAAATATTCAACAGTAGTTCCTAATTGTTTGGCAACATACTCTATATTTAATGTTACTTCTTTTTGGTTATTGCTACTTGTCATTATTTTCCTCCACTAACTATTTCATAAGTTTCTTTATTCGTAGTCTCAATTGTTTCAATTAAATAGCATTGATCATCAATTTTTGGACTTACAAATAAACTTGCATCTATATAAAGCTCATTTTCTTTTTTAGAAATAAACATAGGTGCTACTACAACTGGTGCATTAAATAAACATGCTTTTGTGTCCCAAGTTAATAAATATCTTGTTTTTTCTTTAGTTGTTTGTCTAACTACTATATTAGAGCCAAATGCACAACCTTTCATTTTTACAAAAATATCATTTGCTCCATCTATCATTATTCTTTTTAATATGTCGCGTAAAAGACCTTTAGTTGTGTCTTTTCTTCCAAGTGTTTTTGATGGTTTTATTTTGGAAAATATTAGTCTGTTGTGAATCAACCACATATCACCTAATTTATAATGTTGATTTTTAGTTATAGTTATAGTTGCGGCCTTAATTGAAACCATCATTTCTGGTATACCATTACTTGTCATATTTTTTGATAAGTCATAATCTAAATAAAACACTTGGCCCGCAGAAGTTTTTGGAATTGGTTGCAATGAAAAATATATTGGACGAGCTGAATGCATTGCAATTAATTGATTTAAGTCATATTCATTTAATTCAAAAGTAGCACAATTTATAAGCAACAATAAATCTTCTTCGATTTCTGTTGCTTTTTTATATTTTTGTTTTAGTATTGGTTGATTTTCACAAACCTCATCAAAATATTTTTCTTTATTAAATTTTCCCACTATCATCTCTAGCTCTTCCTCTGGCAAATGCTTCTTCAATTTTTTTGTTATCATATTGATCCATCAAAGGAAGCACTTTGCCATAATAGGTAATTAATAAATCGTCTAAATACTCTCGATCAATATGTAGTCTATACATATTCTCAAGTTGAGTAGTAAAGAAATCTGGAACAGGACTTTTATCTTCAATGTTTTTTATATCATTGCCAACAATAATTTTCTCTGCAGCTTGTGTGATTTCATTATTTTCTAATTCTAATTTCTTAATTTTTTCTTGAGTTTCTGGTTTAAGTAAGTTATATGTTTGTTTTGCTCTTTCTTTGTCACCATTTAGAAAAAAATCAGCACCTCTTACATGTATATATAATAACATCTGAGAATCTTCCATACTATAACCAAGATCATCGCATATTGCTCTTATTTTTAAACCAGCTTGTAAATATTGTTCAAATAATCTTTGTTGATCTAGCAAAATATCTTCATTCATATTATATTCCTTTTTGTTTAAAGTCATCACAATTCTTTTTTATTTTAATCCCAATTTCTCTAGAATACATACATATTCTATTTTTCTTTCTAAAATATTCACAACTGATGCAACCATTATTCATAGGTATATCAGTTGTTATATCAAAATTCTTTTCAGAATTGTCATATTCTATAGGATTTAATCTTTCATACATTATAACAACAAGATTGTTGAATATTGTCTTTTTTCGGAAAACAATATTTTCACCATCACCTATATAATACTTTTCCAGCTCTGAGTTTAAAGCATGATAACCAACATACTTGTCGTCTGTAAAATATTTTAGTAGAGTGCTATTACTTGTTACTAAACGGAAATTCTGGTAGATATTATTATAATCTTCTTGAGTTTCCAAGTATACTCTTATTTTGGCCTTTATAATTCCCTGAGTTCCGTTGTTCTCTTTCGAATTCTTCTGTTTCAAATGCTTCAGTATCATATTTCTCAAATAACCTTACTTGTTTTTCAATTAAAAATATGCTTTTTTCTAACAACTTTTTGATATCACACAATAAATTTATTAATTGTTCTTCTCTTTTTTCATCCATTTTTAAATCCTGTCAATAATATTTTTTAATGCTTTAACTTGCTCTTTTAACAAATTAATAATCGAAGCCTCGACATCTGCATATTCAAAATAATTATCGTCTCCTATTTGAGTACTATTTTGTGACATAGGTGCTGGACTCGGACAATTGTCTATACCATGTCTAGACATATTTATAGTGTTTCTAATATCATCACAAATACGATTGATTTTTGGTGCCACGTCTTCTAAATAAAGATCAGATTCAATATCATCTCCTTGTACTGTTTGTTGAACGGCTTGATCTAATTCTTTATGTAAACTAGACATAGCGTCGTCTACATCAGATGTTTTGATAATTTCAATTTCATCTTCTTTTACCATTTTTTTATTTAACATCTTCTACTCCATACTTTATTCTAGTTAGTATTGCATTCACTCTGTGAGCAATATATATGTATAATATATCTTCTTCTTTTTCATCTAAATCTTCAACTTTTTTATCACGCCAATTTACTGTTAATTGTTGGTCATTAAAGAAAACATAATATAAATCACTTATTTTTTTAATTTCAAATTTGTTACCAGGAAATTCTTTATTCAGTCTGTCTAATAACATCATCCATACTCTCTTGAATTGACTGGATTGCATCAGCATCTTCACGAAGTTCATCAGGAGTTATTTTCTTTTTAAAGTATACAAAAAGTTTTCTTATATCTTTTTTAGATATATCTGGAATTTTTCCTGCGACAACTTTAATTTGTTCTCTCTGAGCTATTCTTGTTTCTTTGATTTCTTTTTCATAACCAAGATATGTTTTTAAGCCATCTAAGAAATCTCTTTGCTCATCAGAATTAAATAATTCAAATTTTTTTGTTATATCAGACATTGCCACCTCCAATTATATTAGCCCATGTTTTTAATTTTAACTTAAACATAGGATCATAAATATTATACTTATTAATAAAGTATGCCATTTCATCTTCAAAAATAATATTAGCTTTTTTATGCTCAATAGCGATATTATTACTATCAACAATATAATATTCATAAGGACCAGCTTCTATATCAACAAAGCATACTTTCGTTGTTTTTACACCTTCTTCTGTAGAAGAGAGTTTGATTTTTCGTCGTCTCTTTGGTGTAACAGCAATCTTATGCATACGTTTCCAGTAACTCCATTTTTTACATTCTTTCATAATTTTTACATAAGTATTTAAATATCTGAATGGTTTAAATATTAAATCATTTTTTTCTTTTGAATATGAACACAAAAATAATCCTTGCTGATCTCTTCTATGTACACTATTAAAAACACTAAAAAAGCGTACATCTATTTGACCTTCTGGGTGTCTTGAAGAAGTTTGTCGACTTTCTTGTGGCACTAAACAAAAATGTAATTTTTTAATTTGCATTCTAGTTTTTTTATATGGTTCTGGAACATTGATGAATACTGTATATGTAGCTTCTGACCACTTAAGATCTAAATGAGAAATATTAGAAACTAATGGATCGTTGTATAAATAAAGTGCTTTATTGTCTTTTAAAAATTTTTCTAATCTTTCTCTAGCTTCTGTCAATATACCACTATTTGTCATTTTAGTCACTGAATCCAAATATAGCTTTAATTGTTTTGTTTATAACTTTTGATAATTGACAAAAGTCATCTTCTGGCATTTGTATTGTAACATTGTTATACATTAAGAATATAACATCATCTTCTCTCCATGTATATATTTTTAAATTCTTATCTTCAATACCTGCAAGAATTGCCGTTGTGTTTGCTTCATCGTTGGGGACGTTATCAAAATTTTCATCCATCATTTCTATTTCAGCATCTTTGCTCATATTATTCTACCCTTCTATTGTGATTTTTTGTTAGTCATTTTTCTCCAGTTCGTTAGGATGATTTTCATCCATCCATTTATTAAATTCATCAGATCCGGTAGTTTCTGTAAGAGATGTTCCGGTGAAAACAAATGTTCTCTTTTCTTTCCAATATTGTTTTAATATAGGGATAAAAGATTCTTTTATATTACAATAAGGATATTTATTTTCTTTTTCCTGTTCCGGTGATCCCCATTTTAGTTGGTATGCAGTGCCACAAATAAGACATACTCCTTCTCCTGAATAATCTGTCCATCTGCATCTTAACGGATTTCCACAGATGATACATACTTCAGTTCCCTTCAACTCTCTATTTGCTTCTAAATCATAATCAAATTTTATTCCTGCTTTTATCATTTGTTTACCTCCAAATAATTTAGGCTGTATATATTGTTTTTACAAACAATACCTATCTTTATCTCCTCCTGATATAGCTAAACATGAATTCTCCTTATCTATTATGGCGTTGGCAAAATTTTCATCCATCATTTCTATTTCAGCATCTTTGCTCATGCTATTTCTCCTTTCTATTATGTTGTTCTTTAAGAAAATGTTTATAATATCCATCGTTACCAGCAATAACATGGCCTAAATATGTAAAACATGAGTTCCCATTACCTGGTAATTTTCTGCCACATATGCAGCAGTTATAACTCATAATATTTCCCCTTCAAATATTTCTTTTGCAAAATTATATGCATATTCATTTATTCTCAATTGAACTCTAAAATTTTCAAGTTCTTTAGGGGTAATAATCTCACATTTAATATCACTGTCTAATTTATTATATTCTCTATTAAAGTGTATTGATACTGCTATAAAATACTTGCTTAACATATTCTGCATGCATAGTATCATCCCTTCACTCATTATTTCATTTGGATCTTTTTTAAATAGAGATGAATAATCTCCTTCTAATAAATTATTTTTCTTCCACCATTTTTTTAGAAATGTAAGAGTATTTGCTAAATTAGTCATTATTTTTTCTGTGTCTGTTATAACATTTTCTTCTATAATTTTTAGAGCTTCTTTGTGTTCGTTATATCTAATAACAGCTGCTTTAGTTTTTAATTGAGCTGGGAATATTATTTTATCTTTTGGCAAATCTCTAAATTGAGCTTCTATAAAAATATGTGGATCAAACATGGAATCTTTTTTAAAAAATTCATATACTGCCGCAAAATACGGCCAGTTTTTACTTTCTCGGGGATCTTTCTTGTGTGGGAGAAATTTTATAAAGTACCCTCTTTGATTACAAAATCTTTGGTAAGCTTTATATATATCCCAAATCCTATAATCTCTACCGGTAAAATCATATTCTTCAAATATTTCCATATTACTAATTATGCAAAAAAGGCCATCCGAAGATGGCCTTTTGAATAAAAATTTATTTATTCATCTTTTAATTTTTTTCTTAATTTGTCTTTAAAAGCATCTAGTTTGGCTTTTTCTGTTTTTTTGCTTGTAGGTTTTTTATCTTCTGTTGTTTGCTCTTTTTCTGGCCTCTCATCTTCATAAAATTCTTCTTCGGTTGTTGCGTCTGTAAGTGCCTTAACATATGCATCAATAGCTGCTTGCATTTCTTCTTCAGTCCCAAATTTTGTTATTTCATCTAGAGCAACTCTGTTGTCAAGTATTTCATTAATTTCTTTTGCTTCATCAGCAAGTGGTGTTGATTTTCTTTTAATCTCAGAAGTATCATAACTTGGGAATGTTCCTTTTTCAGTCTTTGGACCTTCTTCTTTGCAAACATTAAAATCATAACCATCAACAACATCTGTAATGTCTAGATCGTTATCAAGCATGCTTTTTACCATTCTCTTCCAAATCTTTACACCTGCTCCCCAGACTCTAACTGCTTTAGGATCATCTCCTTTTCTCTCAACGATATTCATAAGATATTGAAGTTTACCTTTTAAGTCTTTTGCAACTTGAACTAAAGTTTTGTCATTAGTTCTAAAAAATCTTTTTCTTGATTCACATGCTGGACAATTGCATGGTTTACCAGTTTCTTCATCAATTTTATAACGAAGACATGGATACCATACTCCATCAATTCGATGTCTTGCTGACTCTAAATAGAATAATTCGCCATTTTCTATAGCCGGTAGGATTCTTATGAGGTTGTCGCCCCAATTTGGCTTCCACCATCTAATGCTGCCGCCACCACTGTTGTTAAAAGCCTCTCGTAATCTTTCTAGATCAGAATTTGTGTTTGTTTTACTCTTTATTCCTTTTTTTGTTGCCATTTCTTTATTTCTCCTTATTTTGTTATGTCACTTTTTTAAGAGTTGTGAGAACTCTAATTTGTTATATAATTATGCTATTATTTGTTTTATGTAATTCTTCTTCAATCATACCTTGAGAGCCGCAGGCCATGCATGTGGCTAACCACATTTTTTTGTTTTCTAATTCTCTCATTAAAGTTGCTTTATTTCTTGTACTTTTACATTTAGGACAAATGAATCCTTGTAGCTCTATTTCCATCTATTCTTCATCATCCATTTTATAGTTTATTGCAGCAAACATCAAGTTGACAACTTCTTCAAAAACTTTATTGTCTTGGAGTAATTGTTTAGCTAATTGTTTTCTGTTTTTAACTGCTTCTTTTATATCTATTTTTTCAGTGTTAACATCATATATCATATCACTACCAGTATCACTGTAAGCTAAGTCTCCAATAACATCTAATGTTTCTAGCACTACTTTTTTAATGTCTTGTGAATTGTTAACTTCATTAAGTTCTTTTTCTAAACTATTTAACATTTCATTCATATTAGTTTTATTCATTTCCATAATCCTTTAATATATAAATATCCAATTAAACCAAAAACACCAATATCCATAAAATCTTTTATTATTTTTTCTTCAGTCAATTGTAATTCAACTCTTTCATCTTCATCAACTTCTAGATATTTCCTTATCTCAAAAAATGCATCACCAATTCTTGTTAATATTCCAACTTCACCTGTACTAGATATATTGTCTGTTTCATATACATCTTGTTTGTGATCAAATCTTTTTGTGGCTTCTAATAATGCTTTTAGAAATTCTTTTGATATATTGTGTTTACACTTTAATTCTTCAAATATTCTATTTATTAAATCTTCCATAGAATAAATTATGCTTTAAATATTTTTAAAATCAATATTTCGTAAAACTTTTATTACAAAAGTTCTTACTTTACGCGCCAACTGATATTCGAAATATTCATGCAAAATCTCATATGCTACATCATCATTAGAAAGTTTTAATTTTCTCTGAATACTATCTATTGCATCGCAAGCATCATCCATGACATCATCCCAAATTTCTGACTCAGTATTTATTAGATATTTAATCATAGATTTAACAAATGCTTTAGCATACAATTCTTTATATGCTGCAGCATTTGCAATAATTTGAGATTTTGTTATTTTACCGGCATCTTCATTTAGCTGTTCATCTAAATTTTTTAAAAAATCATCCAGCTTTTTCATTAGTTTGCCTCTCCACCTTTATAATTTAAGTGTCTTTACGTATTTTATAGTTTTATATTTGTTATAGCAGAAATAACAGCTTTTTTAAATTTAGGCCACAATTTTTGGAGTCTTTCTTCTACTGCATAAAATTCATCATCTTTTTCAGTATAACCCATTGAAGAAGTAATTTCTAATACCGCTTTTTCTACAAAGCCATCTTCATCTTCCCAAACATTTTCATATGTTCTTAAATTTGTTATTAACATTTTTTTGTTTGCTTCTATATACGCTTGTATATGCTGCGGTTTAAGATGTTTCCCTAAATCTTCATGTATATCTCTTCCCAAGGCTTTGCCTCTAATTGGTCCAGGTTTCTGTCCCATAGTGCCTTTGTCTTTCTTATTAGGTTTGTAAGCCATATTCATCATATCGCCTTTCATAGTTCCTTCTTTGTATTCGGGGTTACCAAGTCTAATTTTCTTAAATTGTTCCATGCCTTTCCCGACCATATTTAAGTAACTTTGAAAATCACCTTTCCAAGACTTTGGAGCTTTTCCTGATTTAACATAACGAGCCATGTCTCTTAACATTGCTTGTATTTCTTGTGGTCTATAATCATTCGGTGATTTTTCTTTTTTAGTGCCAGGTCCACTTGCTGAATTTGGGTCTTTTACCATTTCAAGCATTGCCTCTTCAGACATATCAATGCTTTCAACAGCATTCATTAATTCCACCATTTCCTGACCATTTTTTGAATGTTTCATTTTCACACCTCATTTAAAGTTCAAATTTGTTATAATTAGCTTTCGGTATTGTTTTCTCTATTTCATATTAGAAGGCAATAGTTTTTACGAAAGAAATAATGTCTTTTAGCTTTTTATTAATTGCTGCTTTGACATTTCTGTTGTTTACTTCAAAATTTTCAAAACTATCGTCAATTCTTTCTCTATCTTTTAAATGCGCAATAAATAATTTCTTTGCAATTTCAAGTGCTTTACTTTGTTGATTGTTGTTTAACTTTATTCTCTTAAGCTTTCCAATTTTATTATTAGTTTTATTTGTTTTAACAAATTTTAAAACGTTTTGTATTATCTTATCGCCAACGTCTGAAGCGAAACCGGCAAAGTCTTCATCAAAATCAACAGCGACATCATCAAAATTGTCGTTAAATTCATCTTGTGAACTCTCTAAATAATCAACTAAGAATTCTTTAGCATATTTCTCAGGTGTCATTTCCCCTGAACCACGTCTATTTAATCTTTTTTCTTCTTCCTCTTTCATACGTCTGAAATCTGCCATTCTTAATAAAGTATTAGTTTCTGCTCTAGTCAATTTATATTTTTTTCTAATTGTAGTTGTCATATTAGAGTATATTTCATCATATGAATTATCATTTAATATCTTTTTTAATTTTGGCGATTCTGGAGCATATTCGTTGAATTTATTTGCTTCATCTAGAATACATTCTTTTGATAATTTAATTAGATCAGCAACTTCGTTTATAATTTCATCATTCAAGTTCATATCTCTTTCCTCCTATATTTTAAATTATCTTGTTAGTAAATTAGATATTTTTAGAGATAGCTTGAATAATATTGTTCATTTCAGTTGTTGCTTCGTTGATATTTTTAAATGTAAAATTTAAAATGTTTTCATGTCCTCTTGGCGTCTCAATTTGTTCTTTTATAATGTCATATAAACTGATGTTGTTATCATTAATGCAAAATGGATTCTTTTGTAGCTGCACATGAATCTTATTGTTCATTTCAAAAACTAACATAGTGTATAAATTTTCACTATAGTAATAATTAAATATATTTTTGTCATAACCTTTCCAATCAATTTGTGAAAAATATCTAGTAAATAATACTGGTACATTAGAAAAATGCTTAACATATTTATTTACATTTTTTTCAAATTTTTCAAAAAATGATACTTTGTGCTGCATGTATTTTTTAAAATTTAACATATTGTGATTTTTTTCAATAAAATATAATAAAGTGCTAACATCAAATGTCTCTTCCATTAATAACAATATAGACAAATTAGTTTTTCTATTTTTTCTTAGCAAATCATTTAACGCCAAATATCTGCCAAGTTCTGTATTAATGTCTGGAAATATAACATCTACTGGCGTAAAACTATCATTAAACTTATTTCTAAAATCTGCAGAATCAACAGTATTAATATGTTTACATACTTCTTTTGTTATAAGTGTTTTGTCTACTAAATTTTCTTTTATCAATATATCTACACAAGATGGTGCTTTCTTTATTATTTCGTTTTTAGCACCACTAGCTCTCTCACTTCTAAGATGATGATCGACAAATAATTCAGTTTTTTCGCCAGCAATATTTTCTGCAAAATCAACTGAGATAAAACTATCACACTGAGTAAGTATGTGTGAATAATCTTTCCCATAATCAACTGCATATGCATCACTGATATTATATTCAGAGTTAACTATTAATTTAGCTGAATATAAGCCATCAAGATCGTTATGAAAAATCAGTCCTGTTTCCATATTTATTCCTTTTCTACTATTTTTAAAAAATTTTCTACACATTCATATATTGATTGATAAATTGCGTCATTGACGTTTTTGCTTGATCTTTTTTGAATTAATGCGTCGTCTATTTTACGCCATTCTATAAATGTTTCTTTGTCATCAATTAAAAGTTTTTTATTTCCATCGACTTCTTTAATATCAATTTTATAACCTGAGAAATCTCTTCGTAGTTTTTCTAAAAGCGTCATCGTTACTCCTTTTTAGCTATTAATGCAAAATAATTTCTTATTCCTTGTTCTTGCTGATGTATAAATTTAAAATCACCTTTATATAAATATCTATAATCACTTATAGGAGATTTTCCAACTTGTTTATATGAATCTTGATCTAAGAAAATTAGGGTCCCTCGATTAATTACTCTTGTATGTCCAGGATCTCCCCATGCCCACTCTGAATCATGTTTTGGTACTGAAAAACAAAATATACCATTGGGTTTTAATATTCTCCAATACTCTTCAAATTCTTCAAAGAAGTTAATATAATCACCTTGTTTACCTAAATGTTCTAAAACTTCATAGCAATGTAATTCGTCAAAATAATTATCATCAAACGGTAATGGTCTAACATTAAGATCCCAAACAATATCTGGACTATGATCTTTATTAATATCTAGTGTTATCAATTTATTCCATTTATGATTATCATCTATTGCTAATTGTTTTATGCGACTACTGCCACACCCCATCAATAATTCCATTAACTTACCACCAATTTCTCATGGCCTACGACACAACGAGGGTCGGCGTATATTTTAAATCCGGCCATTCTAATTCTAGAACAAAATGCAACATCTTCCCCAGCTGCATATTCTTTTCCATTTATGTTGGCAGCAGCGTTTACAAACCATGGCTTTTCTAATTTTTCTACAACACCTTTCTTTATTAACATAAATCCCATACCTGCATGGAAGCATTCTATTAAATCTTTACCACGATTTAATGTTTGGGGTATGTTAGCCCAAGTTAGTTTTGCTGGTGTTGCATCATCACTATTTTCTTCTTTTTCAATAAAGCAAAATGTTGATCCATCTTTTCTATAACATCCAGTGACAACGTCACAACTTCTTTGTTCACAATCTTCTAAAAGTAATTCGAATGCTTTTGGCCAAAATATGATGTCTGAATCAATCCACATTATATAATCATAATCAACTTTGCCATCAAACGGTTTGTCTGTAGTTTTTATCATATTTTCAACTGATGCTGCACCTAAACATTTTTCTCGGACTATGAAAACATTTGAGCCACCATGACGAGAAACAGTCATATTAATATTATTTTCTCTGCAGTATCCAGTAAGTCTAACCCAACTGTCAAAAAATTTTCCTGAAAATCCTCCAGTAGGGCCAGGTAAGCAAAATACTATATTAAGCTCTTTCTTCTTTTTCATATTAACCTCTTTTTATATTGTAAGTTTATTTACCAATGTTTTAAGTTTTAATAATTCTATCTCAGCAGTTTTAGATTTTAGAATATTCAAAAATTGTTTGTCTATATCTTTTTGACCATCAGAAACTTCATCTAATTCTTTCCATATCTTTTCCCAAATGATTTCATCTTTGTTCATTTAAATGTAACCACCTCATTGTTTAAGTCTTTTATCAAATCAGCTTTTGTATGATAATAACTTACAGTCCTTCTGTTGTCTATCCATCTTTCTGCAAACCAGCCATTCATTGATTTAATTAGATCATAAGTATAACTTCTTATAACAATGCCAATTTCATTATCTTCGGTCATAAAATTTTACCTCTATTACAATTGTTGGCAAAGGACAAAAATATAATATTTTATTGTCTCTATCCCAATAGAATCCTATCCATAAGTCATACCATTTCCATTTCAAAGATATTTTCATTATTTTTTCTTATCCTCCTTCCAGCTTTCTTTATGTATTTTCTTAAACATATGATTACATGTCAATACCCAAAAATCATCAGTGTATTTATCATCTACCTCAGAATAAAAGTTTAATGGTATTTTAGCTCCACCTTTATATGAAGTACCGCCGCCGAATGAACCAAAATAATCTTTGCACATTTGATTAACATCTAGTGAAACATTTGATGATCTTACTGATACTTCTAAATGTTTCTTATCAATAATTGCAAATATAACAGCTGTATTAACTGATTCCATTCTTGCATACTCATCTGCTAAAATAGCTATTACATCTCTTTGAGAAGTTGGAAGAAATCCAACTCCACCCACAAAAACGCCATTAACTTCATGTGAATTTCCTTTCTCATGTAGCGTTGTTCTTCTTTCATATAAATAACGAGGATATGGATAATTCATTATCTTTTGTAAAGATTCTTTATCTGATAATTCTAATAATTCTTGGTAAGCAGAAAAATCTTCTTTAGTCATTTTTTCAGATGTTAAATCAAATGTATCTGTTCTTATTCCCAAAAGTAATGCAGTAAATACTATAATATTCTCTGGGCTTTTCTTTTCTGAATCATCTAAGAAACTAAGTTCTTTCATTAAATTCCAAACTATAGTTGCACATGAACCATATGAAGGCTCAACTATTTCGAACTTGCTTCCAGATTTAATTTTGTGGTGATCTATAGTGAATGTTGCATATTCAGCACAACTATTATTTATTGTGCAATCAACACATATATTTTCTGCTTTATTATCAATATCTTCAGTCACTTTTTCAGCCAGAATATTTAACACATTAATCATAGTTTTATTTTGTGGATGAGAGACTTCACCCCTATAAAGTATTTTTGAACTAATTCCAAAATGTTTAAGTATGAGACTGAGCCCAAAAGCACTGCCGAAAGCGTCAGGATCTGGTGCATCATGCACACAAATGTTAACCTCAGTGATATTTTTTTCTTTCAAGTATTCTATATAATTTTTAAGTTTGTCAACCTTAGTTGTTTTTTTCATATTTTTAATTATGCATTGGTTTAAATGGTTTTTTCCAATGGCTACAAACACCCATCTTTGGTTTTATACCTTTGCGAAAGTAATAACAATTTTTTGTTTTGCTATCATGAAAATTTTTATAAAAGTCACTACTATATTCACAATTATCACAACTTTGCCCTTTTAATAATCTTATTGTCAATTTCTTCAATTCTGCATCTGACATTTTTTTGTGTCTAACCATTGTTCGTTACTACTGAATGTTGGTTAATAAAATCTTCAACTACACCTTTTAATCTTTTATAAAGTATTTCATTATATGTTGGACCAAATTTAATAACCATTTCTAATTGTTTTTCTATATCATATCCACAATGAGTCCAATGATGATTAATAGCAATTTGTTTGAATGCTGTATTTGTTTCTGGGTGAATTACAGTTCTTGCTTGAAATGTATATTTAGGAAAATCTTTTTGTAATTTAGAGATGAAGCTCATCATCATTACTCTCCTCTGTCAGCTGCTTTTAGTTCTTCATTGTTTTCTGTTAGATATTTAATGATATGCATATTGTCATTTAGCCACATAAACAATATGTGAGATAATGCAGCTGTCTGTCTTTCAGTCAGATCTATTCCAGAAAAATCATCTAATGCATGTGTAAGTTCATGTACGAGTGTTACTTTCATTCTATATGCATGATTTGCTGTTGACACAAATATTTCAAGATTATCTGAATCACATGTACCATTCACAGACGTGCCATTGTCATCATAAACTGTTTTATCCCAAATAATGTCATACTCTCTGTCTCCAACTTTTGTCTTTTTTGGTCTTTTAGTTTTAGACATATTATTCTCCAATCTTTATGATATTTTCATAAATTAATATATGTTTTTTATCAACTTCTTCATCTAAATGAAGATGACCTATAAACCACTTCTTATATTTAGCATGTCGCTTAACATATTCTAAATATTTTGTTAAACTATATGCTTCAGTTGGAGAGAATTCTGGTAAATATCTTTTGTCGACTTGTTCTATAATACTTTGTGGTGCCGTATGTGTTATTATATAATCAACTTCCCAGTTGTTTTCTTCTAAAGATTGAATGCCTAATTTTTCTTCTTGAATATTTGGTATTTCTTGAGACCACCAAGAAATATGTTCTCGCCTTCTGTATTTGTCAATAGATTTAGCTCCTCCAAATACCCAATACTTTTTCCCATCGATTATGTAAACTAACCCTCTTTTTAGATGGTATATGGAATCTATAACTTCTCCAACTACATTTTCGCAAATATAATTTTGGTTTTTTGTGTCTATTTCATAAAGTCTATCAAAATTTTCATGATTGCCATCAATAAACAATGTAGTGAATTTTTTACCTGACAGCCACTCTAGCCAATGTTGTTCATGTCTACAACTTTCATTAACATCCCATACTAAACCAAAATCACCCGTTATTATAACATAGTCTTGTTTAGTGAGATATCTTCCTTGTTTAAATCGTTTGTGGCTTAATCTGCTAACATTAGCGTGTGTGTCTCCCGTAACAAACACACTCATTACAATCCTCTTTTATAGCTGTCGATAATATCTAAATAATTTTGAGCTGATTGTCTATTACGACCTAACAAAATTGTAAGTATTTTATCATATTCTTTAGTAGAACCAGCAACTTCATATATGCTGCCGCCTTTTAAATGAACAACCCACTCTCCACTACCATCATTGCAAAGCTTATATCCGCTTACACCAATTATTTCATCATTTAGAAAATCAATAGGTTGCTTTGTTTTCTTTAGTTTGAGTGTCATATTTTTCAACTGCCTTTCTGATTAGTTTTGTTTCTTCATGAATATTCTTTAATATTTTAATAGTATCGTCTACGCGAAAGATTGCTCTTAAAGCTAAAGTTAATATACATATTATTATAACAATTGCTCCTAAAGCTGTTCCTGTATCCATATTGATATCTATGCTTTAATACTGTCTTTTATAAGATTAAATTCAGTGAACCATTTACTTTTTTTTACTGCGTTGAAAGCTTTTTTATTTTTATCTATTTTAAATATTTTAAGCATTGCGATTTTAAACCATTCTCTACCATAATCAGTTTTTAATTGCTCTAAGCACTGGTGAGCAATAGTATATCTTGCACCACTTTCTTTAGCTAACAACATACTGCGCTCATAGTTTTCTTTTATTTCTAAATCTTTTGTTACGTCAATGTTCCATTTAGTTGATATTATATTTTGGTAAGTATCAGCCCACTGCTCTATGAGCCTTTCGGCAAATTTTAATTTATCTCTTTTCTTTTGATAGTATGCAACAGCAGAGATCCAATACAAATTTTTATACTCAATATCATATTTAACGCACCAATATTTGAAATAAGTAGTATGTATAAATATATCACTAGGAAATATATTAATCATATCATTATTTCTCATATAGACAACTAGCGACATTTTATTGTCGTGTTCTACTATTGGTTGCATTATAATAGTACAAGGTTGTCTACCTTTTAAACTATAATCGCTTTTCTTCCATACTTGAATTATTTTGTCTCTACTATGTATCTTTTTCGACAAAGCTTCTTTCATTTGCCCATTTAAACGATTAGCATAATGGTAAGAATATAAACCAGAATCTTCAATTCTGTTTTCCCAATTTTTACTAAAATAATATGATAAACCTGGATTAGTCACACTAAATATTCTATCAGAACACTCACGTAATATCCATGGCCAATTACGCTGTGCAAATGGGAAAAATAGAATATTTTTGTTCATATCTGTTAATGTAAATGTTAAGAAAGGAAGCTCTCTTCTTTTTGCTTTTATTTGACCTGTATCTTTTATATCATGCAAAATATCTAGATATGCATCATTAATGTCTTTATATTCATCCATATTAAAAATTATGCGGAAAACTAAGAAAACTCCGGGGGAAATATAGTTTTAACTGTTTTATGTGTTAAATTCATAATATTGTCTTATTTTCTAAAGATAATTAAAATAGAAACTAGAGGATTGTTATGAAACTATTTGAAGCAATGAATTTACATGAAAGAAATGTTCATGATATAGCTAAAGAATACAATGGTTTGCGAAAGAGAGTTGAATTACAGCTTAAAGGCAAAAAAGATGGTGAAAAACTTAAAGCTGCTATTAGTGGTTGGGTTGGTGGAATGGAAGGCCTAAAAAGTGTTCGCCAGCTAATCGGAATGTTACAAAAAAATCCTGCGTTTAAAAATGATGCTGTCGACAAAGCTATAATTAAAATTATAAACGAACTCATTAGGGAAAGTAGTGATGAGAGATCAGAAGTAGCTAAAAAACAACAAGCGTCTACTAAAAGACAAGAAAAAATGCAAACTGTTATCCCACCAGGAACAACTTTGTCAACAGGTGTTTAAACCAGCTAATTATAAACAATTTATATAATTGTGTGAGATAACAAAAGTAATATTCTACAGTTAATTTAAAATCACAAGAATTTAATTCACCAACTTTTACATAAGCATAAGCAGCAGATTTTAGAAAGCAATCTAAGCCGGCTTTATGAAATCTCTTTCTTACTGCTTTATCAAAGTTTTCAAACATTAATTCTTCAAATTTTTTTTCTGATCTTTTTTCTAAACGCCATAAAAAACCTGCAATAACTCTCTTGAAGTAAAAAATAAAACTACATTCATCATTCATAAGTATTTTGAATGTTGCTCTTATCCCTAATATTTTATTACCTTCAATATCTGTCATAACATACCTTTCTATATTTAGAATACAAAATCAGGAAAGTCTTTTGCATATGCATGTAATGAACCGCCAAAATAAGTAAAACTACCAATTTTATAATTTAATTCATTGGCTATATATTCTTGAATTTTACATGCTAGCCAAATATCAACAACAAAATGAATAAGTAAATCATTGGATCTCATTACATATATACCATGTACTTTATTGTTTCTTACTAAGAATTGATAATGCATTGAACATGGAATTCTTCTCTTTCCACCAATGTTTTGGTGATCTTTTGAATAATTAAAAATTTGCACAATACCTTGTCTTGAATCTGGTGACTCTTTAAGCTCTTCAATTACTTTTGTAATTTGATCTTTTATTAGAGCAGGATCACTAATTCTTTCTGAATAAGTATATGAAAATTTTTGTTCATCTTCTAAAAATTGCTCCCACAATGAATATCTAGATTTGTGAGCATCACCAGGGTTTTTAGATTGACCACACAAACGATCTTGTAACTCAAGTTTACAATATTCGATAATAGCTTGGCACTCTTCAGGATAAAAGATTTTTACCATTTCATCTAATTTAGCATCTGCTTGTGAAACTTTATATGAATAACCAATTAGTTCTTTTGTATAAAAATCTTTATTCCCTTTTACCCATTTGTCTTGCATGTGTGAAATTGGGACAGTAATACCAAGTTCTTTTAATTCCCGCCTTAATTCATTAGCAGCTTGTTCATGATCTGAAAATATTCTACTCATATTCAATCTCCTCATTTTTATTTATGCTATTAATTACTATATCCATACCTTTTTGCCAAGCTTTGTCAATTATTTCTTGTTTTTCTTTTTCAGCTTTGCTTAAGTTGTCAATTGGCATATATTTTTGGTTTGCTAAACAATTAAGCAGATGCTCTAAAAAATCTGCTTCAATTATTAAATGTTTACCACTAAGAAGTCCTTTAGTTATTTCTTTATTGCCCATAACTTCTTAAACAATTTTAAAAATTCTTGTTCAGCTTCTTGTGGATTATAACAATCTAAATGTTTAGTTTGATAGTCTGTTGGTGCAAAGTGTTGATCAAAAAGATTATAATATTCTATATTTAGCCATCTAACATCTGCTTCTTTAATTTGTTTGTGTATTGCGTCATTTAATTCCAGATTAAATTTTTCTAAAATAACACATTCAATTTTATTTTCGAATGGTTTAATTTTTTCAAAAACATGATGTTTTAATGGAGAAGGAATGTCTGTCATATATGTTTCTGTAGCATCATGTAACAATGCTAATAATTGTATGTTTGAATCTACAAATTCTTTAGAAACATTTATAGAATGCTCAGCGACACTATAAAATCTTTTTGTGTGGCCACACCACCTACACTGAAATGCTAATGAATGAGCAATGTCTTCTATACAAACATCTTCAGAATTCATGTTATCATAATGGAATATTTTTCCTGTATAAGTTTGTATCCAATTTAACATTTTTACTCCTTTAATATTGTAATCTTAAAGCTTCTGAAACTTTATTCATTATATATTTGTCATCACGAAAAGCTACTAATCTAACTACTGGGAATACAGTATGTTTTAAGAAAGACTCATAAAGATTATATTGTTTGCGATATCCGTCTTCACCACTATTGTCTTCTAACCAATCTTTCTTTCTGTCCATCTCTGCCATCTTTTTAAATCCGCTATCAAGTATAGTCATAAACAAAATAACTATCTTTTGATTTGTTCTGTAATATAATTCTTCTATTTTCTTTAAGTGCTCAAGCCAATATTTATGATCATAATTATTACGATAATAAAGACCATATACACATGAGCTTATATATTGTCTATCAACAACAAGTGAGTTAGTTATATGCTTTGGTAAAGTTGGGAAATATTGTGCATAAGCTAAATCACGACCGACTGAATAGTCGTCGACATTAATATCAGGATATGAGCGATGTGTTATTCTCATACCTAAATCTTTATAGATTTGAATATCAGGAAAAAATTCTTTTATTTTATCACAAGTGTAGCTTTTACCGCACCTTCTGACTCCATCTATATGTATCATAAATCTTCTTCTCCTAATTTAATAGACCCAGGTGGATTACCTTTAAAACGTTTAGCTGTTTCAAAAATAATAATATTTAAATCTTTTTTAGTTTTATAATCACAATTAGTTAAAGCAACTGTTTCATTTTTTGAAGTAGTCTTATCTGGGTTTTCAAAAGTAATTATGTAGTAATATCCTTTAAGAAAAGTAAGATCATTTTTGCTAAATTCTTCATTGATTACTTGAGCTATGCGATCATTTAAGTGTTTGGCAAATCTTTGCATGTCTTTTGCAATATAATCATGCTTATCCATCTTCATCTCTTAAATCCTTTTTCACTGTTTCACGAATTAAAATGTCTACTGCTTCTTTTGGTAAAGAAATTGTTACAATTGGATTGTTAGCCAAACAATCAGTTACTGAAAATTTCCATCCATCATTAATTTTCCAAAATCTATATATTCTCTTGGCTATTAAATAGCCAGTTTTATCATGATCTTTCTCAATAACTTCCCACATCTTATTTTCAGAAACAGTAAATTCTGTATTATCTATTTTTGACATAATTTTATTACCTACTATTTTATTTTTTCTTTAATGTCCTTGCTATTAGACTCATTACTAATTTTGCTTTATCTGCTGGTAAATCTTCGATTTCTGTCCATTCTCCATCTTTTAATCTAATCTCTTCCCCAATAGTACCAGATCCTACTTTAATTTCAAATATGTCTCCATATTCTTTTCTCAATCTTCTTCTCATTTCCCAAACTGATTCACTATCACTTTTAATTTTTAATAACTCATCAAATACAATATCAAAACTTATATCATTGCTATATCCTGCTCTCTTTTTTGCGCTTCTTAACCAATCTTGCCTTTTGTATTCAGACTCTCTTAATTTTTTCAATTCTTTTTTCATTTCCGCTATTTCTTTATGAAAAGGACAAACTATTGATTGTTTCTTTTTAGAGATTACTTCACTATCTGAACTTAAAGCAAAATCTACTTTGTTATCGTTCATTGTTATATTTTAATACCCCGTGTCTATCCTAAATTTATTACATTGATTTTTTCTACTAAAGACACTCCATAAATCATCTGGAGATAAACCAATACCCCTAAATATAAGATTAAAAAATTTGTAATATACTTGCTCAAATCTTTCTTCAAAGATGAGCATGTCAGTAAGATATTGACTTTTCTTCCATGGTCTTATTTTTAATTTATTGCATGTTATTCCTATTTGATATATAATGTCTATTATATATGGATCTAATATTTTCAAATTTGTTACTATAGTTTTGGGGATTGGAGTGTAAACCCAAAGCTCATGTAAAGATTTAAATTTGTGGAAATCCCATCCATATAAAATATAAGAACTAATTAAAAAATTGAGCGAATCACTAATTTCTTCATATATATGTTCAATTCTCTCACCTTCTATTATAGCTTCTCTCATTTCCATAAGCTCTTCAACAACACGAATTTCTAAAAAATCTTTCATAGCTTGTTGACCTTCAAATGTGTCAATATCAACTGGTAAATCTAAATCTTTTATTGAGACTTCAAACTTTTTATAATAGCTGACTAAAGCTTTCATTTTTTCAAATATTGCAGCCGTTACATCTCCATGATATTTTTCAGCTTGGTAATCTAATATGTTCATTATTCCTCCTAAGATTAATTATGCTATTATTATCTATATTGATCAATCCATTCCCACCATTTGCATGTTCTATTTTTAGGTATTTCGTTTGTGCTTAAAAGTTTATTTCGTCTTAGATTGTCGCAACTTTCTTCGCCAACATCACTGCTATATGTAGACCATTCAACTTTACGAAACCAATAACAATCTTCACAAGTATTATCATTTAGTAGGTTTTTAATTTCTTCACGCTTAGATCTCTTCTCAATATTCTTTTGTGATTTTTTGCGGTTGTATAAAATCCGTTTTAGTTTCTTGTCTTTTTGTCGTGCACTCAATTATTATCCTTGCCCTGGAATTAAAATGTTAGACCTTTTCTTTACAACTGTTTTATAAATGACATTGTCTTTATCTATTTTTAGATAGTTAATGATATTAATCTTATAGATTTGCATAGCTATAGAATGCAAAATATTATCAGAAACTTTCTGAATTATATATTCAATTTTATTTGGGCCTACTGGCTGAATACTTATATCATATGTTTTAGCAGAATCTAAAGTTAAATATTCATTTGTGTCTTCAAGGATTGAATCTTTATCGACAAATAATACTCTACCATTAGATAGACATATTAGTTTGAAACTTTCTTTTGATATGTCCAATTGCTTCCTCCTTATTATTTATTTTGTTTTCAAGTTGTAAATCTACAACTTCATTTAATATTTCTTTAAATAGTGGTCCGGGTTTAAAACCTAACTCAATAAGATCATGTCCAGTTACTAATGGACTCGGCTTAATTTCTTCTGGAGTCCACTCATTTAATTTCTTTTCTAAGAAATCAGCATGAGAAGTGTCACCATGTGAACTTGCTTTATCAGCTCGCATTACTTTAATCAAATCTTCTATATAAGGATGTGCCAATAGTTTCTTTAGTTTAGAAGTTTTCAATTTAATCGGATTAACCATATGATTATAAACTAACCAGCAAATATGTTCAATCTCTTCATTTGAAAATCTAAGTTCTTCAAGAGCTTTTCTAGTAATATCAGCACCAACCTTATGATGTCCTCTTGTAGTAATTCGACCATCGACAACTTTATGAGTAGCTGGTTTACCGACATCATGAAATAGTGTGGCTAATTTAATAATATAAGATTCATCTCTTACAAGTTCTAATGCTCGAAATGTATGTATTAGAGCGTTACCTTCTGGATGCCATTTTGGGTCTTGCTCTTCGTTTTCTAACATGGCAATATCGGGAAATATATACCACAATATATGAGTATCAATTAGAAGATGTAGAAAAGAATGTGGATGTCTATATTCTAGACATTTAACTATTTCTTCTCGTATTCTTTCAGGAGCAATTTGTTTAATATTTATTCCATTACCACGAACTGCAGTATAAGATAAAAAATCTACTGTCGGAAATTCTAACTTGATTGCAAATCTTATAAATCTTAATATTCTCAATTTGTCTTCATCAATTCTGTCGTCTGGATTTCCAACAAAGCGTAAAATTTTATTTTTAATATCATCTTGCCCACCAACAAAGTCATATATCTTATCTGCAATCGGATCATAGAATAAGGCGTTGCAAGTAAAATCTCTTCTTTTAGCATCTTCTTCCATAGTTGAAAATGTAACCGAATTGGGCCTGCGACCATCAGTATAGTCGCCGTCGCTACGAAATGTGGCCACTTCAAAATCTACTCCATTTACTCTGATGAGAATAACTCCAAATGCTTTACCGACTGATTTTGTATATTTAAATAAAGCTTCTACTTGATCTGGTGTTGCTGATGTGGCAATATCATAGTCATGTGGTGTTTTGCCTAGTAGCATGTCTCTGATTGCTCCACCTGCAAATACAGCTTGATAGCCGTTTTTTTGGAGTCTTTTAATTATTTTTATTGCACTTTTCTTAATGTTCATAGTTTAATTATAGTTTCTTATCGAAACTTGCGTCTTGTACTTCTAACCACTTAAGTGACTCATGTGACCACCGGCTATTATGTACATTTGGCTTCCACTTTTTGTATGTTCGATCTAGCGCAAGTTTTGTTTTATCTTTTTTTGTGAATCTCATCTTTAAATTCCTGATAATGTTTTAATAGTTCTGGATCGTAATCTTTTGGTAAAAAATACTTGTAATCACAAAAATTATATTCGTCAATTACCATTCCTGAATGTTCTGGGTGCGTACAAACAATCCAATCTGATTTTACATGACAGTTAGAATAAAAGCAACCTTCGCATTTTATATTTCTAAGCATTGCTTTGGTTTTAGTATTCCGTTTTTTATCACTCAAATGAAATCCTCGGCTTAATAGCAACTTTACCACCAGCAGAAGTCAATTCGAAAGGAGCATCTGTAAATCTTTCTGCCCATAACAATATATGTTTTTTTTCATTTATGATTATATATCCATAATATTTTCTTGCGTCTTTAATGTTAAAAATAACTTCTTGATGCTCAGCACAATATTTATTTTTTATTTGATCTGAACCACAAGTCCATTCTTTTAATTCAAAGCTTTCAGCAGTAGTAATATAGTCATTTATTTGATCATGTTTAGTTGGATACCAGTCATTAGAATATAAATATATTCTAGTATCTTTTGTGATATGCTCTAAAACTTCTTTTAAAAGTTGATAATTTACTACTAATCCAAATAGCGCACGCGGTTTATTTTTAAGTGCTTTCCCAGCCAACTTGCGTAGTTTCATTTTAGTTTCTTCTTTTTTGCTTAATCTTAGCATGTAAAATTCCTATTGAACAAATAGTTCTTTGAAATATTCATAATTACACCTCATCTCAAACGCTCTAACATTAATATCAAACTTAGTACAACTTCCAGCATCAATAATACAAGACAAATTGCTTAAAAAATGTGCACATTGGAAACATTTTCTTTCTCTAAGCATTGCTTTGGTGTTTTCTTTTGTCATAAATTGGATCCCTATGATAACGTTCATAATTACACAAGCAATTATTTTTTATAGCTTCTTTATAAACTTTACAATACAATACAGAATCTCTGTTAGTTATAATTGCCGTACTATATATACAAGTTGTACAGTGCGCATTTCTTAATGCAGCTTTAAGTTGTTCTTTTGTCAAAAGAATTTTAACCTTGTTTTTCTGGCTGGATTTAAAAATCTCTCAAAGATGAATTTATTTTTTATAGGATCTAACTTAGTTATACCCATAAGATATGTTACAAGTGAAGCCGAAACCGACCCTCTTCCCGGTCCAATGGCAATATTTTCTTTTCGACAAAAATTTACTATGTCATTAATTAAAAGAAAATAATCTATTAGCTCCATATTTTTGATTGTTTGCAATTCATGTTCTACTCTGTCCATATAAAATTCAACTTCATCTTTTGGTATATAACCTTGCTTTAGCTTTTCTTCAAATCCATTAATAACTATTTCTTGTAATTTTTCCATGCCTTTTGTATAATGTGGTAATCTTGGTGGATGTTCTAGATAAACCTCTTCGATAGTATTAGTTATTAAGTCTGTGTTTTTAACAGATTGAATAAAAACTTCTTCAGTAAAAATTGGATCATTTTTATATAACTCATTCCAGTTTGCATATAATTCTTGTTCAGTTTTTAACCACAAATCTTGAGCAGTAAAACTCCAGCCTTTGCCTTCTTCTAAATCTTTTACAGTTTTCTTGCTTTGAAGCAATAAAGAAAGTTGATGTTCATGACTGTCTTCAGGTGTTAAGTAATGTGCATCATTTGTTATTATAGTAGGAACATTATGTTTCTTGGCTATCTGTATTAACTGAATATTCATTTTAGTCTGCTCTTCCCAATCCATTATTTGTAGTTCAATAAAAAATCTATTTGGAAAATGTTTTTTCATAAGTTTTATGAAGTTATCAGCTTCTGCAATATTCTTTGTCACAAGAAACTGAGATAATGTGCCTCTCATGCAAGCTGTGGCTGCTATAACACCTTCACTATGTTCAAATAAATATTCATAATCCATAATTGGTTTTCTGTAGAAATGTTTCCAAGAATCATTATGTATTTTTATAATATTTCTATAACCAATTTCATTCTGAGCTATTAATACAATATGATCAGGCTTACCATCTTTTTCAACTAAAAAATTTTCTCTGTCTAAACGAATATATCCTTCAATACCAAATATTGGAATAAGTTTGTTTTTTCTACACTGATTATAAAGCTCGATCCAACCCCCGATTGAACCGTGATCGGTGATGGGTACATATTTCTTGTTATTGTCAAGAGCGTGTTTCACTAAATCACTAGTTTTCATAATACCATCACGAAGTGAATCTATGCTGTGTACGTGCAAATTGATATAATTTGAGTTTATTTTTATTTTCATGTAAATATATATGTCACATATTTTTATATATGATTAAGCATATATGTAAAATTTGTAAAAAAGTTTTTTACACAAAAAAGAAAAAAAGTAAATATTGTTCACGAAAGTGTTATTACGTTTGGAATAAAGGAAATAACCCTATGAAGGGTAGAAAACATTCAAAAGAAGCAAAGCGAAAAATTAGTAAAAGTAGCAAAGGTAATCAGTATGCTAAAGGATATAAACACACAAAAGAAGCTATTGAAAAAATTAGAAATTCTGCTACTGGAAGGAAACATGCAAAAGAATATATTAATAAAATGAAAAAACGTAAAGGCAAAAACAACCCATTTTTTGGTAAAAAGCATTCAAAAGAAACTAAAGAAAAATGGTCGAGGAGTGGTAAAAATAATAGTATGTATGGGAAAAAACATACAGAAAAATTTAAAAAAGAACAATCATTAAGAGCAAGAAAAAATTTTTATAAAATGTTGAAGAAAATAAATAAAAATTATCATCCTTCTTATAACATTAATGCATGCAAATGGTTTGAACAATTTGATAGAATAAAAAACACTATCGGTAAATATGCAACAAATGGTGGTGAATTTTATATAAAAGAATTAGGCTACTGGCTTGATTATATAAACCACGAATTAAAAATTATAATCGAGTGGGATGAGGAAAGACATTATAGATATAATAAATTAAAAAAGAAAGACATAAAAAGACAAAAAGAAATAGAAAAACATTTTCCAAAATATAGATTTTTCAGAATTCGTGAGTCAGAAGCTATTTTAGTTGAAGATTTTACGAAAATTTTAAAATAATAGCAGACAGATAAGATTATTGTTTAATAAACGTCTACAGTTTTTCCATTGTTATTTAGTAAATAAATTTTATATTTAGAATCTACCCATATTTCTTCTTGATTTCCAGAAACATAAGTAACAAGAATTCTTGTTATATATCTTATATTCTCTTCTATTTTGGATCTAAACTCAAAAATGATTTTATAGCCAACCCAACCCATTTCGCCTTCACCAGTTATAAAATATCCGACATCATCATCGTGTTGATATATAATTGGCGGATGAGCTGCTTCTTGGTTATTTTTATCCAGTAAATTGCATGAGGCTACGCTAAACTTTTGTTTTTCTGATACCTCTACACTTTTAATATCGTCAAAATAAAAAGTGTTATTGTTGCTTTTGTAATTTTCTACAATCTTTAAAATCATGTCTTCCTCCTTAATTTCTGTCTATCTATCTGTCTGCTAGAATTAAATATGCATTTAAAGTCTAAACTTAATTATTATAATGTCATCTTCTTTTGGATCTCTTTTATAAGTAAAAGCTATTGCAAAAATTGGCTCTCCAATGGAGTCTAAATCCGGAGCGCACATAATAATTTTTGAGCTTCTTATAGAATTTGGCCATTTAGATGTTTCAATTTCTTTTAATGATTTCTCGATCATATCAACCACTGTTCTAAAAAACATATTTTCACTTTTAATACTAAAAATATCTTTATGATAAAATGTAGAGATTTTCAGTATCTGCTCGAATACTTCATCTAAGTCTGGATATTTTAGAGTCATCTTAGTATACCATTTTTTATTTACAGTTTGTGTTTTCGTCATATTCTATATTTTCAATACAATTGTTTTAAGTGTGGTATTTGGTGCTATCCTATAACGCACTGTATATCTAATAGTATTACTGTCAATAAAAGCTGGCAGTGTAAACCCAACAATCTCATACTCAATATTTTTATTATAGTATTTTAAATTTTCCATTACATCTTGTAGTTGACCTTTTATTTCACATAACAACATATTAGTAAGTGATTTATATAAATTCTCTCTTTTTATAATATTCATATAAGCAATTATTTCTACTGCTACATAGTCGCTATTACTATGGCGCAAACTTGCTTTTGTACGTTCTTTTTTCATTAAATCATTGTGTTGATAATAATTATTAGGTATTAAACTCATTTTAGTCCTTGTTCATCTTCAACATCTTTTATGAATTGTCTCATATATCCTTTTAGTTCTTCAAACTGTTCTTCACTGTATGATTTAATGTCATGACTAAACATATCACCACGTTTTTCGCTTTCTATCATTGCTTCTTTTGTTAGCTCAATGCACTTATCAATATCTTCTTTTAATTCTTTATAAGTAAATGCACGAACTGTACAAATCTCAAATATTTGTTTATTGCGTTCTATTGGATCAATTTTTGAGTATGAAGCCCAGAATGTATACCAAACTGAACCACCCCATCTGCTATAACTCATTTCTTTTTCCTCTCTTAATGATATAGTGCATCACAATTTATGCGATACTCTCCATTTTCCCATAAAGATTTATGGTCTATTAAATCAGTAAGCTTTACTTTTTTACCATTTCTTTTTATTTGAGGTCGGAAATTTCCATCGCCATCTGAGTAAAAGCAAACCCAGCGACTACCACCGACATTTCCCAAATGTTGCATTTGAGCAAATAAAGATTCTAATGCTAAAGCTTGAGCTTCATCAATGTTGTCAAATTCAAATTTTACTTTCATATTAATCTCCTACACTTACTTCTTTTTCTTCATAATTATATATGTCATCATTATCAATCAGTTTGTCTAAAGCACCTTCAATTGCATTATCTATACGGTTGTTAACTTCGCGATCTATAAGAGGTGTGTCGATTTTTAATGTGATAGTAACTTTCCTCCAATTATTACAAATTTTCATGTTATTCTCCTATACACAAATATGTCATTATAAATTGAGATATAAGTTTTATAGATTATTTATTTTCGTTTAACTTCTTTGCTTTTATTAATAGAGGTTTCATATAACTATAGCAAATTTCTATAGCTTCTTCAAATGATATGAAAGCTGCATAGTCAATTTCATCTTTTTGTATATTAATTGCTTTCTTGTCAGACAGTTTGCCACCAGTATATTTTGCTAAAAATCCATGTACCGATTTGTCTTTTCTTGTGACTCTACCGACGTATTCAATTATTCGGCACTTGATTCCAGTTTCTTCTTGTGTTTCACGCAAAGCTGCTTCTTCAACTTTTTCACCAAAATTAACATGGCCTTTAGGGAAACCCATCTTTTTATTTTTCCAAGAAGAGCCAGTTGCATGCACCATAAGAACATGAGGTATACCATCAAAATCTTTAACGATAATACAGCCAGCTGAGACTTTTTTATTTATTCTGGCAAATACTTCATCTAACTTCATTTTACTACCTTAAATATTTGGTTGAGCATATTAAAAATCAACTTGTGCCTATTTTCATGTTTGCAAAATGTTATATTATTTTTGTTCTCATATGCTTTTTTTACTATATCTGACCAAGTAAACCAACCATGCGTTCTTGGTAAAGAGCCTTTATATATTCGATAGTTAGGATCAATTTTAATTTCATTAAAAGTTTTTGACAACCTTACTTTTATACAATAGATATATTCTTTGTCTTTTCGTTGAATAAAATAATATTCAAAATCTACATCAGTTATATTATATCTAAAAGAATCACCAATTTTTAAATCTTTAAGAAACTTTGGAATAGTCATGTATTTATCTTACAACTTTATCTTAAAAAAAAGAATATAACAAGAATTTTAAGCCCGAATTATTTGTATTGCAGGTTTGTTGCCTACTTCGCTAGGCCAGCATAATTTCAGCCAATTAGAGTCATTCTTTATTGCAATCTTTACTAATTGACCTTTAGTAAATTTACCAATAATATCTTTTCTGTTTTGTTCTCCAAATGCAAATACACTGATAGCTTCTCTGAAGTCTGTTATAGTAATGAGAACATACTCATTACCACTCTTTTTAGATTTTTTTATTTTTACATCATCTATATAAGCAGCTAATACCCAAAGCTTTTTATCTTGATCTCGATCAGATATTGTTTTAAGTCCACAATATTTTGTACCTTCTAATATATCTTTAAAACCATGAAATGAATATTTGCAATATTCATATTCTATTTGTATTAACTGGTAAATTTCAGGCATATTCTTTTGAAATTCATCTAATTCTTTTTTTATTTTTTTATCCCAAGATGTACCGCCACTTTTTAATACCTTCTTACCTTTCTCGGCTAAGTACAACAACCACTTATAAGGCCTTTCTTCAATAGTATCATCAAAATCAGCAGCACCAGAAAATATACAACCTTTTACTACCGATTTGTTTATTTTATTTTTGACTGCTTTTTTTAAGAAATCTTCCCAATTTTTATATGGTCTATACTTTATAATTGATTCAGCTCCTTTGCCAGTGTCTTTAATATAAGAAAGTGCGAAGTATATTCCATCTTTATCAGACTCAAATAGTATACCAGATTTATTAATGTTTGGCCGATGAACTTTAATTCCAGCTTTATTAATAGAATTGATGTATTTTCCTAATGAAGATTGTCCATGTTTTTCCTGGCCTCTATCAATAGTATTTAAAGAAGCAGTCCAGAATTCAAGAGGATAATAACATTTTAAATAAGCTTGGACATAACCCATTAGAGAATAAGCATATGAGTGTGGCATATTAAATGCATATTTTGCTTGAAGCATTATTTGTTTCCACTGATCATCAGCATATTTAGTAGCTTCTTTAATATCCCATCCATCTTCTCTCATTATTTTAGGAACAGCAGCATCCATGTACATTGATTGATATTTTTCACATTCTTTCAACATAGCTTGTCTGTTAGTATCAGAAGTTTTTGCTTTACCTATCTTTCTAACTAATCTTCTTAATCGATCAGCTTCAAAAATTGAGAAGTCAGCTAATTCCATAGGCACTTGCATTAATTGTTCTTGATATATCATTAAGCCTCTAGTGTGGTTATATACACTATGTAAACATTTAGGCTCTCGTCTTTCAAGTGGTGCCGTCACATAATCATCTACTTCAGCCGCTCCAGGGCGAATTAATGTACTTATATTACTGATATCTTGTAGAGACTGTGGCTTGATTCTCCTAACCGCCTCTACAAACACTTTAGATTCCATTTGAAATATATTATCAAGTTGTAATGTGTTAATAAACTTATACACTTTAGGATCATCTTGTGGTAGTAAATAAATGTCTTTAGGTAAATTATTCTTGGGATATTTATGATTAATTTCTTCAACACATAAACGAATTTGTTCTACACATGCAAGACCCAAGATATCAACTTTGATTACTCCAAGAGCTTCCAATTCTTTTATTGCGCCTGACTCTTGCCAACCAGTAACATAACCTTTGTTTGCACGAATTATAGGAATGATATCAGTAAGATCGTCAGACGAAACGACGAAACCTCCTGCATGTTGTCCTACATTTTTCTTCATGCCAGTTAATTTCGTAAGAGATCTAGCAACTTCAGGATGCTTCTTCAAGAAATTATCAACTTCTGGATATTTTTCTCTAATTTCTTCTTCAGATAAATCTTTGTCATCATCAGAAACTAATTTGCTAATTTTTAAATAAGCAAACGGTGAAATCCCATAAACACGAGAAATTTCTTGGACAGAGCCTTTAACACCTAATGTTCCATATGTTCCTATTGAAACACAATTATCTTCACCGAATTTTTCTTTTAGCCAGGCTTTAATAGAATCACGACCACTCGGGGAGAAATCACAATCGACATCTGCCATGTCTGCTAACTGCCAATGATGTTGTAGTTTATCAGGATATGGAGCTATAGATAATAAATAAAATGTTAAAATGTTTTCATAATTTTTTTCTATTGTTTTTTTGTTGTTAAAAATAGAACAAATTTTTGATAAATCATCAGACTGCATTTTTAAAGCTTTAAGCTCTTCATCTAAATAAGATTTCTCTTCATCAGATAATTTTTCTCTCTTCTTGGCTAAAAATTGAATCAATTCTCTTTTCGTCATAACCTTTTGTCCTTAGTTATAAACATGTGCTAACACATTCTTTTATAAAAGCTTGTCTATTTTCTTTGACAAGAAAAAGATTGCACCAATCAACATATAACTTAGCTTTCTCTTCATTCCAGAAACAAGCTATTGGTTTTATTGTTCCTCTCTCATAAACTAAATATCTACAACCAATTCTTGTTTTATATTCTTTAGTTTCATAATAATACTTATCCATCTAATTCCCCCTTATAATATTCCCCTTCCATGTTTTTGTAACCATTTAGGTATGTCTTTCCATGGTACCAAATTTGGTACTATTTCTTCAGTAGGTTGTTCTACTGTTATATAACATAATGTAGAAACTTTTGCTAATTCATAAGCTTCAAAAAATTTCATGTTTGGATTGCTTTTCATTATCGCACTCAAACAAGAATTAGTATTTTTCTTTTCTTCTTTGTCATTGTTTTCGAACTTCATCATTGTTATATAATAACCATATTTATAAACTACTTCTAAAAATTTTTCTTTAACTTTTTGTATACCATAGTTTTTATATATGCACTCAAGTTTATCAAGAATTCTATTTCTAGTATTTGAATGTTCTTTTACAAACAATCCATATGGCTGTTTTTTGTTTTTGTATATATATTCAAAATAATTTTTTGTTACTAATAAAGATCTATTGCTTTCACATAAGCCCGATAAAGCGCCGGCACTTATTAATTGATGTCTTAATGCTGTAAGACTAGTTTGATGCATCTCATGCTTATTGTCAATTCTAAATTTAAACAAAGTAAACCATCCTTCTATCGCACCTTTCCATTGAGAGTTTGCATATTCAACTAACTCATCATAGCTATATGAAGTTACTAACTTTTTTACAGTTTTTGAATTTATTTTTTTCATAATTGTTTTTTGTTTTATACTTTAATAAAAAGGGTGGCATTAGCCACCCATAGAGGAGGTATATTATGGATGCATTAACTCATACATCACCATTTTCATCAATTTTTTTGTCTTCATAAGGACCAAGTATCCTTCGTTCGATTTCTGTGGCACATTGTCTTAATTCTCCACAAAAGTTCTTTAGACTATTATAATTATGCTCTATAAAATATTTGGCATAATAGTAAAGTAAAAAATTTAAATCACCATTTGCTTTAATTTTAACTACTGCCATTTGCGTAGCAATTGAAACTAATTTATCTCTATCATTTTGTTTTATATAAGGCATGTTTGTTCTCCTTAAAATACTTACAGTTTGTTGGACAATCACAATAGATCCATGATGTTATTGCACAATACCCTCGTGTTGTAAAATAATTAACACAATTATTACATGGAGGTTCGTCTCTCAACAGTCTTTTTGTTTCTTCTTTTACTAAATCCATTTCTCTTCAAAGTAACGACAATTTTCTGTATGATCTGGAAAACTATAAGATGCGATTTTACAATAACTATACAAATAATAAAATTTACAATTTTTACATTTAAAAATCTGATTATCTCTAAGTAGCTCTTTAGTTTCTTCTTTAGTTGTTTTCTTCATATGCAACTATTTCCCATCTTTGTTTTTTATGCTTAGCAACCGATAAACAAATTTGTGTTAATGCGGCGCTAACAATTACTCCACTTATTATGAATAATATTGTTATCATTTTTTCTTCCAAACTTTCTTGGCGCGGGCCACATAGTTAAGATCATAAGGATTAAAATTATTAGCCTTCTTCTTATTTTTTTTATCAGCTGTAAAAATTGCCGTTAATATGCAACTAACAATTATACTAGCTACTATACCAATTACTATTTTGACTGCAATCATCAATCATCTCCTTTCTTTAAACTAAATGCATTTTTTATTGCAATTCTTGGGTGCCAACTTTTCTTACATGAAATAGTATCTTTGGCACAAAATTGACATAAATCAAAACTGAAGAATTTATCGCCACGTAATAAAGCTTTAGATTCTTCTCTTTTTCTTATTTTTTTGATTCTTGTTAGTACTACCAAAACCACCTTCATTTCTATAGTCATCTTGTTTCATCCAATCATATAACTGTTCTTCATCAACTAATATTGGTTCACAACTTAATACTGGAATTAAAACTAATTGTACAATCTTCATTCCAGGCTTAATTAAAAATTCTTCATCACTAACATTATGCATATCGATATGAATTTCACCACTATAAAATGTGTCAATTACTTGTGCACCTACTAGCAATTCGTTTTTAGATGCAACTCCTGATTTATTTAAGAATAAAGCCATGTAACCATATGGAACTTCAATTTTAATACCAGAAGGTATACATATATTTGAATTCGGATAAAGCACTATATACGATTCATCACTATATGGATCATTACTCCAACTTAATGTATGGCGATCATCGTTTTTCTTTTTTAAGTCTTCAATAAATTTTTCAGTAAAGCCGGGAACAAAGAAATCTAATCCAGCATCAGTCGCATGTCCTCTTGATGGTTTTTTCACATTTCTTACTAATGAATATTTTAATAACATTTATTTCTCCTTATTTTTAAATTAATTCACCTATTTCTTTACTAATCTCTTCTAAGTTGTTTTCTAATTTTTTTAGCTTTTCTTGCAGAACTCTAATTTCTTCTTCTTTTTTATCATACTTAAATTGTAAATCTGTTATTTTCTTAGCTTTGCTTATTAACTCTTTTGGTAGAACAAGATCTGTTAAAATATAATCTGGATCCCAGCTAGCTTCAGTTTCAAAATCATCACTTTTGTCACTGTAAATTTTTACAATTGTAAGGCATAACTCACCTCCATCAATAACAGCTCCAACATACTCACCTGTTTTTAATTTTTTTGCTAACTTTTCGTCAAATTTTAACCATTCCATATTTTCCTCTTTTATTTTCTTTCAGTAAGATCAATTTGGTAACTTTTTCTTTTAGTTTTTTTATTCTTGTCATTCTCAATATATGTTATGCTAGAAATTAAAATGGGTACATTTAAATCATTATTATTTAAAGTATTTGAATAACTAACAACTTTTACACTATTCTCTTTTATCCAACTGTTTATTATTTCATCAGATTTTTTAATAGAAGATTTACTCTCAAAAACAAAATTTTTTACTAATATCATTTTCACCTCCCAGCAATATTTAAGCTTGCTAAAAACTTGTTGTTTACATCAATTTGCTTCACTGTTATATTATTATCTTTTAATATCTCTATTGCTTTATATCCCTCTTCTCGATCATATAATGTATGATAATATACATGTTTTATTCCAGCGTGTATGACAGACTTTACGCAAAATAAACATGGAGAATATGTTGTATATATGCTTCCACCTTCTACTGAAATTCCTTTTCTAGCACAATAAATTATTGCATTCATCTCAGCATGTAATTCATGTTCAATTGCCCAAGTGTGATGAACTTCTTTAAACGACCAATGATCTAAATATTTTTTAAATGTTGGAAACAAACTATTTCTGGTTTCTTGTGGAATTTCTTTATATTGTTTAAGAAAGTGGTCATAACAATGTTCTTTGCCAGGAGCATTTCCATTATAGCCAGTAGATACTGCTCGATTATCAACGGAGATTACAGCACCAGCTTTTACACGAGCACATGTAGATCTCTGCGCAAACAATAAAGCTGTTTGCATCAAAATTTCATGTATGCTTAGACGTTTCATATATCCTCCTTTATATATAAATATGCATAAAAAAAGGGTTACCGAAGTAACCCTAAATTTATGATTATAACTTTTAATGTCTTAAAACTCTTGGTATTTTAAGTGTGGTTAAAAAAGATGCTGGAATTGTGAGGTAAGCTGATCTTTCAATTTTTATGATTGTTTTATCGGCCATCTCTCTTTTCACTTTTTCTGTATCTTTAACATCTTTTCCAGTGGCATTAACAAACTTCATGTTTTCGACTAATTCTTTTTTAAGATCTGAGATATACATTTCCCATTTTCTGTTAAACATCTCTTCATTTTTAGTGTTCTTAAAAGACATTTTACACATTAGCCAAAATCTAGTTGTTGGAATTTCATCTTTAATTATAAATGGTTCCTTCCAAACTATTGCCATAATTAATACCTCCTATATATATAGTAAGTCTATGTCGAAGCTTTTGCTGTTTTTAACCAATTTTTTAAGATCATTTTTAAAGTTGTAAAATTATTTAAAAAATTGGGTGATTTTCTCAGTACCCATTTTAGTACTCTAACAGTATTCTTTTTGTTAGGTTTTAGTTTCTTTCGTCTATGAGATGCATTATAATCATCATAAGCTTTTTTTAATAAACTTAACTCTTCTGGTTCTACTATCTCATTTAGCGGAGTACCTTCTCTTTTAAGTTGTATGTTTTCTGCCCAGTCTAATATTTTTTCTTGTTCAACAAATATTGTTGTCGCTTTATTTTGTCTTCTACGAATTTTTCTAAGTTTATATGCGATTGCCAAAGATATCTGTTTCCAGAAAAATGAATAAGCTCTACCTTTTGTTGTAGTATATGAATCTTGATGCATGAAGCATTTATATAAAGCAAATTGAATATAATCATCTCGTTCTTTAAAATTTATACCTTTACGAGAAACTTGATGCTTGGCAATAGAGTATAGAAAATTATAAAATTTGTCACTTCTTTTACGATCAATCCATGATTGATCCATTTCATCTTTATTTATGTTTAATGACATATTGCCTCCTCAATTATATTATAAATTTATTTCGATTTTTCATCTTCAATTAATATTATTTGACCAAAGCCTGGCTTAAAATTGTTATTATTGACTACTGCCCATACAGTTGGAATATTATAGTGATTGATTCCTAGATCAAAATATCCATCAGTAAAATTTACTAGAATAACAGCATATTTTCTAAGATTGTTATAAACATAATCATATAAGTCTTGGCAGTCTGTACCACCACGACCTTGAACTTCTATCTTTTTCCAATCGCCTTTATTATAAGTGTAATGTCGTTGAACTTTAGTATCCCACTCAATAACAATTAGATTAGTAAAATCTTTTACTATTTTTTCAATCTGCCCAAAAAATTTTTGTAAATCATCATCATCAATACTTCCTGAAGTGTCTACTGAAACTAGTACTTTATTTGAAAGTTTCTTTATACCTGGGAGTGGTAGATTTCTTCTATTTCTTTTTGCCCAACTATTCCTTTGTATGTTACCAGGTGAATTTACATATCTTGACAAACACATTCTAAGTTTTTGCTTCCATGGGATTCTTTTAGTTTTAATAAGATCTTCACATTTAGATTTTAAGTTTCCAGACATACTGCCCCATGATCTAGACTTAGCATGATTAACAGTTTCTTCAATAACCTGTTTGTCCATTTCGCTTAGCCGCTTATTCATCTGACCATGGTTATCTGTTGTATTAAGTTGTTTCTTCTTTTTATCTTTGCTTCCAGTACCACCACAACTTGGACATGTTTTGTTGTCTTTCATTCCAGTTCCACCACAATCTGGACAAGTGCTGTCGTTTTCTTCTTTTCCATTTCCACCTGCACCAGCTCCTTTTGAATTAATAGATATCTGTTCAGCTTTAGACATGATAAAATCATATACAGGTTCAGAAATAGATTCTCCTTTATAACCCATCTCTTTCATCTGCTCCATAGTAACAACACCTTTAAATAATTCTAATTGGCGACCGCCTATAGTAGAAGTGACTACAGTTTCGTTTATACATGCATCTTGTGCAACATTAAAAGCAAATATATGTCTGTCACCAACTCTTTCATGGAACTTATTAAGTATATGCATTATTTCATGTACTAATGTACCTTCTAATTGAAGAGAGCTTAGTTTTTCTATAAAATCAGGAGCATATGCTAAATGTATACGACCATTATGTATAGATACACCAGCAGTCCCTATTTCTGGCATTGGCTTATACTTAAACCTCAATAAGAATTCTGCAAAGAATGGACAATCTGACTGCCATCGTATACATATGTCGCTGATTTTTTCATGCATATTCCTAACTATCATTATTTTGAATCCTTTGCTTTTCTAAGTATATTAGAAATAGTAGAGTTCATTTCATCATATAGATCCAGATATGGATCCATAAATTCACATTCTTTACCATTGTATTGTTTAAGAGATCCACTATATTTAATATTCATATTTACTAATGTTTTAAATGCTGCTATCATATGATCTTTGTCAACATGATTAGTCAAGAAGTTGTGGATATTTTTAATTCGCTCATCATTAAGTTCTGGATGTGTTTTAATAAAAGCAACAAGTTCAGTTGAAAGTGAATATTTCTTTGGTCTTTCTAAGCTCTTGATTTTTGATTTAAATTGTTCATATCTTTCTAAAATATCAATTGGAGTTATTTTAGCTTTAGTTTTTAAATAATCTCTCAATGATACGGCAACTGCACCTATTAAACCTGGACCGAATGTGTCAACTATAGACTCAGCTCTCATCTTAGGATTTTGTATAATAAGCTGAGACATCTTGTCCCATGTTCTTGGAGTTGCATATGCAACATCTTCTTCTTTAGGATCTACATAAATGTTTGATGGTTTTGTTTCAAGAAAGCCGATGATATCAGGATGAATATTACCTTCTCCCTTGGCCCATAGTAACCAACAATCAAACATCTCAGTATCATCTACAAAGAAATGTATAAATCTGTTATTAAATGCAGCGTCAGTTATTTCTGTAACTTCGGTATGATCATTCTCACCAAGATTACCAGCACATACTACAAACCAATTATCTAAAAGATTATGTAAACCAACTCTTCTATCATTCACTAATTCAAAAAGTGATTGAATTACATCAAATTTAGATCGATTGATTTCATCTAAAAATAATATGCCACCGTCACTGAATTTCTTTCCTTTGTTAATTCTTCCAGGTACAGGAAGATCGGCAAATTTTTCAAATGGGAGCATTTCTGGGGGATACCAACGACAACTACCTGTTTCTTCATTAGCTTTAGGAATTCCCCTAGTATCACAAGATTCTAGTTGTGAAAATCTTACATCAATAAATGAAATACCTAATAATGCTGCTAACTGTGCAAAAATAGCTGATTTACCAATACCAGGTTTGCCATGAACATAAGGTACACAGACTTGTGGTGTTTTCAATAAAATTTCTACAGCCTGCTTAATTTCTGCTATAGTCATATTACCTCCTCTTTTATGATATTTTAATTATATTGAAAACTCGAAACTATTTAAACTATTTTTTAAAAACCATCAAATAGTTGATTTGAAGCATACCGTGTGTATGTTTTTTTTCCGAAGAAAAAGCAGTATTTATACTTATTAATAAAAAATATTTTTTTATTTCTTTTTTGGTTTAACCAATCATTTAATATTTGACCATCATTCCAATGCATATAAGGAGACGTCTGTGCGTATTTGTTTGTTTGTTGTCGGTAGAAAGTTATTATTTCTTCATCTGAATATTCTCGGAAAGCATCATAGCCATGTTTTTCAAAAAGCAATAATTCAAATATTTCACAACTTTCATCAATTGATAATAATTCTGTATGAGTGTGTGGACCAGTTGAATTACCATATGTTCCAGCAGAACCGATCAACCAATCTTGTTTATATTCAGTCTCAACTAAAAATTGTTTAAGACTCCATGGTATAATATTTTGTGTAGGGTGCATATGCGCAATTCGCATCTCAAATTGATAAGTTTTTGAAGTTAAGAAGATTAAAGATCCATAATCTTTATTATTATAATCTTTAAATCCAGTCGAATCAAAATTAAATGGGCAAACTACAACATCATTTATACCCCGCACAGTACCACCTCTTGCTCTATCAACACCACTATGTATTCTTACATATCCATTTTCCCAATTAGGTCCCCATCCTTCTTCTATGCCAAATTGAGCAGTGAAAGCAGCTCCTTTTCTATAACTAAAACCTTCTTTAATTTTATTTTCAACTTCAAATTTACGAAGTAACAATTTATCAGCTTGAGTGGGTTTTGGTGCAACAAAGTCATGGTGTATATTAGACATTCTTCTTCTTCCAATCTTTTAGAGCTTTTTCATACTTTTCATCTGTCTTATAATCTTCTCTCTTTGGGCAATTACCCTTTCTTCTTCCTTTCCCGGCTAAACCTGGTCCCGGACCCGAACCATCGGGAACACCACGTGTACCTTTATAGCCTTCATTTTTTAATTCTTTGTTTAATTTATCTAAGGTGTCTTTAAGTTCCATTGTTTCCTCCAACTTTTTTACCAATTCTATTTATTGTTATGTTGTTCAAGTGATCGCATTCATGTTGAAAAACTTGAGCAAACAAACCATCTAATTCCTGCTTTACTCTTTTAACATTATCGCTAGAGTCTATTTCATCCCAGCTTGCTATAATTTTTTTATGCCTGGTAACAAGATATGTATCTTTACCATAAGTTAAACAACCTTCTTCAACTTGATATATTTCTTTTCCTTTGAATTTATATTCAGCATTAATAAAGACACACCAATTACCCATATTAACTTGACCTTTAACTTTAGTATCTGGTCGAAATGCCACAAAAAACTTTTTTCTGATACCAACTTGAATAGCAGCCAAACCAATACCATTTTTACGACTACATAGTGATATCATTTGTTTAAGGATTTTACTTTGTAAAAGTTTAAGAATGTCTTTACGCGTCAACTCAGCACAAGTAACATTCTCAACATACTGTGGTTTTTCTAAAGTCATATTTTCTCCTCTTAAGAATATATGCGACACAGGAAGGGGAGCAGCTTAAGCTCCCCTTCCATAATAATATTAATACAATTAATATTTCTTATTTTTTAGCTTTTAGCATCTTTATGTTCTGTGCTGTAAATCCTTTTTTGTACTTTGCATTTCCAGCGATCTCAATTGCTAAATTGACAATGTCGAGAAAATTTCCACTAGGATTATCAATGATCTTATATCCCACTCCAGCTTCAGAAATCATTTCTTCACCAAATAATTCTTCACCAGTTTCTCCTTTAGCGCCTAACTCAGCTTCAGTAAAAAATGCTGTTGACCAACTTCCTTTTTTCTCACCATTTTTGTCATGCTCAAGAATAACCATGTCATAACCACTTGGTTGAAATGCCCAAATATAATTGATGTTAGCAGCTTTAAGAGCAACTTTAACTTTTGCATCAATTTTATCTCCTTCTTTTCCACCTTCAAAAAGGAGTTTTCCGCCGCTTCGATCTAGCTCTTCTAAAAAGTTTTTAACTTTCATTTGTTTCCTCCATTATTATATCTTATAACTCTCATATACAATTACATTTTTAGGATGTACATATTGTACTGTCCCATCTATTATTAAATATAATATGCTATCATGGTGTACTTTATATAACATACCCAAATTTTTATCTGAGGGTGTTGTAAAAAATTCACCATCAGTAGCTATTAATAAAAATGGTACTACAATTGGTACCATATCATTTTTATCTATATTATCTTGTTTTACAATGGTCTTTTTTTCAGTTTCTTCTTTATCACTTATGGGTTGAAATTGAGTTTTCTTTCCAAATAATTCACTCTGTGTGACAAATTCTAAAACAATATCATCAGCACTCATACCTTTTTCTGTAGGTTGTTTTAAAAGATTTAATAGAGCAAGCTGTGGGCTTTTGTCTTTATTATAAATAAGGTGATCATGCATATAATCAAATATACATGTCGGAGTAGTTCCACCGCCTCCTACAACAGCTTCTTCGCCACCTGCATATTTTCGCCAATCGCCAGCTTTATATTCACTAATACCAGTTACTTCAGTGTCCCAAGTCATAAAATAAACTTTACCTTTAAATTTTCTTCCACCAGCATTAATTCCAGATTTAAAATTATTCGCTATTTTATCCATTTCACTAAATACTTTTTCTATAGTTGTTTTGCCAATAGATCCAGATACATCTAATGCAACTATTAAAACTATTTCACCATATGGAGCTTTTTTAAATGGTCCTTTAAAAACTATCTTTTGTCCGGGAACATGTGAAGCCGGATGCATTAAGCCAGTAACAAAAGATTTTTCTTTTTGTTTTCCAACACCAGTTTTCATTTTTTTGCTAGGTAATTTTGAAAATTTGTTTATAGAAGCAGCTGATTTTGATTTGAAGTCTTGTATTTTTTTCTTTAGTTCTTTTAGCCAATCAATTTTTGGTTCATATAAATTGCGAATTTTATCCATAGCAGATCCTGAACCAAAACCACCAGCTTGACCTTTTTCATTTCTACCATGACGTTCTCTCATGTCTTTTGCTTTTTCTAGGATGTCTTTTGTAATCTGCTTACTTTCTCCTTTTTGAGATTTGTTTAAAATATCATGTGAATCAAATGTATTGTGCTGACCACCCATTCTCTGTTCAGCACCTTTGCCTATTTCTTCTTTTGATGGTTGTTTGCCAGTTCCTACTGTTTGTTTTTTACGTTTAATGCTTCCACTTACTTCTTTCCCCTCACCTTCTTTTCTTTCTTTTCCTTCACCTTCTTTTCCTTCACCTTCTTTTCCTTCACCTTCTTTTCCTTCACCTTCTTTGCCAACTTTTCCAGTGCCACCACAAGTTGGACATTTTTGTTCTTTACCTTTAGTATCTTCTGTTTTTCCGGTACCTTCACAAGTTGGACATTCTTTTTGTTTAGGAGATAATTCACTAGGTTTAACTTTTACTTTTTTATTTTGTTTTTGTTTACCACCACTTTTCGGAGGACCAGTTGAGATAACTTCTATTTCAACAGGTTTGCCATCAATTGGGTCTGGAAGTGCTGGGATTTCACCTTCACCTGCACCTGCAGGTGGTGTTATATAAACTGGTGTTATTTCATCACGATTAAATGTGATCTCATTACTTTTAGTGGCTTCATCTAATTGTTGTAAAAAACTTTTAAAACTACTCATTATTATTTACCTCCACTAACTTTACGAATCTCATCTTGAATATCAACTGGAATAGTTATATAATTTCCTTGCTTGTCTTTTCCAGTTATTTTTCTATATTCACCAGCATGTTTTCCAGAATTGACTTTAACTATAGTGCCATCTGAAAAATAATCATAAGGAGGTTGTTTATTCTGTTTCTTTTGTTTTTTTTGTTTAGCTAATAAATATTCATACATCCTATCAGATGTCCAGGGTAATCTAATTTTGTCTTTATTTTTTTCAATATGTTTTTCATATTCTTCTGGAACTTTTAGAACTGCTCGATCATTTTTTATTTGATCCCATGTTTTACCAGTTTGTTTTTCTATCATTTTTTTTTCTTCATCTGTATAACTCATAACATCATGACTTATCCATTCAGGTGCCCATGAACTAATTTTTGGAGTTGCCATAATATCTTTATTTATAATCATATCGGTGGCACTATTCCATAATTCACCTTCTTTTCCACTAGCATCTTGTCTATCTTGATGCAATCTAAAAATGTGATCAGCTTCATGTGCAATCAGAAACATAATCATTCCTGGTTTTTTTGCAATTCTATCAATAAATTCTTTATCGTAATAAAACTCTATTTTATCATTTGCTGCTCTAACACCTGCAGTACGCATCCAACCTGGTGCATTTTTATTTTTAACCATCCACCATTCACAATATTGTATAAATTCGTATAACTCATATTCATCGTTGTCTAAGAAAGACTGTCTTATGATGGCTATTGGCTTTGGTATAGAAGTACGTTCTGCTTGTAAATAGCGACGTGCTTCTTCCATACTCATGTCTTCTATATTTTCTTTTGCTTCTAGAATAACATCAAATAATGTTTTAGCCATTATTTTACTCCACCTTCATGAAGCTTTTTAAAGAATAAATGCATATTCATACTTTCTTCTTTTTTCTCTTTCTTTTCTTTTTTAGGAATTGATTTTTTTTCTTCTGAAAATAAAGATTCAAGCTCTTTCTCAACTTGTGATTTAGTTTTCATTTTAGTTTTAATAGCTTCTTCATAAGCTGCCCAACCTTCTCCAACAGCTTTCTGATGAATTTTTCTTATCACATCATGTCCTTTTTTAGCTCTTGTGTCAATTAAATGCAAAAAGGAAGCAAAGTCATCATCAGGTATATTTAAATCTTTTTTTAATTGTTGAAAAGTTTTTAATAATTGGTGTTCAATACCAGCTTTAGATATAACTGGCCATTTATTTTGCTTCATAAATGTTTCAATTTCAGAAGAATTTTTAAATTGTTCTAGAGCATATAATAATTGAGCTAAAAATCTTGGTATAGTACCAAATCCAAGATTGGTGAAATTTTTCATTACTAAAGGTCTTACGGCTTTATAATTAAATAATATATCATAATGTGAAACGCCTTTCTTTATTTCTTTTTTGAAATTTCTAATAATATCATAGACAATACTAACTCCATTATCTCCAAAGTGACAAGCTTGTAGTGACATTAATGAAACTTGAGTTTGGCTTTTATCCATATAGGCAGCAAACAAATAATCATTTACATTTTTAGATAATTTTGTTTTTTCTCCTTTTTCATTTATTGCTGCTTCTCCACTCTTTTCCATTTCTTTCATTATTTGTTCAGCTTTTGGACGTAACTTTTCTTTTTCTTCATCGTTTAATCGAGAAAAATTAACAAAACCAGATTCAATCATATGATCTGCAACCATTGTCCAAGCTCTAGGAGACATAGTTCTAGCTCCTCCTCCGCCTTTACCTCCAGCAACTTCTACTGGTAATAAGAATGGAGCTTCCATTGCTGTAATATCAGGATCTTCTGATTTCTTTTGAGTTAATTTAGTTATATAACTAATTATAATTCCAGGAATTCTTACCAGTAATGGTAAAGATTCACCGCTTTCAAAATTTGCAACAAATTTTTTACCACCAAAATTATTTATCCATGATGCAGCATGATATCGACCAAAAACAACTTGTTGTATCCTTTCTAGTGTAGCGATGTCAAGATTATTTATTTCGTTAACAGCATCATAGACACCTTTTTGTTGACCAGTGTTCATTGCCAATACTATTACAATTTTCTTAGGTAAGTGATATCTTTCAATCTTTTCAATTTTACCTTTCTTCCTAATTACTTCAGAAGCTCCACCTAATTCACCACTTAATAACAAGTTCATAACAGCTGCCATTTTTTCTGAATCTGCTCTATTAAACTCATCAAAAAATAATAACCAGTTGTCAACATCTCCAGATGGGGGTAAATATTCTGATGGTGCCAGCTTTACAATAGTTTTGGCTAACTGTAATCTATCTTCTTTTGAAGCGTTTTCTGGATCATCAAAAACTTTTTTTAGATATGGGAATCCTTGTACTACTTCTAATGCAACTTTCTGTAATTCAAGTGGAAAATAATGAAAACCTTGTTTCTCAGCTGCCTGTTTGATAATCATTGATTTTCCCCAACCAGTAGGTGCGTATATAGCAATATTTTTTACCATACTACCTTTCATTACTTTACCACTTTTTACTTTTTCCATAAGTTCATTTAACATTTTTACAAAATGACCATAGTGAACTTCAACTGGTCGTATTTTTTCAACTTTATCTTCTGTTTTTTCTAATGCACTAGTACCAGCTGACAATATTAATTTAGAAGCTAAAGAGTACATAGAAGCTTTTAGTTTTTCTTCATCTTCTTCTTCATCATCATCAGTCTCTTCACTTAATAATTGTTTAAGTTTTTTAGAAAGTTTATAATCAATTCCTTCTTGTACAGCTTTTTGTTTTGGTTCTATTATATGCATTATTCCAAACCCCTTAGGGCCATTAACAGTTACGCCGAAACCAAAATCCATTGTTTCAGAAAGATATACATCCATTTTACCAACAGAAGTTTTATTATATTCAGCCGTAAGTACATTCTCTCCAAATGGGGCTTTATTGTAATTGATATCATTAGCCGGTGGAATCAACATATCACCTTTTTTGTTAAACATAATAAATTTATTTCCAACTGTCTTTGCTATGGCGACACCAAATTTCCATCCCCACTGTGCCACAGCTTTAATTTTATTAGTAAGTTTTTTCCAACCAGACTTAACAGCGGCACCAGCTTTTTTAACAACATCACTAAATTTTTCATTAATTTGGTCTTCAGCAGATATTTCATTAGATATTTGCTCTAATAAATTTATTTTTTTAATGCCTCTACGAGTAATGGTAGGTTTTTTATTAGTTATTTCATTATTAATTCTTTTTATGAATTTATCCCAACTCATCTTAGTTGCTCCTCATATTTTATCACAAAATATCTTACAATTTGATTTTAATTATCTTGCTTTTTATGTATATAAACAATAGTTACAATTTCATTTATTAGAGTAAAATTTATCAATCATCTTCTTTAAGTCTTTCATCAATCATATCTGTGCTGAATGAAAGTAGGGTTAAAAAAGCTTTAAAATAATTAATATATTCATCAAGCATAGTGTCGCGACCATCCGGTATTCTGATTTCGACAGATTTATAGTTATATCTATCTCCTTCAGGAATATCATCTATATCAAATTTAAAAATAATCATATAGTCTTCCTTGTTTTATAAATATATGCCGCATATGTTTATAAAACAAAGGTAAACAATATGAAGAAAACTGATGTAATAATTGTTGGAGCTGGCCCTGCTGGCTGTTTTTTAGCTAAAAAATTAGCTGAGTGTGGCTTGAAAGTTGTCATTTTAGAGGCTATGGATGAGCCAGGTTCCAACTGGGAAATAGCAATAGAAAAATCAGCTTTTGGAGAAACTAACTTACAATTACCACCTAAAAAAATATGGCAAGAAAATCCAGAACTCAAAAAATATTTTGCAATTAACATGAATAATAGTGTTGAGATAAAACTAAAAGACGACGACGAATTAATAATTTTACATAAAGATTTCAATAATTATTTATTAGAAAAAGCTACTAAAGCTGGTGTAACATTCATGTCCAAACACAGAGTAAAAAATATAAACTATGATATATCTAATGATACTTTAGAAGGAGTTTCTGGTGTATATAGAACGAAGCAATTATTTAAAAAAGAACTTGAATTACACTTTGACTTTAAAGCCGATATGATAGTTGATGCATCTGGAATAAATAGTGTTATAAGAAAACAACTACCAGCTACTTATATGTTAAGAAATAAAATTGAACAAGAAGAATTTGTTTTTGCGTGGAATGAAGTAAGAAAAGTCAATAAAAGTCAATTAAACCAAATAGAAGATATATTTCATCTGAAGCCAGGAATGGCCTATCTTGCACTTGGAAGACATAGAGCATATGAACTTATGCATGTAAAAAAAGACAACACGGTTGGTTTAGTTTTTGGTTCAAATCAATCAAAACCAGCAGTAGTTATTGCTCGAGAATTTTTAGAAAAATATAATTTTTTTGGAGAAAGAATTAGGAGTGCTGGCAGACAAATACCACTCAGAAGAGCTTTAGATACTATGATTGGAGATCATTTTGCATGCATAGGTGATTCAGCTTGTCAAGTAATTCCCACAATGGGATCTGGAGTTGCTTCTTCAATGTATGCGGCTGATATCTTATCTAAAGCCATCAATAAAGCATTTAATAGAAATGATTTTTCATATCAAAAATTGTGGTCATATAATCATCGATATCAGTCAGGAAGAGGAGCAACATTAGCATCATTTGATATAATGCGAAGATTTTTACAAAATATATCGCATGAAGAAATTGAAGTATTATTTTCTTCTAAATTATTAACAAAAGAGATGTTAACGAACACATTTAATTCTACAAATATAAGATTTGATGTTGCAAATATATTTGAAAAAATTATGAATTTATTTTCTAGAAAAAAATTAGGCTTTGGACAAAAACTTATGAGAGCTATGAATGATTCTCATAAAATTCTACAATTGTATAGAAACTATACAGTACGCTATGATAAAAAAGCATATGAACGTTGGCGCAAAAAAACTAGAGAAATTTTCAAAAAATACAATAAGATAAATATATGAGAAATCGTGTTATGGATCACTCCTTTATACAAGCTGTTTTTAAAACACAATACAAACGACCTGATGGTAGAGTGGGTGAAGAAGCTAGTAATTGGAATTAGAAAAAAAGAATTATAAAATTTTAGGTAATCTAAAATGGTTTGACATTGTTGAACAATATAAAGATTTAGATTATGCTTCAGGAGATCTTGTATTTTCTATTTCGGTTTTAGTAAGTGGTCTAAGACCAGAAATTTTATATCTACATTATGACTTAAACACAAATTATTTAGATATCGACACAGATTGAAAATAATATACTTCATCATCTTTGCCAAAATATTCATAACCCATCTCTTTTAATCTTTTAGTGTAAAATTTTAATCTAGACTCTTTTTCATAATAAAATTCATAATATATAGAAAAAGCAATATACTTAGGTTTAATTATGTCTAAATACTCTTTAATAATTGAAATTAATTTCTTGATAGTCGAATATTGCATTTCATTTATTAAACCGAAATGTAAAGCATTTTTTGAGAAGTTCTTACCTTTTTTCTTTTTAGCAGATTTTTTAGTAATTCCAATAACTAAGAAAGGAATATGTAATTCTGGTGTAATTACACCTTCTATCTTATCAGATTCTACAATATAAGTTAAACCATTAATTGTGAATCTTTTTATTTCTCCATACTTTTTCATATGAGTCTCCTAAACTAACTCATATGAAAAAATCTCTCCATCTTAACATTTTTTATCCAATTTATTTATTTTCTTTTATATATTCTTGAATTTCAGTAAATCTATTTGAAAATTCATCCCATTCATCAACAGACATAGAAATACCCTTCCCAGGTCTCAACTCTCCGTCTTTTTCAAACCATTTTCTGATGTGCACATACTTTTTGCTTTTAAAATCACTAATATGTATTTTGATATCTTTTCCTATATTAATCATTGCTTTCTTCCTCTTAAAATTTTAGCTAAGAACTTATTAAATTTCATCATTAGCAACCATTTGTATCATTTTTGGTGTCTGTGATGTGAATGATGCAACATCATATGATCTTGGATCTTTTGGGTCTACAAGAGAAACGCGGTCGCTGTATGGTACTAATGTAATATATATTGATTTAGCATTTGGATTAATTTTACTTCTGTATTCTTTTAATGCTTGCGATGGGTGTCTATGACCTGTCCATGATTCTGAGTCAGTAACAAATACGAATACATCAGCAAATATATCATTTTTAATTGCATAGTCATATGCAACTGAAGCATTAGTGCCACCAAAATTTCCTGGCCATACACCAGACCCCCAATCTACGATTTCACTGTAAGAACAGTTTTTTGTAATTCTCTGTAGAACTTTGAATCGTGTATCAAATCCACCAACGAAGTAGTTCTTTTCTGATTTAACAGATGCAAGGGCTAATATACCAGCAACTTGATATGGAGCTAACCACATGTTGCCGACCATGTTACCTGTCATAGAGCCTGAAACATCAAGAGCATAGAAAAACTGTTTACCTGTTGGTTCTAGAACTTCGAAACAGTCTTGAATTCCTTGATTCATTATATCGAGTATTCTTGGTACTGTATTCCATGTCAACTTAGATCTTCCAAGATGGCCGCCACTCTGGTAAACTAACAATGCTGATGCAAAATTAATTGGATGAATGTAAGCTTTTGCTAAATTTTCTTTAGATAATTTTTTCTCAAGAAGATCGAGATTAGCCACATTCTTAAAAATACCTTTTTCAGTTAAGTTGCCTAAATTTCTTATTGTGGCTCCTACTGGCATATTGTGAAATAAAGCTTCCCAAATACCTGTAGTTCTTTTGATATTAGCTGGAATCATTTCATGAGTAAGTTTGAGGTCATTGATCATAAGAATAACTGCATCTTCTGAAGTTGATGCGCTTTTAAGAATTTCATATCCTGCAATCCTATTCAAGCCATTCGCTTCAACTATATTAAAGCCTTTGCCTACAGCCCATTTATAAACAGAGTTCTTGTTTACATCCTCAGTTTTTGGTTTAAACTTTCTTAAGATGTCAGCATGTGTCCATCCATTCCTATTCTGGTACTTAAGCAATTGGTACTCAAGTTCTTTCGCTTCTTTTGCATCCAACCATCCATTTACAGCTTTGTGAATAACAGAACCAAATCCTCTCATGTCTTTAACATAAGATGTGAACTCATAAAGATGTGAAGCAGTTCTGATAACAGAATTGAAGATGTCTCTGAATACATTCTTTGAAGATGCATCACCCATCGACAACACCACAAGAGCAAATATTGGTGTATGTACAGATGTACCCTTTTTAGAAGCATCTATGATTTCTTCACCAACTTTAGATGCATTCGCTTTGATACAACGGTTAAGAACTTTAATGTTTGCTTCTGTCATTTCTTCTTTGCCTTGGTAATAAGCTCCAGACATAGAACCAACTAATAACCATCGTCTTAAAGCTGTCCAATCACTAGCTTTAAAACTATAACCGCCGGCTAAATTCTTTTTCATTTCACTTTCTCTACCTGGAATTGGTTTATTTTGAGGCGTCTCTTTTCTATTTTTTCCAACAAAATTATAATTCATATTAAACCTCCTTCAGCTCTCATAATGAGAACAAAATAAATATTTTGAGACTTGCTTCTATTCATTTATTAGTAAAAGAAATGAATAAAGAGCAAGTTGGTTGATAAAGGGTTAACCCATGAACGATAACCTCTACCATTCAGCTCTTTATTAAAGATTATAATTCTATAATCGATATTGTGTTCATAAATAATATATGCGACTAAAAAAGTTCTCCATGGCCTTCTATGCTTATAATAGCTCCAGCCATGGAGAATTAAATATTTAATCTTCTAACGAATAAATCAGCAACTGTATAGCCGGCTTTGTCATCAACTTAGTGATCATACATCTAATTATAAAGTTGAAAGTTGGAGTTTGCCGTTTCCTTTTAATTATAATCGTTCTTTCAAAATTAGGTTTTGTGAGCATTGCTCTTATCAAGCGTCCCTGATAAATAACAGTGTTTACTGCTGAGCATTTTCAGACTTGAGAGCGGAACAATATCTATATGTGCCCTCTACTAGACTTACTTCATGATCACTAATAAAAGCAGTATTTCCAGTAACTTACTAAGCTGACACTAACTAATTTTAAATATAACAGAACTGATTTACCGTCGAATATAAACGGTGTTTACGAGCTAGTGAGTGTTAGATGGTATAACTTGGCTGGCTTAATAGTCTAAGTCAAAACGTTTAATACTTGTCATTAAGACAATTCTTGTATACTATCATGTCGATAACCATCTAAATTCAGCTCGATTTATTTTAAACCAAGCGATCTTTAAAAGATCTTATCATTGAAAGTTAAAAATTATTTAATCCAAAATAACTAACCTCCAAATTAAATGATTAAAATTACATATGCCACTGCAATAATTTATCTTGAGAAAAAAACAGAAAATTTTGAGAAATTAATTATAAAAACTAACTTTTTGCATACTTAATAAAGAATATATTGGATAAAGATAATTATATACTATTAAAGGAGATATTTGTGGATGAAATTCTTAAAAACAATCAAACGTTTAATAAAGAAATTCAAACTAACATTTAAGAACTTAATTAATTTAAAAATAAAATTAATGTTAGTAGTGCCAATATGTGTTGTTGCCATAGCAATATTTTCAATAATTGTATTTTTTATGTCAGATTTTTTAGCGGATAAAAAAATTGAGGCCAGAACTCAAAACATAAAAAGCGATGTTGCTCTTTTGAAATCAGAAATGTCAGATTATAAAAATGAACTCAAAACCGTTATGGAAATCAGAGATAGATATAGAGCGGCTATAAAAGAAGTAGTAGACATGCTGTATCACAAAGATATAGCAATGGGTGGAACTTTAGAAACTATCCCAGAAACTGATGAGATAACATTATTACATTTAAGAAATGTTGTACAATCAATGGATAATGATATTAGTTTACTTGAAGAAGCAAAAAACTATTTATTAGCTAGAAAAGAATTTGCAGACAATTTTCCTTTTATATGGCCAGTTAAATTAGAAGGTGCACCAACAATTAATTCTAATTTTGGTATAAGAAGCAATAAAGAAACTAATACTGAACCATTAGATGGATATCATTTTCATCCTGGTATAGATTTGGGAGGAGTAGCTGGTGATTCTATAATTGCAACAGCTGCTGGAAAAGTGATATATATTACTGAAACTCATCCTATATATGGGAAATTAATTATTATTAAGCATAAATATGAATTTTCTACTTATTATGCTCATTTGAAAAGTATTAGAGTTAAATTAGGACAAACTGTTAAACGTGGTGACATAGTTGGTCTTATGGGTAATACTGGTAAATGCAATGGAGTACACTTACACTATGAAATAAGAGCTGCTGGTGTTCCAATTGATCCATTGACATTTTTATCAGTAGATTATTAATATATTTAGAAAGGAGTTAATATGGATAGCAAAGATACCACTAAGAAAATTGTACCTTCAGATGAAAACAATAAAAAGAGACGTACGCCTAGAAAACGTAAATTAGAACTAACAATGAGAAATATGACAATTACTTTTACTATTGCATTATCGTTGTTTATTATTACTATGATTGGAGTAATAATTGGAGTTAATGGTACTTTCAAAGAAATGCACAATACATATATAAAAAATACTGATGAAATTATCAAAGTAAGAAGTGAACAAGAAATATCAAATGCTTGGGAGCGAAAACCAGAAAACGAAAAAAGAGAAATGTTAAAAGCACAATATACTGAAATTATAACTTATTATACAGTAAATACTGATGATAAGTATAAAATGAGTAGCCAACAAATAGACATGACATTTAATCAGTTATATAATTGTCTAAAATCGGTACCAAGAATTAATTTCTTTATGTCTGTCGCTTATATGAAAGTAGCCACTAATTTTAATCCTGTGTATAACAGAGATTGGAAATTTGGCTTAGCCGCTTTTTACAATAAAACAGGAGAAACAATTTGTAATTTGCCTAGAATAAAAACTGATGAGGTTTTCTTTACTGTATGGAAAGGTCTTCAAACATTAAATAGACCTGAAGAAGCAATTAAGTTATTAGTCGCCAGAGTTGATGATCTAATGTTAACATTTAACAATAGAGAAGATTGGGTTTTCTTAGCTTTGTTTACCAATGAATATGATGTAATAAATAAATATTGGAAAGGGAGTGAAGGCAGAATACCCGATGAGCTATATAGAGAAGGTGACTTAGCTGAAGTACTAAGATATTATTATTCTTTTAAGAATTGGCAAATTCCCTCTAGAGATTCTAAATAACACAAAAAGGCGGTTAGAATTTTTCTTCTCTAACCGCCTTTACTTGTTAATTTCCATCCTTTTCCTCTTTTTCTTTTAAAATATCTCCTACTGTTTTTTTGTTCTTTTTCTTTTTTAAAATTTCAATTGCTTTTTTTAATTGTCTTCTTTTATATCCTTTCACCGCCCCATGTTAGTTACCTCCTACTTAGTTGTTATCTAATCGCCTACATTGAATTCATCAAAATTATTTTCTGTCATTTTTAAATATGCTACTCTCAAAAATTATATTTTTAGGTTGAACTTGCCAGCTTAGGTTTTTCATCCTGTCTAAAATTGCTGAAGCTATAACTTGTACATTCTTTCTAGTAAATCCATCTCCACGTATAGAAGCTAATTCTAAATATAGTGTTTCGTTATAATATCCCCAATAGAAAGTCATCTTAGTGTCTTCATCCAATCTTTGTTTTAAGACAGAGTGTTTTGTGCCTGCTTTAGTTATAATTACCGTTCCTTTAGTACCAACTATACCACGTCCCCAATTATTCCCAAAGGGCTTTACATTCGTTGTTAAATCATACCAACCCTTTGGGAGTAATTTGTTTAACTCTTTAAATGATGTGACTAATCTTTTAATAATAGCTTCTAATAATAAAATTTCATGTAGTTTCATATAATTATCTTTGCATATTTATACATATGAAAAAAGAATTGTTGAAGAAAATTTTGCGTAATGAGATATGTGTGAATTGTCTGTTTAAGTTATATTGGGATTATAATATTTGTGATGAGCATTCTGAGAAAAAAAGATTAATTTATTATTACTGTGGTAAAAAAATTTTTGAGCCCAAATACAACACTTGTAAACATTATTATAATATCAACAAAAGACCGCAAGTTTTGTATATGCCACTAAGACCTAAATTAATAGCTATTTTATATAGTGCAACAAAATTATTTCAAAAGATATTACATTTTATAGGAATTGCCTGGCATGATACATTGTTTGATGAGTGTACTAAAGATTTTAATTGTTGTTGTCTTGGAATTGGCAGATTTCATTTTAATAAATCTAAAAGAAGGTAATATACCTCTGCAGGGAGTCGAACCCTGCTTTCAAGTTCCGCAAACTTGTGTTCTATCCGATGAACTACAAAGGCTAGTTGATTATTGGCTGAAATTTTGAATCATAGTTTCTTTGTCTTATTTCGCCAGTTTCTAAATCAATAATATTGATAGTTGCTATTCTAACTGGTCTATTATACTTAAATATTGTGTTAAAGAATTCATGTACATTAGCATCATGAAAAGATATTTCAACTTCTTTTTCAGTCAAATCATTAATAAGCCATTCAGCTTGAGTTTTAAATCTTATAAATCTTGTAGTGCTCCATAAGCTCAAGTCTTTCAATTTAAATATTTTACCCATTTTATAAGTGCTTCTTGTGTGAAATAGTTTTTTAAATTCTGTTCTAATAGCATTTATATTTTTATTACAATAATCTCTTATTTCTTTCTCTTTTTTTTCGCCACCAAATATTGCTTTAAGATATAGAATTTCAAAGTGTGTCATATATTTATCTTTGATTAAAAATCTGATAAATTAATTTCAGCATTAAAATCTTTTATGCTGTTTAAATATCCAACTAATTTATTGTATTTTCTTTCATGATAAACTTTATCTTCAGCATGATCAGGATGAAAAATTAATGAAGTTGTTTCTGTTGCATAATCATAAATAATTACTACTAAATCTGCATCTTTATAAAATGCAACTAGTATATGTTTAATTAATTGTGGAATATGCAACCAGACTCCATATTCTGGGGAATCGTCAAATAAAGAACCAGACATCATAAACTTTTTTATACTATTTAAAAATATAATATACCATCTATGATCATCTTTTTTACTAATTCTATAAGAATTAATTATAGAGCTTTCTGCAGCTAGTACAGGGTGTAAAAATGTAAATTTTACCATAATACCAGCTTTTTCGTTTCTATTCTGTTCTTTAGCAGTTTCTTCGTTGCCAAAATATATTAAATATTCTGTAGTAGTTTCAGTCGCCCTTTCTCCCGATATACTGAGTCTAGTTGTATTTATTGTATAAGAAAATACAGATGGTGCAAAAGAGATTTCATCTCTGGGTTGGTATATAGTTGTGCATGATGAAAACAATAAGCAAATAAGCACAGTGATAAAAAAATTCTTCATTATTTTTCTCCTTTAAAAAATATACGGTGAGACTGGGATTCGAACCCAGGTGACCTTTCGATCGCACTCCTTAGCAGGGAGGCCAAATTAACCAGACTCTTGCACCTCACCGAATGTTTTAATTTACATAAGCTGTTTTATCAAAAATATGAGTCTTATGTGGTTTCATAGGTTGCTCAGTAGGTTCTGGTTCTTCAAATTTACCACAAATGTCAAATATTGCAAATCTTATAGTCTTATCGAGATTTTCTTTGTCAGAATAATAATTGTTTAGCATAACAACTAATTCTTCTGGTGTATGTCTTATTGCAAAATATTCAATTAAAATATCAAAACCTTCTTCAGCTTCTTGACCAGCAATTTTTTTCATTTCTATAAAATATTCAACTGTGGTTATAGTTGAAGTTAAAAAACCTGTCATATAAGCAACTTTTTCTTCATAAGTACTATTTTTCCATTCTATTCCAGTATAATTTATATATTTCTTCATATCATTTTGTGCACATGAGCTGATTACAATAATTAATAAGACAATAGAAAGAAAAATAATTTTGAATAAATTCATATATTTTCTCCTTTAAAAATTTAAATCTTGCATTGCTTCTACATATCTTTCTGGATAATGATCTGATATAGATCCGAAAAATTTATACCATTTCTTTTCACCTAATTGAAAGAAATAGTTAACATGTTTATAAAAAAATATAAAAGGGGGTAGTTTAGTTACTATATCTTGTCCATAAACAAATCTGTAACAATCTGGTATTCTACCATTAAACGATCTTGCAAATGATGCATTTCCAACTCTTGGGCTTGCGAATGGAACACAAGAAATCTCAGGATCTAAATTGTATTGAATATCTAGAGCAGCAAATATTGCTAAAGCTCCACCGAGACTATGACCTATACAAACAACTTTGTCAAATTTTTTTGCACAATTTAAAATGAACACTCTAGCTCTTTTGTAAGTTTTGATAAATCCATAATGAACTTTTATCTTAGAATTAACTCCTTCATAAGGTACTATCTTCTTATATGGACGTTTCCAAAATTTAAAATTAGATTTCCAATCTGATGCATCATCAGAGCCTCTAAATACTATATAACATGTGTTATCTTTTTCACCAACAAAACCATCAGTATCATCAAAATCAAAAATTTTCAAATTGTCTAAATCTGTTTGAGGGATATTATTATATGCTTGATTCGCTAAGTGCATGCAATAAACTAATTGATTACGATTTAATTCCATGATAAAACCTCTTTTTTAAATAAATTATGCACAGAGAGAGGGGGAGTCGAACCCCCAAGGCCTTTTACAGCTCGCCTGTTTTCAAGACAGGTGCAGTCACCACATCTGCTTGCCTCTCTAAATACATTAATTATCTTATCTGAAAATCGTTACTTTGCCACCATCAAAAGTAATATTCTTACATTGAAATCCAGCGGCACCAACATGCCCTCCGCCACCATATTTCTTCGCTATTGCACTGCAGTCTATTTCTTGTTTTTTAGTTGTATATAATGAAACTATATAATGTTTACCATTAAAATTATATCTAAACATAATATCATATTTAGACTCATCCCATTTTGATTGAAATAATATTGAATTAGCTTCAGCACTATTCATGCATATTGCTCTAAAACCATCAAAGTTTGTTTCAAACGAAAACATATCAACAAATGAAGCATTCTTTAATTTTTGATAATCAATTATTGTTTTGCCAGTTGTAATATTGTTCTTAACAAAATATTCTATCTCTTTATAATTATTCTTTAATGAAAATAATACTTTCCATTTATCAAATGCATCATCATTTTGTGGATCATAATTAAAAAGTCTCATGCCTAATTGAAAAGGATATACCACTCTATCCCAATCAGCAATTTCACCACTTTGATCCCACACATCATATCTTCCCAACAATATCACAAATAATGGAATTTCTTTATTAAAGAAATATTCCCAGGCTAATTCACAGGCTGCTTTTCCACTTTCTATATAGCCAACTAATTCAACACCATTCTCTTTGACAGTATCAACAAAAGATTTGTGGTGATCTATTACAACTAAATATGTTTTTCTACTTAATGCCATCAATTGGCTAAAATCATCAATATGATAATCAACCAACACAACATCAGCACCTTCTTCTAATTCATCAATAGGAAATTCTTCTCCATAATCAATAGGCCACATTTTCACAGTTTTTTTCTTAATACATTCATAATAATATCTAGCAATTGCTCCCGAACAGTGTCCATCTAAATCTTTTTTATGATAAAATATATTAACCATTATCTTCTCCTTTTTCTGAATATAATAAACAAGGTCTTTGTCCACCGCCTAAAATAAACCAACCAACTTCATCATGGTAACCTATACCAACTGAACCTCCTACTTTATCCATAAATTCTTTATTGTTAAAACACTTTAAAGACAGATCAAATATTTTTGCATTCTTGTGGCATTTCTCTATAGTAATGTTTTAACTCATCCCAATCAATAAGAAAATGTTCTAACTTAAAAACATTAATCATATACATTTGCCCTTTTTATATTGTATACTTTCTTAGAATGTTCAGTATTTTGTGAACATTATTATTTTATTTTAAAATCAAATTTAATAAAATCATCTTCTAAATAAGCAGTCAGTGAATTAGGCATGTATTCAAAATCTTCACAGATTTCATCTCTTACTGCTGCTGAACAAACCATTTTTCTTTGTAAAGATCGATAGTAATGATATTTACAATCTTTACAAGTATATCCACGCAACTTACATTTAAGGATTTCTTTCGAGTCCATATACTATAATATGCGATTTAAAAATTAGATTATCGTTTACGCCTTTTTTTGTGTATTGATTTTCTCTTTTCTTTATCTTTTTTCTTGCGGTCGATTTTATGCATTAAATCTACTTTAGTTTGATGTTTAATTTGTGAAGGTTTAGTAAAATATTGTCTGTCTTTATATTCTTTAACAATACCTTCACGATCTATTAGTCTTTTAAAACGCTTTAATGCACTTTCAATATTTTCACTTTTTCTAACTGTTACGCCTATTCCAGGTTTTGATTTACGAATGATGTTACCCTCCTTTATATTAATTATGCCAGTCTAGCATATTCCCAGCTTTCTTCACCACCACCTTGTGTGTTGACAGAAACTGTTAAACCAGCATCACCAGCTAATACATCATAAGCATTTCCTGCTGTTGCGACAGTAGCTTGAACTTTTGTATTTGTTGGCAAAGTAGCTGAAAAATCTGCTTGAGCATCTAATGCAGCTCTAAGCTTAGTGGCAATGACACTGTCTGAATCGCTGGTATTCAAATTAACTTCAATTTCTGTTAATGTCTGGCCACCAGGACTTGCTGGATTTGGGTCAACTGAACTATTATCAACATCAAACCAAACATAAAAAGCTTCATCATCACTATAGATAAAAAAGTATTTTCCAGAAATTGAAGAAGCAGTTGCATCAGAACATTCAATATCAATCACTTCTTGTGCATCTTCTGCAGTATGTGAAGTTTTACCATCAATGAAAGCATAATACAATTTTCCATCTGGGCTATCTTCATCATATCTTGCAAAGTGTCTTTTTACCCAAGTAGCATTATCAGTACTTACTTCTATCTCAGTATCAATTGGAACTTGATCCCAATATACTAGAGTTGATATAAAATCTAACCATGATGCTCTTATGCCATATTCTACCATGCCCAATGTTTGATAGTCATAATTTGGAACATCAGAATCTACTAATACTATATCAGTACCAGCAAGAGCAAGATTGTTCAAAGCTTCTGGATAATTATAAAATCCTTGAGCGTCTTCACCAGAAAAACTTTTACATCCTGGAATGGATGTAAGTAAATATGCAGATTTTAATCTACCTGTATTATATGTTAAACTCATTATTCTTTCCTCTTAGAATTATCTTTACGCCAACCAATACAATTATCAGCTATGGGGAACACTCTACAAATATATGGTCTAAATTTATAAATTTCACATAGATTATTTTTCATCAGAAATGGACATTTACCTACAAGTTTATACTTTAAGCCATGTCTGTCATATTCAATTATCCTATCATCAATATTTTCTCTACCTAAAATATTTAGAATAAATTTGAACATTGCTATTTCTTTTTCAGTCAATGGAATGTCAATACAACAACTCCCACATTTTTTACATTTGAATTTTATCATTAAATTATCCTATTGCCAGGAAAGAGATTCGAACTCTTACTGTACAGTTTTTGAAACTGTCGACTCCTACCAGTTGGTCTACCCTGGCCTATCTTCCCTTCCACTCTAATTGATGTGGGACTTTTCTCGGAACTTGAACTCCAACTTCACATGAGAAATTACTTGTTGAAATATAAGAAAGATTACTACCGCGCTCATCCCAATATTTGCATGTAAATATTTTTGGAAATTTATAATTTTTCCTGTCTGGATGGCCGCATATTGTTTCACTAGTACCATCTTCATATGCATAGCGATCATAATATTCACAAGTGTCACATGTTGCATTTCTAAGTAAATTCTTAGTTACTTTCTTTTTCATTAACATAATGCTCACAAATTAAAGAGTCTGGTAATACAGTTTCATCTGAATTAGCAGATTTCCATAAACATATTGCCATCCCGAGATTTTTAGATATATAATATACACATGATTCGCATATAATATTCCTAAGAATTTTCTTAGTTCGTTCTTTTGAAGTTAATTTTTTCTTTCTGAAATCTCTCATACCACTGTTCCAGATTTTTAAAATCTTCAGTATTTTTTAAGTGTTTTTTATATGATCTAATTAAAAAGTATTTAAATACTTTAATCTCAAAAGCTTGTTTACCTATATATTGAAATTGAGCATCACTATAAATATCTTGTACCCAATCACCTATTTTATAATCAGCTTTATTGTGTTCTATGATATCAACACATTTCATCACTAAGGTCATTGGTGACAAATTACTATTATCAATTTCACTAGCTCGAACTGATTGCCAAATATGAAAATTATCATGAAAATAATGACCTACTGGAATTTCTTTAAATCTGCAACGATCCCATGCTCTCATTTATTTTTCCTTTTAGTATAAAATATAGCTCCACATCTATTACACTTGCGTTTATTTGGTTCTACAAATGTAGTGTCACAACTATCACAATCTGGGCAACATATGTGATAACTTTTATTTATTGAAATCAATTAGTTTAACTCCTAATATTTTTTGATTATTATAATCGCCATCAGTTTTGTCAACAATTATAGAAAATCTCTTCCCACATAGCACATCAGTTATTGTAGCCATTATTGACAAAGTGCTAATTCCTTCATCTTCTGAATCAAAAGCGGCTAAACCCAATTTAGGAAATTCTTTTTCTAACTCTCTTAATTCAGGCACTTTGTCGCCAAATGATATTAGTTTATTAAATTCGCCGTAAGTTATATTTTTAATTTTAAATAATTTATTAAGCATGTCTACTAAATATTTTTCTTTTTCTTCCATATTAACTCCTATGCTCCAGACAGGACTCGAACCTGCACTAATTCATGACCTCAGCATGACGACTCCTACCAATTGGTCTACTGGAGCAAAACTATCTTTTTGATTTAGTTGTAGATTTATATTTACAATTTTCAGGATTGCAATCTTTTCTACCACTAAATCTGTTTGTACATCCTCTATCTTTGTTATAATATATACAATTAATTCGTATTCTCATTATATCATCCTAACTAAATCCCAATTATCATGCCTTGTTTCCATATATGCTTTTACTTGATCAAATGATACTGGAAAGAAATTGTGTAAATCAACACATACACTCATTGTTTTTCCAATAGCATGATCAGCTTGTGTTTTATTGTGATGATGACCAAATAAATGCCAGGCATTCCAATGAGAACAATTCCATGACGACATCATATAATGACATAAAGTAATTTTCTGTTTGTTTATTTTAATGTCTTTTATCCACTGTACGCTGGCGCAATATTTTAATAACTCATCTTTTTTCCACATTTTTTTATCATGGTTTCCCCAAATAAAATGAAAGTGGATGTTTCTTGGAATCTTTTTTAAGAATTCTAAACCTACATTTCTATTAAAAGAAAGGTCACCTAGAAAGTAAACTTGATCACCAGGTTTAGTCATGTGATACAAATTATAAATAATAGTATCATCCATAAACTCTACAGTTTCAAACGGACGTGAACAAACTTGCATAACATGCTTGTGATTTAAATGCCAATCTGACGTAAACCAATAATTCAATTGCGACCTCCATATTTAATTGCGACTTTAAGGTAATAAACTTTTATTTATCTGACCATAAAAGTCGTTTTTATCATTCTTTTTTAATGTTTCAAGAATATGTTCTGGAACACCTTCAGTCTCAACCATGCCATCATCATATATTTTTTTAGCTACTATATCTGGACTAATAACTAATTGCCAGCTATATATCCTGCTATCAGGTATATTATGCTTTTTTAATTCTTTCTTTGCTTTTTGTATTAGATCAGCAAATTCAGTAAAAGTTAATTCATCATTATGTGCACATAAATCTATAGTTTTTTCTATCATTATAAACTCCCTAAATTAATTTTCTAGACCCACCGACAGGATTCGAACCTGCGTTAAACTGTTTCGAAGACAGCTGCCTAATCCAATCAGCCACAGTGGGTTAATCTGCAGAAGCTGTAAAAACAATCGGTAAATAAGGTGCATATGCAATTTCTGCTTCTGCTTTGCTCCAATCTTTACAAGTATTATTTATATCACTTATATATTTTTTTGTTAAAAAGCAACGATATTCATCTTTATAAGTGTTAATTTTCTCTGGTACTCTAATTGGAAGAAGTGGTGATTGTATTAAGTGTTTACAATTTTCACAAGTTTGATTTCTTAATAATTTTTTAGTTTTTTCTTTCTTAGTCACATTTTATACCCTGTAAGTGGAACAGTGATTATTTGATCAAAAGTGCTATCAGTAACATTAGAAGCATACATTGCAGCTGCTCTTAACCACACTTCACATGTTCCGTTAGCTGTAATTTTTCTAGTGCACTTTGGATAATAAAAACAATTTTCACAAGTTTGATTCTTTAATAGTTTTTTAGTTTTTTCTTTCTTTTTCATCGCTTAGTCCAATGATCACAAGTATCTTCACTACTAACTGGTTTAACTAAAAAAGCACAAATACCAACCTGTGGCATTGGCTTGTCTAATTCAATCATCCTAACAGAACTACAATTTTTACAACATTGATCTCTTAAAAGTTGTTTAGTTGTTTTTCTGCTCATCTTTTAGTCCAAAAAAAGCATGTGCCATGTTTATGATCTTGACCGACTGTACATTTAATTACTATTGGTTTACCAAAAATAGTAGTCAGAAGCGCATGATAACAATTAACACAAGTTTGATTTCTTAATAATTTTTTAGTCTTTTGTTTATCCAATTTCTGTCACCTGTACAAACCCATCTCCAAAGCGACAATAGCCTTCTTCTAAACAAGATTGTTTATATTCATCTGAGTAAGTGTTCCATGAAGGAATATGTTCTTCACATGCTTTCATAAACAACTTGTCTCTTTTAGATTTTGTCTTCTCTATATATCTTACTCGATTGCTTGATATCACAATTATCAAAAACATAATATTTGTGAAACCTCATCACTCATGTCATTAACTTTATATGGTTCAACGCCATCGTTAGTAACATGAAATAAACACATTGCAAATTTTGTATTCTTTGGAAAATAGTTTTCTTCAATTAAAATAGTTTTGTAAATATTTAATTGTAATGAATAATGCATAAAATTACAGTCTTCTAAATGTTCCAGTGGATAATGCATATATTTATCCCATCCGTTATGCTTTTTAATCTCTGCATTAGTTTTCCAATCATAAATATAAACAGTATCTTTCTTCTGCATTAGTAAATCAATAGTTCCAGATATTCCTAATCTTTCTGAAAATATTATTACCTCGGTATTTAGAATTTTGTATTTTTTTAATAAATAGTCCATTATAGGAATTAATTCTTGGACACGTTTTAATGCTTCTTCATTTGTAAGTTGTGGTAATTTTTTATCCATCATATAAGCTTCAGCATATGCATGAACTTGAGTACCTAAATCAAGAGAAGCTAATTTCTTCTCTTCCCAATTGTTTAGAACTTCTTCTTGTGTTATACCTTCTCTCTCGGCTATTCTTTTAGAATGTTTCTCTGCATCAAACTTTGGAGTAAAATTCTTAATAAATTTAGTACAACTCACAAGTTGTTGTTTAGTTTCTTCTACAAAATAAGTGTGAGAATCTTCATCAAATATTACAGTATGTCCACTAGGGTTTTGTGCTTTTCTTGTCATAATAAATTAATTATGCTCTTGAATTTTTTGTTTGATGTTTTGAGTTCCATACCACAATTCTTGAAATATACCTTTTAAACCTTTCTCTTCTAATTCAACTGTGCATTGATATGCAAATATAAGAAAACTAACTAATAATATTATTCCTATAATTATTAATAAATATTTAATCATATTAATTCTCCATCTTTAAAATTGGCACATGAAAGAGCTTCATCTCTTTTAAATCATCTTTTTCATATTGTAGTCCTATGATACCTGTTTTTAAATTAATTTCATTGAAATAAAGTTTTAAACTTTAAATTGGGTAAAAACTTAAGAAAATATTCTGCAGCTTTTTTAAAACTAGAATATATTCTCATAGTTTGTTTTTCGTCTATAGTAGAATATATCATATACCCTTTCATATTAACCTCCAGTAAAAAATTATGGTAATTCATTCAATCCAAACAGGTTTATATCTTAACGCTCTTTTTACTTCTGATATTTTGTATGCTTTATTTGGTCCTGAAATTGGGTCATGAATTAAATAATATCTGTTGTCTAATATACCAGTTATTATTATATAATGACCTCCACCATATGTATAGCCTCTACTAGAGATATATTTGGCATCAATTACAGCTAATACAACACCACTTCCATAATAACAATCTAAATTCTTAAGAAATTTATAATCAATATAATATAATTGTAAAATAAATAAAAGTTCAAATATTCCAGTTGCACCATCTTCTGCTTTGTAACCAATTAGTTTTCTAGCATCTTCAACTGTAATATCAACGCCACTACGTTGAATTAGCATAGCTGCACATGCAGGACCACAATTCCCAACTCCAGTATCAATCTGAGATTTATACCAATTAGTTTCATCAAACAGTTTGATGTTATCTTCTGAAAAACTAAACGTGATCATTAAAAGTAGTATTATAATAAATAATTTATTCATAAATTATACTGATAATTTAGCTTTAGTAATTTCCTTACGAATCCTAGAATCTCTTGCTTTTACAAGCAAATCCCACAATTCTTCGGGAGACATCAATCTTATTCGAGTCTTGAACAATGGGCTGTCTGTAAACACATCAAAAAAATCATTCTCTTTTATAAATTCTTCAAAACCTATTTCATACCCCCTATTAATTTCTACCATGTAGTCATCAAATCTTTCTTTTTTTCTATGCTTGTGTTCTACCCAATACATCAAAATTTTATTAAAAAGTTTACTCAAGCTGTTATATGTTTTTCCAATACTAGGATCTGCTAGTCCAAAATGTCGTTCTGCAAAAATAAATTTCATGATATCAACATTCCTTTCGTAAGAAATTTTTTACTTTTTTTATCAGTTTTTACTAATTGAATTATTTCTTCAGTCTTTAATTTTCTTTTCCTTAAATTAATATCGACTTCATAAACTAAAAAGTTATAATCACTACTATTTAAATAATCTTCAAATCTGATGGGCACCCACTGAGAACACTGATCTTGACTGGCATAATGAAATTGTTGTCTATGATCAGTAATAGCTCGAACTCGTTTTTGATAAGCCTCAAAGATCCTAGAAGTTAAATTATAAACATCATCAACTACCATAAGAGAGTTTCTATATATTTTTTCATATTGATTTATAGCTGCAAATAGCCAAATTTTCATTCTTTTAACATTCCTTTCGTAAAATGCTTTTTACACTGTTCAGTATTTCGTAAAAGATCCATGGCTGCTTGTTGATTCAATTTCTTTTTTTTGCCATTAACTTCAGCTTCAAATATTACAAAATCACTATAATTATTAACATAAGCAAAAAATGACATCGGTTTTTTATCCATCCAATTTTCTCTATTCCAACTATTTTCTTGATGCCACTTAATTCTTTTTTCTTCTTTGGCATGAACTACTTTCCACCATTCGTATATTTGTTTGCCCATGTATTCTACATTATCAAACACTCTAAGTGGATTTACATTTATAGCATGTTTTGATCCAGTTTTAGTCATTAACCAAACTTTCATTTTTCTCTCCGGATTTTACCATTCGGTAAAATTATATATATTAATCGACTCTTTTTACGAGCTTTGCGTACTGTTGACCAAGTGCCAGATCGTTGCTTTTCTGTATAATCTTTTGGAGTAGCAATTAGCATATCACAACTGTTTACAATATCCCAATTGCGTTCCATATAATCTGTTGGTGCAAATATAAATTCAGCATTTTTATATGCTCTCTTATGGTTAATAATTGGGGGATGTATATAAATTGGTATATTTAATTTTTCTACTATATCATGAAATTCAGCGTCAGCTCCAACACAGTCACCATGATGTGCTTCACACACATTTAATTCGTTTAATAAATTTCTGAGGGAATCTTTTTGCTCATTAGTCATACCAACTTGAGTGCCAGTAAATCCTAATCTATAATGCATATAGCTCTAACCGGATTTGAACCGATGTGACTTGGTTGAGAACCAAGCAGCCTACCGCTAGCTGATAGAGCCAGTTTTTCTTTTATGTCTAGTAATAAGTTTGATTGGAAAGTATACAATGGCAAGTAATGCAAATGGGATGGTAACACCAAATATAATATTGCCTATAAAAAATATTAATGCGTTTAAATTATAAACATCCATACTTTCTCCTTATTACAAACTAGCCGGAACAAATATCCCGGCTAGCTAGTTAATAATATTTTTATTGTCTTTAATAATTATGCTGCAACTTCAGCTGTCTTTGTTGCTTTTTCTTCTCTACGTTTTTTAGCATTTTCCTTAGCTTGGTTTCTAGCTTCGACAACTTCAGCTTCGGTAACACCAAGCTTTTCAGCTCGTCTTCGAAGGCGTCTTGCATAAGCTCGAGCCCTGCGAGCTGCTTTCTTTTCCTCAAGAGTTTTCTTTACTCGAGGAGTTTTTGTGGTAACTACGTCTGACATATATCCTCCTTATATCTAAATTATATTCAACCCTCGAAGCTTTAAAATACTCCAGGTTGTTATTATAATTTATTATAAAGCAGTGTCGAAGCTATTTATGTTTGTGTGATTTTGCTATAGCTTCATCGATTTTATCTCTCTTTTGTATATTCAATCATTAGGTTTTCTTCTCTCATAGCTTCATCAACCAATCTATCTATTTCACTTTTGTCCATAAGTCTTTTTGCTGTTTCTATCTTTAACCATATTTTAAATTTTTTATTGTTAACTAATCTTCTAAAAGCATTTTTTAGGTTCTGTTCTCTACTTCTTTCCTCTTGCCCTGTAACTATTATTCCGGTTTCCGAATGTTTGATTCGACAACAATTTTGATGTTTATTTCTATGTTGACCGCCAGCACCTTTACCGGAAAACCAAGTTATTTTAAGATCTTTTTTGGTTATTGAAAACAACAGCTTTTTCATTCTTGTAATCCCCATTATAACTTCGAATCTTAAGATGATTCTGTTTTATCTATTAAACTATAATAGCTCATTTTTTTAAATAATTCTTTGCCTACTTCTTTTCCATATTCTTCTATAACTTGCTCACCAGTTACTCTATTAAATATATTGATTTTAATTTGTAATTGAATATTAAGTGGAAGTTTTGAAGTGTCTATGGTAAACATTAAAAAAGAACTCTGTAAGTCTGAAAGTAAAGCATCTGTGTCTGAAAAAAACTCTGCAACCTTAGTTCTCTCTAAAAAAACTTCACTTAGAGATCTAAGCACTTTACCCTGAAATAATTGGCCGTCGATAAATGTTTGTATTATATAACCATCTTCTTCAGTATAATTTTTTACTTTTTTCTTTCTCATAAATTTATAAGTTTATCTTTATGTATTTTAAAACAATCTACTAGCTTTTGAATTCCAACTTGTATATAAATGTCCATCTTCTTGGAAGATAAGGCTTCTTATGTCATCATTTTTATTAGAGTCTTGTACACAATAATTAAAATATGTAACTGAAAGATTATCTAAATCATATACTTGTGCACCATATGGAAGTGAACGTATTTTAAATCCACGATTATCTACTTCTTTCTTTAGCTCATCAATTAGACGAGAATAAAGCTCACTTATCACTGGTTGCAAAAGTCGTAATCTTTCTATTAGTTTCTTTTTAGGAACATGTAATGGTGCCACTATTTGTCTCAATGAAAACTGATCAATGTTTCCAGTCTGTTTCACAACTCTAAGAATCTTTTTAAAACTAATATCATCTGGTATAAGCCAAGATATATTTAGAGTAGCTCTTGTTGTTATATTTAAATCTTGTGCATGTTTAAACAATTCTTTAAAATCTTCAAAATCTTGTAAAGTATTAATTGAGATGGCTAAAACGTCTAGACCGTTATATTTTAAATTGTGTAGATATGATAGATTTTTACTTAAAACTATACCGTTTGTTTGCAATTCGATCGGGTAATAGTCAAAAGCTTTCATTATGATATCTAATGCATATGCATTTATTGTGGGCTCACCTTTACCAGTTATTAGTACTGATGTTACACCAGCTGTTTGAGCTATATGTTTCACTTTGTCAAAATTACGTTTCATATATTCAATATCAGATGTTTTCATATAGCCGGTCATTTTAGATACACAAAAATTTTGACATTTATCTTTCATGTCACAACCTTTAAAAGGTACACAAATTGTTAAGTTGTTAGCTTGCATATAACTCCTTCCAATTTATAACAATTTATATTCTTTTGTTAGTTTGTCTATTTTTTCAGAATCATCTGGGCCAATAGCAATACAAGTAGTTGTTCGATTTCCAGCAAATTCTGTAAATCCACTGTCTACTATTACAGCATGTGGAATTTTTAAACATTGTGCTTTTTTAGCCAAATCATATATTTCATCTTCACTATCACAAGAGACAACTACTTTAGTAAATCCTTCAGTAATCCATTTTTGCATTTCATCAGTTGCTGGAAAAATATACCAATCAATATATTGTGAATCTTCATAATCTAAAGTAAGTCTTGACATCCTATCAACAAATACTTTCAATGAAGCATGTGCAACTTGAGCTGCTACTTTTCCCTTACGCATGTTGAGATCTTTTCTTACAACAATAACTTGTTTAACTTTTGAAATATTATTCATCTTTTAACCTCTTATAAAATTTAAGATCTTCTTTGACTTTATTACATACTATAAATGGCATTATGGGATTTAAGTCCAGAAAAGTTGCAACATCTGTGGTCAATTCTTCATGTGCCCCTTGACCAAGTATTAATATCCATATAAAAAATCTATTCTTGTACCAAAATAATATTTCTTGACAGCCAGTTTTAATAAATTTAAATTGGAGACCATATTCATGCAAATAATTATGCACATCTTGAAATTCTTCAAGAGTAGTATTATATTCATTAGAACGATAAAAGACATCATCGCTATCTAAACTTTCTTTTTCAAAAAGTTCATTCATTACTTTATCAAAAAGCTCTTGAGTCATTCTACCATTTAAGCACAATACTTCTTTTTCAAAATCTTCTGGACTATAGTCCAGTAAAATATTAGCCATTTTTTCTTATTTCGTAGTTTCTGAATCTACTAATTTAAAAAATAGTCTATAATCATTGCCAAGTTTATAAGCAACAAAACCACCTGCTTCTAAACTTGAATAATTGTCCTTGCTAGTAATTAAGCCGTCTATAACTGCTTCAGCTCTTCTTCTTAATTGGCTTTCTAAGTCAGAATTCCATAAATCGAAACGCTCTCTTATTGGATAACTGCCATATATACATCTTACCAATCTTTTAAAATCAAACTTTTCAAGTAATTTGTCTTTTGTTTCTAGTAATAAATTCTTAGTTAGTTCTTTAGTTTCTTTTGACGATGTCATCATCTAGACTCCCTTCTACTACATCTATCTTTTCAGTCTTTAAAGTTTCTTTTTCACTACCTGCTGCAGAATTAAATATAGTTTTAAGTGCAGTCATCATATTACTTACAATCGTTTTTATTGTATCTGGTACACCATCACTAGACATAGTTTCTTTTTCTAGTTCGTCAAGAACTTCTTGAACACTACTGACTTTTATATATTGTTCACCTTTTACATTCAAAAATTCCATATTACCTCCTATTCATCACATTTTATATGCTGTTTTTTATTTTTATTTATATTTTCTTCTTCAAGACGATTAAAACCAACTGGTAGTTGTTTGAAAACAGATGCATCCATTTTAGTAAATGCAATATATTGCCTTAAACAAGCTAAAGCAAAACCTAAATGTTTTGAAGCTTCAATAGTAGCATTTCTAAATGTAGCAGCATCATGAGCTGGATTCTCCATAGGCGTACTGTTTATAGCTTGTATAAAAGCTTTTTCTATATCTGTTAAACTCATTGCAATTTCTTCAAGCAATGCTTCTTTGTTTTCAAAAATAAAACCATCTTTTTCCATATTGACTCCTTTTTATTTTTTAATTAGATTTTGGTGCCGTTGATTTTTTACGTCTAGTTCTTTTCTTTTTAGTTTTAGTTTTTGTAGCTTTAGCAGTGGCTTTAGCAGTGGCTTTAGCAGCTTTTTTAGGTACAACTGCCCAATTGTTAGCTTTACCAGAATGTTGATCAACTACTAATCCAACATTGTACTTGTCAAGAAAACCTTTGCCGACTATAATTGCTCTTCCCTTTTTAGTTGTAATCTTTAAACCTTTGACTTCCCGTGTTGTTTCTTCTTTAATCTTGCTAACATATTCTATGCCTTCTTTTACTAGAATTGCATATATCTGCTCACTTTTCATAATAATACTCCTTATAAATAAAGAATGGACCTTGAGAGTGGTATATTCAAAATATACTTATCCCAACTTTAAGTCCGAACACTTTACTCAAGATTTACCCATTCTTTATAAGCAGCTGATGAGAATCGAACTCACATCACAACCTTGGCAAGGTCATATAATAACCATTATACGACAGCTGCAGAACTTGGCCAAATGTATTCTAAATCATTTGGCACATTTTTAAAATATTTCTTATAATATTCTGGTTTCTTACGTAATAAATTAGATTGATGACTAATACAAAATTCCTTATTAATCCATTTTGGTTTCTTACATTTTTTACTAACTAATTTAATTAGTTGCTTGTAATGTAGTTCACATTTAGTATTATCACATTTAAGTGATAGCCATCTATCCATAACTTTACGTAAATAAACTCTAACTAAATAAGATTCATAACCAAGCCACATTTTTGTAGCTGGATGATTTTTCCACCCACCAGATAAGCCCAATAATGCTCTTGCTATTTGAATAGCTTCAACGCGTTGTTTACCAAGTCTCTTTTTATCTAGACATTTAATAGATTTATTAATGTTTTTAAATGGAATAAATGTTTGCATATAAATCAATTATGCTTCTTCTTAAATTCAAAGAGTGGACAAAGTCTATTTGGTGGCTCTGATTTTTTCCAACACCAACGAATGTTCGTTAAAGCAATATTAAAATATTTACATTCTATGCACCGAAGATTTTTAAGTAATGCCTTAGTATAATCTTTATTTATCATTGTTGTTTAATTTCTGCTAAATTAGCTAATCTTTTTACAGAATCAATACCTTTAAGGCAGGCATTCTTGCTTGAATAACCTTCAGATGAAACTAATATTTCACCATTCGGAGCTACCAATTTAAAACGCCATTCACCTGCCTTATCTTTATAATAAACATATTTTCCATTTCTGTGTTTTATTTCCATATCTTCCTCTTTTATTTCGCAAGCAGCCATAACTAAAATCGGCCAATTATTGTCATAATCTTGATCAGTAAATTCTCTGCAATAACCAGTTCTTCTCATAAAATTACGTACTGCCATTCCTTCTAATAGATGTACAGAATAAATAATGTTGTCTTTGCGATATACTGGTGACACTGTATGATATTTTTTATACCAATCTTTAAATTGCTTAATGCCATCTTCGCCGAGAAATTCTCTAGTTAGTTCAATTAGTTTTTGTGGTATTTGACTCATGCTTCAAATTCCTTTCACACTTATTTAATAATTTATTAATTGCTGCTCTATCTTCGTCTATTTCAGTTTGAATTTCTCTTCTTTTTCTAGCTCGATAAATCATATTTACTATCATATTATTTTTCTTTTAAATTCCACCCAAAAGCTTTTGCTATTAAGTCTCTCATAACTTTTTTCTTTTCTAAATTCTTTTCACACTTTCTTAAAAGTTTATCTATAGATTTTTGATCTTCATTTATTTCTTTTTGTTCAGTAGTAAGAGGTGGTCTTATAGGAATTGATGGTTCATATTTAGCATAATAATAAAATTTATTCATTACAATTTATCTCCAATATTTCAACTGAAGATTTTTTAATTTTATTTTCATTTCTATAATTAAAAGTTATATAACCATTCTTACTAGAATAAATTTTTTGTTTGAAAATCTGTTTCAAAATTTTGTTACCAATTTTTATTTTTGCTTCTATAGAATTTATATCTTTATCAGAATTATTGTCTACTTTTATAACAATTAAATTTATTCCACTTTTATAAAATACATTTTCCAACCTTTCGTCAACCTCTTCAATTCGTGGAGAACTCTTTTGTTGAATCTTTAATTGTTTAGCTTTTGCTTCTTCGTGTTTAGGTGTTTTTCCAATTTTTAATGCATCATATTTTAATTGATCTTTTCTAGTCCATATTGCATGACCTAAAGTTGCTTCTTCATGTTTAATTTTTAATCTATAATAATCTTTTGTAGTTTTATTGTCTAATTTAGATAATAATGTTTTTGCTAAATCAAGATTATTATCGTTGATAGCGTCTTCTATTTTATATGAAGCAACAATATGAGAAGTTTCTTGTGAACCTAATCCATATGCGCTTTTAATACCAAACAGTCCAGTACCCAGAGCTAATGCTAATGCTAAAACAAATATACTTTTTGTATTCTTGGCTTCGTGAATTATAAAGTTCCCAGTTTTTAATATGTTTAAAACTTGATTTTTTATTTCAGGATTTTTATCTAAAAAATCTGATAATGTTTCTTTACTTTTCAAAATTTTAGATAATTTATTTTTTATCTTAGGATTTTGATTTAATAGAGACATAATATCATTATTCATCTCATAATGCTCTAAAAACGATCGAAGTTGCATTATAAATTACCTCTTTTCTCATTTAAGATCTCAAGAATTCTTTTCTTTCTTATATTATACTCACACTTATCAAGCAACTTTTTCATAGATTTTTGATCTTCTGATAAAATTTCTCTCCAAAGCGTATTAGCAAATTCAGTAAAATTCATAATAGCAGAGCCCAGGAGTCGAACCTGGTATCGCCGGGATATGAGCCCGGAATGGTTTATATGTCCGTTCCACTCGCCTGCGTCGATTAGAGTAATTTCCTATTTTGTCATGGTTGGCTTACTCTTTTTGATGTACTCACCGCCAATTTTTATAGTAGACCTGTTGTACTATAAAAGACTATCGTTTAGCCAGGTCATATACCAGGAGACGGATTCGAACCGTCGATCTTTGCCTTATGAGAGCACTGCCTTAGCCAACTTGGCCACCCTGGTTTGTCTTAATTAAATATGCTCAATTCCTTCAAAAAAGAATTTGATAACATCATGCGGATCATCAGTTAACTGATCATCCCAAATATTATCTTGAAATCCAATTGTTATTTTAGAATTAGTATCCATTGTCTGTTTCATATATGCTACAAATAAATATTCCCCAAGAATATTCAAATATATTTTCATCCTCATAAGGATCAGCTTCTGTCCATAGCCAAAAATTCATTCTATACCTTCATTAAATAAATAAGAGTGTGTTCCAGTAGCAATTAAATACACTCTTTTCTCACTATCATCAACTTTATATATCAAAACCCAATCTCCAGTTATATGAGCATCACTATAACCTTTCCTTGCATATTCTCCACTAATCATCTTTTTATGTTTTCTAACTGCATAAATAGGTGGTATTTTCCCATCATTCTTAGCAAATAAATCAATTAATATTTTAAGTTTCTTAGTAAGCTTTAAAACAGTATGTTTGTTTTTACCTTTAAGAAATCTTTTTAAATCTTTTTTAAATCGTGGAGTATCATATATTTTATACATCTTCTGGAAATAGTTCTTCAACTACTTTATTAAAGTAATCTGGACCGACCTCATTACAAATATGGTTTGAAATATCTTCTTCTGCTTCTTCAAATATTTCATCATTATATAATTCATTTCTGAGTAATGCTTCATCTGGAATCATCCCCATGACATCATTAAAATTCATATATTCTCCCTTCTAATAAATTATATTATTTCTTCGATACTTTGAAAATATGTTTAATAAGATCATATTTATTATCATATAAAGATTTATTAATATATTCTTTATGTACTACTCTGCCAACTGGAAAATAAAAATTACTATTAGATGCAATAGTTATAAACAAATCTTTATCTTTTCTTTGTCTAAATATAGCAAAAAATCTACCGTCGAAAAAATATACTATTTTCATTTACCTTTTATACCATCTAGCTTTTTCATCAAAACCTTCAATGTCTATTACTACTTCATTTTCTATTGCTTCGGGATTTGACCACATTCCGCGGCCATTTATAATTGCTTCAGCTTGCCATTCTAAGAATAACTCAGGAAACTCAAATTCATAATTCCAATACACAAAAGCGTTTCCTGACCTAAGTAATTCTTCCTGCCAGAAAACCCATTGTTTCCCATTCCAATACCACACATATGCTAGTAACCGACCAAATGGGCCAGTAATCTCACCTTCAAAATCTAATTTAACTATAGTTCCAGGCTTTAAAACAGACTTGGCATATTCACTAGCTTCAGGGCCCCAAAATTGAACTTTCTTTCTATGATCTTTTGTTTCTGGAGTGTCTATGCCCTTTACTCTAACTCCCATTTTCTTTTCACTATAAAAATCAATATAAAATGTATCACCATCTGCTATCCTTATAATTTTACCATACCAATCTGGCATATCACTTGTATAATATTCAAAATCAATTTTTAATCCAACTTGTTGATCTGGTAGTACTAATTGTTTTTTTGTTGTTTTATGTCCACATGCTGTTGGTAAAGCTAAACTAACGAATGCTAAAAAAAGTGTCCATGCAACAGCTATTAAAATACCTTGCCATTTTTTCATATTAACCTCCTATCTAAGTGCTGGATAATATAATTTATAATGATAATCAAAAATTTTATTAATTATTAATCTTTCGTCGACAGGTTGACAATGTTGAAGTAAATCTGCTTCTTTAGTTATCTTCAATGATTCCGAATCTTCTACATCATACAACCATTTAAATCCTTTGTTGCCAAAATGTCGAAAAACTAATTTCATATAGATGTATTCATCATCAACTCTAGTTACTTTATAAACTCTCCAATCGTACCATCCTATATCCCAAATAATTAAATAATTCTTTTTATATTGCATCATATCAACTATCTTGTCTTTTACTGTTAACGTCTAAGATTTGCTGGATGATATATTTTGTAATTATAATCAAATATCTTTTGTAAAATATCATGTTTAGTTATAACTTCTCCATTTTGAATAAGAGCCAGCTGCTCATCATATTTTTGGATATGTTTTTTGCTTGGATCAAAAAATGACCATTCCTTTTCAACTGACATATTAGCAATATTTATTACATCTAAAGCATCTGAATACACTTTAAATATTTTTATTATTTGCCAACCACCATGTTCACCAACATCCCAAACGAGAAAATCACCTTTTTTTACTTTTTTTAAATCAACCATTTTGTATCACCAAATTTTATAGTCCTCATGGGATGAGTTGAACATCCGTTTCTTGTTTATCAGACAAGCGTCTTAAACCGTTAGACGACACGAGGATGAAGTTAAGAAAAATTACATTTAACATTATTATCTTTAAAATTAAAAGTTATTACAAATTTAAAACGTTTCTTTTGCATTTGTCTACCATCTTCTGGGTCAAATTTACATATGGCTTCCCCAAATATATTTTTTTTCTCTGTTCTAATATACTTTTGAGTTTTTATATGTTTCATTGAAGCATATAAAGATGCATATCTTTCAACTGCCTTTTTTATTATAAAGTCAGTTATTATGAACAATACATCATTTTTAGTAGGAATCTTTATATTTGTATAATGAAAAATATATTTAAAAATAAACAATTTACAATAATCTAAATGTCGTTTATTTATTTTCTGAATTAAATAATCTGTTACTTCCTTTATATTTATAGTTATCATTAACCATCCTTAAAAAAGCAGAATAGGAGAATCGAACTCCTCTCATGAGATTGGAAATCTCACGCCTTACCACTAGGCTAATCCTGCATAATAGCCGGATTTGAACCCCCGACGCCTAGCTTGTAGGGCTAGCGCTCTTCGCACTGAGCTATGCGGCTTCAATCAAACATAATAGCAGCAGTGTCTGAATCATCATCTTGCTCGTCTACTACAACATTACTCTGTTGTTTATTATATGCTGTTATGCCATTTATTTTATTTTGCATTATCTGCAATAAAAGTTTTGCAGTATGAAAGCTCATATCATTAGTCAACATAGGATATGTATTTTCAACTTTATCTAAAAAGTGTAATACATCGGCTATATCTTGTACATTAATAACCATAATAGTACTCCTTTTAATTAGCTTTCGTAAAAACATATTCTTGTTCTGAGAAAATAATATAATAGCTATAATTTTTGCCGCCGAGTGGATTCGAACCACCCCCATCTTGGTTCTAAGCCAAGCGACTCCTTCCAGCTGGTCTACGACGGCATATTTTTTATTAGTTCTGGTTTCCCTAGATAGAAACCTTGAATTGAATCGACACCTATTTGCTCTAGTTTTATTATAGTGTCACTGTCTTCAACAAATTCAGCAACAGTTATTATATTTAACATATGAGCAATATCATTAATATGTTTAATTATTGCATATGTTATTGGATCATTAATGTCTTTTATAAATGAACCATCAATTTTAAGAATGTCAACAGGTAGAGTTCTTAAATATGTAAGAGACGACATTCCTTTTCCAAAATCATCTAAAGCAAATTTACAACCGAGATCTCTGATTGCATTTATAAATTTAATACAAACAGTTGAATTAGATAATATAACATTCTCAGTTATTTCAAATATTATTTTTTCTGGTGGCACTTTAAATCTTTTTAATTGGTCTGAAATAAACTTAACTAGCTGAGGATCAGCAACTGTTTGACCTGAAAGCTTAATTAAAAAATTTATATTATTAATTTTATCATAATTAGCAAATACTTTCATTATCACTAAACGATCAATATGAGGCATCAAATTATATTTTTCTGCAAGTGGTATTAACACTGCTGTAGGTATTGAGTCTTTCTTATTGCCCCTAACTAAAATTTCAAAACTTCTAAAATTTTTATTATTTAAAGGATATATTTTCTGTGCAAATAGATCAACATCACCTTTTTCAATCATTGTTGAAATTTCAGAAATTTTTTCAGTGTTTTCTTGCTGTGCTTTAATTATTAAATCATCTTTATTGGGAGATATATGTATACTATTTCCACCAGCATTTTTTGCAATATAACAAGCATTATCTGCAGCTATCATTATTTTAGTAAAATCATCTGCATATTTTGGATCTATTGTAGATATCCCTATGCTGGCACTTATATGAAATATTTTCCCATCCCAAACAAAATTATAGTTATTGATAGCTTTTAATACTTTCTTTGCTAATTTAGCTGCAATTACTAAATTACAATTTTTTATAATAATTGCAAATTCATCTCCGCCTAATCTTGCAACAGTATCATCAGATCTTAGACATTTTTTAAATAATTGAGCTACTTGTTTTAAAAGTAGATCACCAGCAGTATGACCACATGAATCATTAACTGCTTTAAATTTATCTAAATCAATATAAAATAAATAATGATGTTTGTTATTTTTCTTAGCGTCTAAATATAATTTACTTAATATTTTTTCAAACATTCTTCTATTATACAGATTTGTTAAATAATCAAATTGTGCATGATATTTTGTTGTATTGTTATTTTTTATAATTATTTTGTATATTCTATATACAAGGAATGAAAATAAAATAATAGAAGCTATTATCAATTCTGTCAACTCTATCTCCCTTCTAGTTCGACATCGCCGAACATAATCGCCGCCTTTTTATCACCACTTTCTTTTTTTTCACTTTTTGTTTCAACATTCTTATTATGTTTAAGCCAACAATTGTGACATACAAATGTACTTCCTAAAAAATAACCTTTTGTAAATTCTTCTTTAGCTCCACATAATCCACAAGTTATAAAAGTTGGAATAGGATTAGAATTTGTCATATATTAACACCTCCTAGTAAATTATAAAAGCTTGTCGATTATATTATCTAAGATCATCTAAATATTGCTTTCTTTGATGCCATGGTAAACTGAGATATTCTTTCTTAAACTTATAAGCTTCTTGCTTAACAACGTCTGGATTTTCTTCAATTACTTTAGCATATCGATTAGCAATATACTTTCTTATAACTTTTGAAGCTTTCTTATTCATATATTCTCCTTCCAATTATATGATCAAATATGTCTTACAGGATTCGAACCTGTGACTCCAGCCCAATCACCGGCGCTCTAACCGCTAAACCAAAGACATAACCCAATCTAAATGCGCGACAAAGATTGTTTCGCCATCAAGCAGTGCGCATTGCTTGTTATAGGCTATGAGCAGTAGAGGAATCGAACCTCTCTAAACGGGTTAAGAGCCCGCTACAAAACCGATCTGTCAACTGCCCAGATATGAGCGGTAGAGGAGTTGAACCTCTCTCAATGGGTTAAAAGCCCACCACAACGCCGATCTGTCAACCGCCCTTATTTATCACTAAAAATATTGTTACAAATATATTATATTCTTCAATCGATAATATTTAGTATAGTAATTTTTGACCGTTTTTTACTCACAACAAAAGTTGAAAATCCCTCAGGAATTGATTTATTCCATCCATTTTTTCTAGCTTCAGAAACAGACTTAAAAACACCAGCTTGATGCATGAAATGTGCAATTAACATTCCATCTTTTAGATCAAAAAACACTTGCTCTTGCTTTTTGTCTACAGGCCCCAAGAACAATTCAATATCTTTTTTAGAAGTATTCTTTTTAATAAAATCTACATCAATCGGCCCATTTTTCATTTCCTCTATTCTCCTTAAAAAACAGAATTCTTAATATTATCTAAGAACTTATTTAATTTTTTTCTTAGGTCAGTAAGTGTTCCTGCACTAACAGAAAAGTTTGCAGAGTTTTCATTATCAATATCTAAATAAATAGTTAAATTGTAATTTAAACCTAGATTATTTTCCCAATTATAAAATCTTAATGAAAAGCTATTTAAGCCAGGAATTTCTACTAAAGTACCAATCAAAGAATCTGGATCTAAAACTTCTATAGAATTATTTTCTGGTGTTGGTGCGGTTTTATTACATGTATTATATCTTCCGATTCCAATTACTATTATTATAGCAATAAGAATAATAATTCCTACAATTACACTAGATCTCATCATAATACTATCTCCTTTCAAATAGACCCGCCGACAGGATTCGAACCTGCATTAAGTGGTTTAGAAGACCACTGCCTATCCCTTAGACTACGACGGGAGGTTTCTAAATACTTAACTTTTTTGTATTGTCAAATATTATAATAAATGGCTCATCTTTAATCACATAACGAGAAGTACTATCTTCATAAAGAAATTCAATAGATAACTTATCACCATTCTTTAATCCACCTATTGCCCACATAAAAATTGGATACATGTCTTCTGGCTCTATTTGTTCTTGTGGCGGAATTACTTCAACATGATGATATTGTAATAATATTTTTTCTGAATTGTTTTTTGATAAATAAATAAAAGCATTTTGAATATTTGGGTCTGCAACTCTGAAAGTTATTATTAATGTATCTTCATTAAAAACATTTTGACCATACCAATAAAGAACTGGATGGTCATTTGATTCTTTTTTATCTGGTACAACACTAACACAAGAAAAACAAAAAAGAATTAATAAAAAGAAAGCTATTTTTTTCATATTATCTCCTTAAGATTTGAAACTCTTCTATTAAGTTAGTTCAAATATTACCGCCGGAGGGACTTGAACCCTCAATCTCGTATGAGCGACAGAGTTTAAATCTGTTGTGTATACATTCCACCACGACGGCATGAATTAATTTTGTGAATTTTCATATGCATGAATTGGACAGTCCATATCTGTTTTTCCAAGCTTGAAAAAAGTTTTCATAATACAAAAACGGCATACTGTAATTTCACCTTCATCATTAACTGCTTGCATCATTGCTATTCCTTTTTGTTTGTCACCACATTGACTACATTCGCAATCACCATGATTATAAAAAAACATAATTTTTGTATTATCATCTTTTCCATTCAAAATAATATTTGGACAATCACACATAACATTTCCTTTCTGGAGTAGGGGAGAGTTGAACTCCCGTCTTCTATCAAAGCAACCTTTTAAGGTACAAGGATTTTCGGATCTAGTGCATTTACGTCATCCTTAGTCTTATCAAGAATCGAATCCTGAACTACCCCATTAAAATTCTATAGAATCTATAAACAATAAAGCAAATTCAAAACCTGCAACTTGTTTTTTGTCAGACAAAGTTGTTTTTATTACTTCAAGATTTTTCTTCAAATTTTCTTTGTCAACATAAATATCATCTTTACGCTTAATAAGATTAAATTTTAAAGATTGTATAATAGCATTAAGCTGATCAACATCTTTAATAACTATACTGCTAAGATTTATTTCCATATTACTTATCCCTTTCTTTATATTTTTCTTTCTTCAAATAACCAAGAAAAATCTATAGAGCTATCATATCCTGTAGATAAAGATAATATAAGCAATGAAATTAGACAAGATCCAACTCCAACACCGAATACAGAATATATAGCTACTATAATTGGCGTAGAAATATGTGTGAAAGTGTGCGCTACAGCCGTAATAATATAACAGTGACTGATAATATTAATAACACAAATGCAACGCATGTTTTCATTTCATTATCATTTTTTGGTCTTCTCATAATATTTTATCCTTTCATAACAAATATGTCATTTATTTGCCAATTTATAGAACAATAAAAATATGGAGGTCCCGGTGATCGAAACCGGTCCATCGGATCTTCAATCCACTGCGCTACCATTACGCTAAACCTCCATAAAAATCTAAACAAGTTATATGAAGAGGATTCTTTTAGATTAACAGTCTACGATAACCTCTATCAATTCAGTTTAGATTAAGTTCGGAGTGAGATTTGAACTCACGATAATAGGGTTGCAACCTACCGCCTTAAACCACTTGGCTATCCGAACATAAAGCAGCTTATCTTCATAGTGTCAGTCTATGTTAATAAGCCACTCGCAGTAAAGTATCTGACATATACAATACTACTCTAGCCCTAAACGGATTCGAACCGATGTGACCTAGCTGAAAACCAGGCAGCCTGCCTTTAGCTGATAGGGCCATCAAATCACCAAATTTCTAAACCTTCACCACCAGTATCATCTTCGATATAAAATATATTACCTGATGAAAATTTAATTTTTATTGAATAAAAATCATCGATATTTATTGAATTTATAGTTTTTCCAACTTCATTAGAGAGTGCTTTATCATCTTCATTATAAATACCAACTACATTACCACCTGCAGGTGCAATATTATATTTTATCTCATTTATAGTAAGATATAAAATACCACTTTTTAAATAACTAACTTTATCTAAAACAGAACCAACAGAATTCTTCAAATTCTCTCTTAGTATGTCTATTTCTTTTATTTCACTGTTCTCTTTATGTTTTAAAAAAATATGCACACTGCAATAGAAGAAGTTATACCCATTACTAAGTAAGCAAAGAAATAGATTGGAATAAATTTCCAATGACTCAATTGCAAACTACCTAAATACATTAGCATTGAGAAAAAGAAAAGTATTGAAGGTGCTAGAATAAAATGTTTTCTTTGGATCATTCTAATTCTCCAATCTTTGTTATTGCCCATGCTGTTTTCCAGTTATTGCCAAGAAAAAGAAATATATCATTTCCTAAAGTAAAAGTTACCCAACCATTGCCCAAGTAGTTTATATTCTTTGCATTAAGTGGTAATAAATAACTTTTTTCAGATTGACATGATAAAAACAAAACAATAATTACAACTAATAAAATAATTATTTTCTTCATATTATCTCCTTTCAAAATAAAGTAAGCAAGTTAGCGAATAAAGAAAATTTAAACTCTACCAACTGAGCTACCACCAAGCTTTGCTTGATGAGCAGGACTCGAACCTGCGACCTTTTGTTTTTAAGACAAACGATAACCTTTATTCAATCAGCTTACTTAGTGGAGCTGCGGAGGTTCGAACTCCGTACCTCCTGCTTGCAAAGCAGGCGCTCTCCCAATTGAGCTACAGCCCCATGATTGGGCCGAGTAGGACTCGAACCTACGATGTTTGCACTTAGGCGCCGGGTTTACAGCCCGGGGCGTTCGCCGCTACGCTATACCGACCCTTATTAAAATAATAATATTTTGTCGAAACTATTAAAGACGGGAGCACCAGGACTCGAACCCGGAAATTCTGGTCTGGAGCCAAACGTGTTTCCAATTAATACCATACTCCCAAAGGGTGACCGACCAGATTTGAACTGGCGTAAATGGATTCACAGTCCATCTTCTGAAACCCCTCGAATACGGCCACCATGTTACTTCTAGTTTTCTTTTATAACCCTTTTCTTTTTTCGCTTTTCTCTTTTTCTACTCTTCTTACTTTTTGGTATAACAATAGTTTCATTCTTAGGTATTTTCTTGAGTGTAAATGTTTTCCATTCCACTGGTGTAATTAAAATTATACCATTATCAAACTTAAACGTAAGAGTCTTTTCATTTTGATCAACTTCAATGTCTTGAAGTTTATGTTCTATAAAATCACCTAAATTCATAGCTCCGGAAGTAGGATTCGAACCTACGACACTCTGCTTAACAGGCAGCCACTCTGACCAGACTGAGTTACTCCGGAATGTAATTAAAAATCTAATTTTGCTGATTTCTTGGATTTGTTGTCATTACCATATTATAAACACCATAAAAATTCAGGCATCCCAGATTCGAACTGGAGATCTCGAGTTCCCAAAACTCGCGGAGTGACCAACTCTCCCAATGCCTGTTCTACTCTTCACTCTCTTTAATCTCTTTAATTACTACCTTTCTGAAATAAAAAGTTAGCTATTAAAATCGAAATAATAAATACTACCATTTTTATAAATATGCTTACTTCTTTTGTTCTAAGTTCAGAATATGGTTTCCAGAATACCCAGACGGCTTCAGTATATATTGAAGATTTACCAAATGATAATACAAATTCTATTATAGTAATCCATAATGCACAAGTTATATAACCAGCAAGTACAAGTGTTAAAAAAATTATTATTTTTGATGATGTACTCATATCTCTTTTAAGCTACTAAACATCTTTTTAAACTTTCTTTTAGATTTAATTTCTTTCACAATAATTTCACCTATTTGGATGCTTTTATAAAAACAGTAGAATATTGTTAATATAATTGGACTGCAACCAGTTAATATAAAACTACTACTCTTTGCAAGAATACAAAATAAATAAATTATAATCTGTAACAATATAACAAACAATAACATATTATATTCCTTTCTAATTGGGCGCCCTGGGGTTTGAACCCAGCAAACACTACTTTAATATAGGGGAGGTGGGATTTGAACCCACGAAATCCTTTCGGCCTTCCATTTATAAGATGGATGCTACTAACCAGACTGAGCTACTCCCCTATGTTTTCTGCCTTTAAATCTATATTTCTCTGTTTGTTGATGACAATTAAGACATAATGCCTCGAGGTTATCTCTATCGTTATTTTTTTTATTATTGTCTTTATGATGTATCTCTAAATATATAGGCTTACCAAGCCATTCAGAATTGCCACAATTGTTGCATTTACCTTTTTGTTCTTCTTTAACCTTTCTTTTTATTTGACTATGAGACATAAGTTCATATTTATTTGAATCATAGATCATTTGTCTTGCTCTTTTTTGTGATTCATTGCCTTTTCTCCCTGCTGAAGCGGGCCAGCCTCCGGTATAAGTAGTCCCACTAAATGGTTTCCCTTTCAACTTTTTACTTACTTTTTCATTTATTTCTTTACGCTTAGCCTTAGTACTAAACCCTCTTGCACATTTAGATGAACAAAATCTACCTGACCCATAAGAGCCATCATGCTCCTTATTACAGTTTTCACATTTCATATTCGAACCTCCAAGTGTATATAATATTATCTTACACCTATAAGTTCGAATCTTTCATTTTGAAGCTGCTTCACCAATTTGCATAGACGCCTAAAAAATTATTATTCCAGTAGCCAGGATTCTGTTTTATCCTATCATCTATCTCAACATTAAATGCTGGTCTTGCGACTGCTGCCTACCCGATCATTATAGAACTGCTCACCTTCTAGATCTTATTTGGCATTGCACCCTCAGTGGTTCAAACGAATAAAAATCCTCCCACTTTAAAAGCAGTGGTGTCCTGAGCTTCCTCTATACTTAAAGTACAGCGATAGGTCAGAATAATAATTAAAGTGCAGGTAATATGTAATTCAGGCTTCATTGCTATAGCTCCACCCAAAATTACTACCTGCACTTGGTAATCTAGCGGGGTAATTGCTAGATTTATAAATAAAGGTTTTTGTAAAACCAATACATTCTAAATTATGCAATATTGTTTCCTTCTCTTAGCCAACTATCTTCTTGCATATCGCCTAGAGAATCTCACTTCTCTAACCGTATTCTAGCTTTATCTGTCAAAAATCAAACTTCTTCCAATATTCTTCATCTGCCATGTTTTTCATTATATATAACAAACGAAGCTTTTTCCCATAAAAAAAGCCCTCTGTATAGAGGGCTATTATAATCATAAATACTGGTACCTCTACAACATCAATCTGCCTGTTCTTGCTTCTACACCATTAATTTTATATAAATTAAATGATGGGGCTATGGGATTATGTTTACAGAGTGACCATCTAGTCATTTCTATTATTCTCCTTATTCTCATTTATCTTTAGTATATATGCAAAAAATCTAGAATATTCCCAAAATTATCTCATTTTCTTCACCGCGAAGAAGTCTTTTAACACTTTCTTTTTTAGTAATAGCTATATCTTCTTCTGTATCTGGAAAATACTTTACTATTGTGTCTAATCCATAGTCAGTAATTTTCCAATAACCAGATATTTTATCAGTGCCGACGACTGTATTATAAACTTCAATTGGAGGACTACTATAATGTTTAAGTAGCTTCATTGATCTAAGCTCATATAAAGTACCTTTAGGAATTTTCAAATATTTAGTTAAAGATCTAGTTGGTACCAACAAATTATCATGACTATAATAAATTTTTCTTAGATAAAAATATTTTTTACAGATCTTCATTTTCAGCTGTTGGCTCTGGACATGGTGTAAATTCAACAGTTAGCTCTTCAGCATTTAAATTGATAATAATATCTTTATTATTATATTTTTCTAACACATTACTATTTTTTGCTGGCTTAAGTTCTGTTATCTTTATTCTGTCTTTGAGAATATTAAGTTGATCTCCATTTTCTAAAATAATAGTAATACTACCATTCCAATCAGCTTCTGTGATTACTTCATTTGATCTTACTGCAAATGTTATAAATATCACAGAAATCAAAAAAACAACTGCTAAAATAATGCCTCCAACTATAATGTTTCTAAAAAAATTACTCATATTGTTTCCTTTCTTATTGAATTAATATATTCAATTAGTATTTGAGAATCTATTCTTCCTGAGTCTATTGAGTGAAACAAATGTTCTTTTAAAACCTTTTCACTCATTACTGGTCTTGCATACATAATCTTCTTCTCACTATGACAGAATAAATGAAAATCATCAAATACTAATGGTATATAATCTTTACACCATATTAAAAGTCTTAACATAAGTTCTCTAATTTCCCAATGAGCATAATGGTCACATCTCATGGTAAAAATATGACGCCATTCTCGTATATTGGCTTTTACTACAATTTCATTGGCCAGGCCAATTGGCAAAAATTGTCTGGCGTCTTCTGGCCTCCAACCTTTTTTACGTAAATCACGATATACTAAATCTAGTCTATCACCATGCATAGTCATTTCTTCATATGTCTCAATATCATTTTGATGTGGTGGATATACTATATCAAAACCCTTTTCATCAACATATCTAGTACTTTCTTGCGAAAAACTAGCTAAGCGATGTCTAACCATTTCATGTGTAAATCCTCTGGACACATTGCTAAATTTTACTTTTAGATCGGCCATTTCTAACATTGCATGATGTCCTCTTTCTAAAAGTACTTTTACTAATTTTTCATCACTCTTTTTATTTTGATTTTTAAAAGATTGGTAACAAGTCCTTGCTGCAGAAGCAATATCGTGTATTATATTTTTTGGTTTAGATAGTACTTTAAATTTACCTTTATTTTTTAATAGTTTCACTATGAGCTCCTTTTGAATTACTTAGCCTTATTTGCTCTGAAAATTTCAATTCTCTTATATGGCACTATTTCACATGGTATAGCATGAAATTTTTCACATTTATAATCGCGGAAATCATCTTCAGCAAGAAGTGTGTCTTCTCTTTTCTTTTTTTTACAATGGTTATAATATTTACCATCTTTTTTTATAATAGTTCGTTGTTTGCAAACTTTACATTCTTCCATATTAACTCCTTCTAATATCTAAGATTCTTTGCGAACCATATAGTAAATATGTCATCTATAATTAATCCAGGACCACTTATTTTAACTACATTATTATTCATATTAAAAAATTTTAGAGAAATAACTTTTCTGTCACATGTTAAATCTAATGGGACACTCTGAGGTATTAAATTACGTACTGATCCATAGCGTTCTTTTATATCTTCTATTATTTTAAATATTTGTTCAGAGTTTTCAATTTCATAATATTTTATATTTAGTGATGGTCTTTGTTGATTAATATCCATATACTCTCCTCTATAAGATAAGCTTGGTCCGATTACGCCTGTGAAGATTTGAACTCCAGATCCCTGCTCCAAAGGCAAGTGTGTTACCAATTACACTACAGGCGTATATATTGGCTTGAGAGGATTTGAACCTCTACTATCATGATTCAGAATCATGTGTCTTACATTAAACGACAAGCCATTATTTGTTTATGTAATTTTAAGAGTTTTTCTTCTCTCTTTCTTTTGTCAAGTTGAATAGATTCATAAAAACTTCTTAAAAGGTTATAAATTATTAAAACATCATTCTCATGCTCAGACAAATAACCAACTATATTTTTATAACTGCCATCATCTTTTAATTTGATTACAGCGATCTTTTTATATTTTTTGTATATTCTAATATACAAATCACTATAATGAATAAGATTTACTGTTACTCCATGGTCTTTTCTTTTTATTTTATAATCATTTAGTTTTATGCATTCATTAGAATTTTTATGAAATTCATATTTTTTTACTAAATTACAAATTGCAATAAAACATGCTCTTATAATATTTGGAATAAAAACTTCTCTAGTAATTTCCATTTTACCTCCAAAATATTTCTGGATATACTCTTACACTTTCTAATTCAGCATCAACTTTAATTCCAGAAAAACTACCAGTTGCCACATACTCAATAAAAGTGTCTATTCCATATTCTAACTCAGTATATATACTTAAATATATAGACCAATACCTATAGACAGTATAAGACTGTCCAGAAATAAATATGTCATCTAATAATTCAAGTGTAGTATTATTTACCACTCTTACAATTCTTGATAGCTGTTGTGTGTCCTCATTATATACACAGTATGGATCAAAATCATCTAAAAATAAAAGAAATGATGCACTGTTGTCTGTTAAACAATTTGAACTAGTTGCTGTTGCAGTACCGGTACTAATTATGATTTCATCTTTATGTGTTTTAAGCCATACTACTTTACCACTTGGATCAGCAAGCGTCTCTTCATAATAATAGGAGCAATCTTCATCAATAAATGTAACTCCTGGCAATGAACCAGAAATAATTTGATTATCTCCAATAACACTTACCTTATAAATAATTTTCTTTGAAATAACGTCCTGAATTTCAAGATCATCCTTAAATTCATATCCTTGATCAAGAATCCAACAGCTAGTTAATAATAGTAAAATTATGACAACAATAATATATCTCATAATCTTCCTTTCCGACCTGTAGGGGAATCGAACCCCTATGACTAGATCGACAGTCTAGCATAATAAACCATTATATGAACAGGCCTCATAAATATATGTCTATATCACCTTTTTTAATTTTTTCTATTTTCGTTTTGCAATATTCTATCTCATCTTTAGCATAATCAATTTTACGTTCCTTTTCTAATATTTGTTCATTTAAATAATTGATCATGACCTCTTTGTTTCTTTTGGCTCCCTTTTTTATATATTTATATATACAACTTTTATGACAGGAGTGTTGATCATGTAATGTTATAATATCTTCTTCACGATAATATCTTTCTGGTTCACTTTCTTTTGGTTTTTCTATTTCGTTTAAATTGCAATAATATTCTATCTCAATATCTTTGCTAATGTCTTTAAGTTCAAAACTTCGACCTCTTGTATTATTTACACCCCAATAAGTATCAATTAGATACATTTTGCCATTTATTTTTTTAGCAACTATCATACCTTCTATACAATGTCGCAAACTTCCTTCATAAGTTTTATTTCTCTTTATGTAGTCTGTAGTCCAATTAAAATAATAGACATCACCTTCTTTAATTTTCTTCATATTGTCACCTTTCTAGTTAGTGGTTTTCCTGCGCAGGGAAGGTATCCAACCTTCATCAGGAGCCACCCTGTTTCAAACGCATACCATCATCCGTGGCTAATCAGATTACTCTTTGCTATCACTTACTCATCCCAGAATAAGCGCCTGCGCAGGAAAACCACTAATTTTATAAAAGCCGGCGAGAGGAATCGAACCTCCGTGTAGACGATTTACAGGACCGTTGCAACCCAACTTTTGCTACGCCGGCATACTAAATGTTTCTTCCTGGCAATTTAGACATAAACCAGAAATTGTAAATTCAACATAAGCCGTTTCGTTATCATCAAATTCAGTTTTATTTACTGGCTCATGACACATGGGACAAATTGCATCACATGAATATATTTCATTATTTCCTTCATATACCATAAAATTATTATATACAACTCACGAAACTTACACAATAAAAAAAGCCTCCTTGTGGGAGGCTTAACAACTTTTTTACATTTCCCACTTTTTTAAATCAATTTTTTGTATCCTGTTGAGTTTTTTGTGTTGTAATAAGTATCGTTTTCTTTTTCATTGTATTTATCTTTGTCATTAGTTTAAAATATGCGAATAAAAAGACAAATTTATTTTTAGCTTAACATTCATCTCCTTCACCTACTTGATTAAAACTATCTTTCTTTGGTGGTTGTTTACCTTTAGGTTGTGGCTTTATTTCACCATTAAAAGTAGATTTCTCTGCCATTTTATTTCCGCGTATTTGATCAGCATTACCTTTAAGATCTTGATCATTTTTCCCTTTTCCTGATGATACATCGCTCATATATTTCTTTTCAGCCATTACTTGCCTCCTTAGTTTTAATTATCTTTAATATTAACAGAATTAATTCTATCTCTTAACATTTGATTTTTAAATAAATCACTAAAAAATAATTTCTTAAGTTCATTAGTAGTTTTAATCTTTTGTAAACTTTTATTCTGCTGGAACTTTTTAAGTTGTTGTTTGGTAATTATATATTCTATATCAGTTTCTAAGCCCCAAAATATACGCTTACCTAAAGAATCGTTGCCAATATAAACTATTTTTTGTATATAACCTTTATAGTGTGGTAGATCACTACTATCATATTTCCAAAAATCTGCAAATTTCATTTAAATAAACTAACTCTTCTATTAAAATATGATTTAATATCAATATCATATTTGGTTGATAGCCAATTCCAATCTATTTTAAGAAATTCTTTTGAAAACTTCTCAAGATTTTTATGTCCTTCAATTTCATTTGGTTCATAGCTTTCAAAAAAATTTATTTCGATTAATTGAATATTATTTTTAATTTTAACTTGTCCTTCTAAAAAATTTGTATTTAATTCTTTTGTTGACAAGCCTAACTCTTCTTTAGCATAAAAATGTAATAATTGATTATTAAATGCATATATAACTTTCTTTTTATTGTCAGCTATAATTCTTGGGAAGCCTCCTATTTCTCTCCATTCTTTAGAAGTAGGATTTTTAAATATTTCAAAATACTTACCAAAAAGATTTTTTCGACCACCTACCCATGTCTCATTTAGAACATCAATTAATTTCATATATTTATCTTGTTAAATCGTTTGCCAATTTAGTAAATGGTATATATATAGCATTTGGTAAAATGCTCAACATGTTCTGCGCACCATAAAAATTCATAGTATGTAATATAACTTGTGCATCAGCTCTTTCTTTAGCTAAATATTTTGCAAATTGATAACCAGTATTTTCTTCATTTGAAGGAACATATATTCTATGATCTAAATCATGATCGAGAAAATAAAAATCAAAAGGCCCTAATGTTTTATCAATATATACTGCATCATTTACTACATCTACAAGAGTTAAAACACAATTGATTAGAATCTTTTTAAAAATTTTTATTCTTGCACTACTATCTTCAAGAATTAATATTTTTGACCCTTTTTCTATAGTCATTTAGAGCTCCTCTTACGCTCAAAACCCAAAGATTCAATTGTTGATTTATATTCAAACAGCCTATCTTCCATAGATTGCGCTTTCTTATTTGCTATTTCAACTAAGTCTTTTATCTTAAAACAAATTTTATCAATATGGTCTTGTGCTTTTAATAATTGTTTGATAGTCATATTACATAATGCAAAATTTTTTATTTTATCAACATGATCTTCTATTTCACCATGAAGAGTACAGATCAATTTGTCTTCATTAGTCTTTTTTCTAGGCATATCTACTCCTCTAATTCAGCATCCCAATATATTTCTGATATGAAATATTTCCATGTCATATATTTTTTATGCTGAATGGTTACTTTAAATGCTGGGCTAATCTTTGGTTCAAATGGTTTTCTTATAAGTTTCATTCCAGCTTCTTCGGGAGTTCTATTAGCTTTTCTTGAATTACACTCTATACATGAACAAACTAAATTAGTCCAAGTATTTTTACCGCCTTTAGATTGTGGTGTTACATGTTCAATATTAAGTTTAGAAGTTGAAAAATGTTTTCCGCAATATTGACAAATATTATTGTCTCTTGCGAAGATGTTTCGACGATTTCTTTTAACAGAACGAATTGGTAGTTTATCATAGTTAATAGCTCGAATAACTCTTGGTACAACAAATTTAAGATTTTGAGTATCTAATATAAAGTCATCAAATTGTCCTAACATCTCTAATTCTTTTTTAACTTCTGATAATTCTGCCCAAGAGTTAAAAGTATAGCTACAATATTGCCCTTCTTCAACAGATACAACTTCTGCTGTATGTTTAACAATCTTCTTAAGAGCTTTCTTAACAGGTATTACATTAATTGGTTGGTAATATTTGTTAAGTACTAGAACACTGTCAGCAAGAATACATTCCATATACTTCTCCTCCTTTAATATAAAATAAGTATGCAATATTATCTTTTAGAGAAGGGCTGCTGAATTATATGTTTTATGTTATTAAATTTTTCTTTTAGATATTTTGTTGTTTTATCAATGTCTATATAGGAGAAAGCTGTTGTTCTGATTTCAACATCTAAATTATAAGCGAGAATATATCTCATTGTTTTTTCAAATCGATTTAAGTAATTTTCAACAGTTAAAGTTTTATGCCCTAATATAGTTTTCACATCGCCTTCAACTAATTTTAAATCTACAGAATATGCATCAACTAATTTATTTTTATTAATTGCTCTTATTACATCAGGCAGCATTCCATTTGTAAAAATTTTAACTTTAAATGTGGGATATCGTTTTTTTATAAATCTAAGATCTTCAATTAAATTACCACCCCAAATTGTCGGTTCTCCACCAATAATAACTATCGCTTGATGCATGTCATTTATATTTTTAAATAAAGCTACACGTAAATTATCTGTTATATTTTCATTTTTAGAAATCTCATTATAATTATAACAATCTTTACAATGTAGATTACAACCATGAACAAAAAGTACTACTGAATGATAAGGTTCATACTCCTGAAATGAATCTTTAATGACTGATACTATCGGTACCATTTATCTCCCCTTGTATTTCTAAAGATCCATTTTTATAGAACACTCTAGATGAATATTCAATATCTCGTCTTGTAGAATTCCACGAATTTACTGGTGTTATAAAACCAACAACACGTGTATATTGTTGAACTATATTAGCTCCACAAATAGAACATTGGTCTTTTTTTCCAATCACAAAATGTCTAGCTTTACATTCTGAATAAGCGTAATTAATTGCAAAATAAACTACATTCAAAGATTTTGCTGATATTATCAATCTTTTAAATTGCTCTGCACTTATTGGTTTCTCATCATCTACATTAATGTGTAAAATTGCTCCACCAGAAGTTAAACTATCAAATTTACCCTGAATTACAAATCTATCATATATTGAAACATTTTCTATTAAAGGTATATATTGATTAGAATAAAGCTCAAACTTTCTCTCTCGATCTAAGTAAGGTACATCAATTTCTTCATCAATATGATTTCTAGCTTTTAAGTTATAACCCAATATTTGATCTAAATCAGCTAGTCTTACAGCCATTGATTCACCAGGTATTTGTTCAATATTATATATATTTTTTTCTTCTTTTTCTTCTTCTTGCCACATTACAATTTTATTTTCAATTTTTTGCAGTACATTAAGTAAAACTTTTTGACCTTTATTAGTTTTTATATCTAAACCACGATTTTTTATATACTCATAACCACCAATAAATCCTATCGTAGAATATTGTCTAGATAAACGGATCCAATCTGTAGTATATAAAGGGAGAAATCCTCCTTCAATTCTATCTGTAATCAACCTACGATGGCTATATAAAATTTTATGTAATATTTCTAAATCTTTTTCTATTATATCAGAATCATCTCTTTCAAGTATAGCAAGTCTTGGTAAATTAAGTCCAGCAACGCGATGAGATCCTATAGATAACCCTCCTACTCCAAAAGAATTATGATATCCCGCATCGGCAACTTTTGAAAAGTCATTTTTAAGTCGACAACAACTTGAAAAAGAAGTTGGTTTATCTTGAAATATATTAGCCAAAGCTTTTTTGCTATTTATCTCAGCAGCCCAATCAACAAATTCAGGATCAATATAATTTCTATCTTTGTCAACAGATATTGCTATAGTCATTATAGGGAACGTAAACATCCCTTCTACAGAATTGATATCAGTATAATATTCAAAAAACAATTTACTTAAATTAAGTACACTATCAATATTTGGTCTAGTGAAATCTGGATATATATAGTCACCGAATAAAGATTTCATAAAACCACTATCCATTACAGAAATATTAGTAAAAGCACTCTGTGAACCTCTAAATGGAAAATTCATTGAATATATAAAATTTTGAAATTGGTTTTTGATTCTTTCCCACACTTTATATTCTTCACTATCTTTATTGTTTTTACCAATTCTCATAATAGTTGAATAATCTTCGCTAAACTCTTTTCTATAATACCAATCTAAAACTACGAAAAAATCAGGATAAGAAGCAGCACCCATTATTTGATTTGAAATATAAGCAGTAGTTTGTATTATTAAAGCTATAAAAGAATCAGATCTTTTTGGTGCACTAATATTCATATTACCACTAAAGAAATCCATACCTTTTGTTATTAAATTTCTTAGATCAAAAGCATAGCAATTATGTTGAATCATACCACCAGAATAAAATGTATTTGTTTCAGTTGTAATATCATACACATATTCTAATACATTATTTCCATAATTATTTATTTTGCTCTTAGAATCAATTTTAAAAATTTTACATACTTTATTTGATCTTAAAATAGACGCCATTTTTGTTTTTATGTTAAAGTTAGTAATCTTATGCTTAACTTTCTCTGAATAGTTAGCAAAATCAATAGTTGGATTAAAACTTATGCCAAATAAGAAGTTAAAATTTTTATTATTACAAAGCCTTTTATGTGATTCAATTCCTATTGAAGTTAATACTTCACTAAGCTGTGTAATTAGAGCATATGCTTTCATTCTTATGTCAACTATCCTACTATGATTTGTTGTCCCATCACTATCAATAAGACCGGAGATTAAAGCCACCTTGCTTTCTTTTTTCCAATTTAATATATTACTTGGCAATTTCTTTAAAAATGAGTTATCTATTTCATTTAAATCAAAATATTCTTTAAGTAAAAGATTTAATTTTAGCGAAGAAAAATATAACATATCTCTATTTCTTCTTATATTAAAACGTAGCTTAGGGAAAAACTTTTTAAGTTTGCAAAATATTTTTGTTTCTTCAATATTTTTTTGATATATAGATATTTTGTTTGATTGTCTTGAAATATTAATACATGTATCATCTTTTTCAAATTTGCTATTATAAAATTTATGTCTTGATATACTACCATCACCAAGTAAAAAACCTACTATATAAGCTAAATCTTCTGGTACATTAATACTTTCTTTAAATTTAAAATTGAGTTTTTCCTCTTTTATCCTATCTCCAATATTTAAGTTATGAGCAACAATTTGTGTACCATTTTCTGATATTATAGGATGATTATCTGTAACTAAACTAAAGTTTCCATTCTCTGTTTGATAAAAAATTAAACCCCTATCATTTTTGTGTCTTAAAACAGCTGTTAATGAGACCCATTGCATGTTTTGATCTAAAATTTTTATATTTTGTTTTTCTTCCACATTTTGCAAAAATACATCTTGTTTAAACGTCTTAAGTTTTCTACCATTTAGCTTAAACCCCACTTGATTTAAACTAACATCTTTGTATATATTAGTTAAATCTATAGTTTCTCTATCATTTAATATTTCCTTATGCTCTGAAAATAAATTGAATAACTGTTTCATTGTTAAATATTTTATTTTACCATTAATCTTGACAATAATTGGTGTCTCTTGATAGTATGAGTAAGGCATTGAAAAATTTGTTAGATCGTTTATAAATATTTCCCCACTGATAACTTTCTCTAACACTTCTTGTGCATCTTCCAATGAAAATATTTTTTTTACATACTTATAAAGTAAATAAAGTGAGTTTAATTTCATTAGCGCTTTATTATTTTCATAATTATATTGTGAAATATTTTTTTCTTTAACATTAGCATTACTGTCAACACTAAGATCAGCAACATTACTACTTTTTTCAAAAAAATTTCTAGAAAATTGTACAAGATCCATATGTCTATTCGCAATTCCTTGAATTTCAAATACACTCTCACCGTATTTTTTATATAACTCAGTCATAAAATCTACAAAATCATTCGGATAACTTTGTTTAATATACCAACCTTTAGAACGCTCCATTTAAGAGTCCTCCATTTTATTATGTACTTTTAAGATAAGAAAAGATATTTTTATTACACTATAAAGGGATTGTGCCATTACATATAATTATGTGTATAGTACAATCCCTTCATTACCTCTTTATCTTTCTTTTCAAAATAATAATTTCAAGTCGGTTGATAGAGAAAATTGTTTTTTTTAAGATGTGTCAAAATGAGAGATTACATTTTCGGTTCTTCTAAAGTGAGAATTCCAGGCCCAAATATAGTTATTTTTTTTGGAGATTGACCATCTGAATTATTTATATAAAATATTTTCTTTTCTTGTGTTATTGAATAAGCTTGAATAGATGGTGCTTCTACTTTCCATATCTCTTCACCAGTCGTTGAGAAAAATCTTAATATGTGCATTTTATTTTTCCTTTCTTACTTTAAATAATCGTTGCCAAAAAAATGTTGTAAGAGCTATTATAGCACTTAAGCTTACAAATATTAAAGTAAACAATTCATTTGTTATTTTTAATATATAAATTATACTAGCAACATAAACAGTACTTGATGCTACTATTCCAAAACTGAGTAAAAAACATTTAAAAAAAATTTTCATTTTCTTCATAAAATTCTTTCATCCTTTCTCTATGTTTCTTCGATGATTTTTTTATAGAATTTAATTATCTCAATAAATGTTTCAAGTTCCATTACTTCAATCAAACTATCAAAGCACATATTCAATTGACAAAAGTTGTTTAAACACCAATTGAACAAAGCATTATTCTTTGAATGTATTATATAATGCTATTTTTAGTTTTTTCCAATTCATTTAACAATCTCTCTTTCCACTATAGACATGTTTAACAGTTGGGAATCTAAGCGATATAGTTCCTTGCTTGTTAGTTGTTTCTTCAAAATAACATACTGTAACTGTTTTTCCTACAATCTTTGATGGATTTTTATAACATTCTTGACGAAAGTCCATTGAAAAACCGCTTCCTACTGAAACTTCATAACCTTTATGTTTGATAGTTATTGCTGATAGCATTTCTTCTTCAACTTCTACTCCATCTTTAATAAACCTTATTGATCCCATTGTGGCATCTATCACTTTATATTCAGCATCTATGAATTTCTTTACTTTAAGCATATCTTTCGTTCTCTTACCTTCATATATAACATCTTTTCTTATAATTAAACCTTCCCAACCTCCTTCTGCCGCTTCTTCTTGTAAATTAGTAAAATGACTCATATCTTTAATTAAAGTAAATTTAACAGGATCCAAAATCTTGCCATCAAATTCTTTTCGTAATTTATATTCTTCAAGAATTTTAATCCTTTTACTTAATGTTCTAGAGGTTGTATCCCCATTAAAATCACTATATTTAATAATATCAAAAATCTTATATTTTGGGTTGTCCACTGTAAAATCTTTTCGACGAATAAGTTTAATCATTGCAGTAAAATTTTCATCTCCATTTTTGTCTACAATGCACATTTCCCCATCTAAAACTATACCATCGACTTGATTGGCAATTTTCATAAGTTGTTTACATTTAAGAATAGCTTCTTTAACTTTTGCTAGTGTCAAAAATTCTTTTCCTTTTCTAGAATAGAAATGTATCTCATTATCTTTAATAATAGAAATAACTCTAACTCCATCAAGCTTACGACTAGAATACCAACTTTCTTTATCAAATTTAATTTTGCCTTCATAATCAGAATATTTGTGAGCAAGAGCTACTTCAAAACTTGGTACTAAATTTTTAAAAACTTTATTTATAAGTTTAGCATCAGCTCTAGTTTTAAGGTTTCTATCTAAAATGAGATATATAATTTCTTTATGTTCAGGGTGTAGTTTAATAAACCCTTTAACAAAAGCAATTGCCGCATGGCCTGTAATTTCTCTCTTGTCTAATTTATCAAGTACTTGATAAATTGTAGTTAGCGAATCAATATCTGTTGGAACTATAAAATTGCTTTTCTTGATATTTGCAGATGATATATTATAAACTTTAAATGGATTATAAGTCCATTTTAGTATTTCTTTACATTCTGGATGTTTGGCTAAAATTTCTTTTTTGTCATTTGAACTATTAGTAGTATTTAATTCTTTAATTAAAACTTCTAGTTGTTTTAGCTCCTTCATATCTCCTCCTTATACCTAATTATAGCTCAGGGTCGAAACTTTATTAAATTAATCTATCAATCGTTGATAAATTGAATCATTCTTATTGTATTTAAAAATGATAATAAAAATGATATTGTTGATAATATAATTTTAATAGAAAGATATGGTACAAAAAATAAAGTTAAAATTCCAGATGTTATTAAAACAACAACATATAAAGCTTGTAAAAATACTTTAACCCAAAACAAAAAGCCATAATCATCCTCATCCCATTGAAAAATTTGATATATAAATTCATATATTATATTCATAGTACCTCCTCCTTATACCTAATTATATCTCAGTGTCGAAGCTTTAAACAAAGAGTGATAATGCAACAATTATTACTGTATTAATTATTAATGTCTTTAAAATTATGGTATACCATATTAATCACTCCATTTCCATGATTCAAGATTAGCAAGCTTTGTTGGAATTCCAAAAGTTTTTAATTTTTCTCTAATACCAATTCTTAATTGATCAGATACATTACTATAATCATCATCAGAAAAATATTTCTCAATAAAATAATATAAACGATTAATTTGATCAGAAGTTAAATTAATATAATGTTTATATTCCAATCTCATTGAAATCATATTAACTATATATTTAGCATGTGGTTTCTTCATAATATAATTCCTAAATTATTTAATTTAATATAAAAATATACTTGTGAAATATTTGCTTTTATATTATTTTCATAAGCAAATCTATCATATACACTATATTCTATTCCAAACTTAGTATACTGGTTTAAATTATATTCTACAGTTGAAATACGATTTATTAAATTAAATAAAGATTGGTATTGCAGTTCTAATATAATATTAATATATTTACTAATATGTTTTAAGTTAATTGATGCTAAAAAATATTGTTTAGTTGTTGGAAATTCCTGATTGATAATAAAACATGAATTATAAAAATACTCGAATTGTAAACCTATCTTCAGATTTTTATCTACTTGAAAAAAGTTCTCTATTACTATTGAATTATTACTTCCTTCAAAATATATCATTAAATCTTCTATATATGTTGTATTAGTATATGATTCTGCAATAACATAATTATAACATACTATAGGATGAATACACACATGCTTATAATATATAAATAAATCTATTAATGATGTTGAAAATTTTATACCTAATGATAAAGGGAAAAACATATTTTTTGGATTATAATGAAATATTTCTCTCTGGTTAAAAAAACAGCCTATTCCTCCAGAAATATATAAACAATATAAATCATACTCAAAAGAAAAAGTAGACAACAACTGTTGTTCATTTGCGATATAATTATAATTTTTTAATTGATTAGCTAGGTAACCAAGCTGAAAATCAAAATTTATATCAGCAATACATAAAGTAGTAATAGTAATAAATATCAATAAAATTATTGTCTTCTTCATTCTTCCCCCTTTAAAGTGCTTATAAGCATTAATAATCTTATATAGTGTTATTTATATATGTTATTTATAGGCGGTAAATTTTCGGGTACCCTACCCGAATTTTGCGGGTACCCTACCCGAATTTTGCGGGTACGCGGATCTCTTAAGCTACATATTTCTTTGAACGGATGTTAACATACATTGCTCCAGATATTTTCTCGTATGCATAACGTGCTTGACCAGCTGTTAGTTTACTTGAAAAATACTCTGTTCTATAATTACCAGGACAACTACATTCCCAACAACCATCTTCTGGCTGGTTTAGTGGTTTACGATCAGCAGGATCAATTGGAATTTTTGGTGCTGTTGATGTTTGATAAGTTACTGGGATAAGTCCAGGTGTGTTTACTACTGGTGCACTATAAATAGGTACGTTTGGTTGGCTCGGTGGAACTTCTAAATGGTAAGTTCTATAAGAACCATTAAAATCCCAATAAGTACCTTCTTCATCTCCGATGTCACGAACTAGTGGACCTATCTCTTGCTGAGTAGCCCAAAATCCACGATTTCTTAATTCTTCTTTAACTTCGAGCGAAGTAGTAGTTTCATTCTCTTCAAGTAATTCAAGAAATACTTCTTTTACCTCATCTCTTGTTGCTGTAGGTTTTCTTTGGCTCATAGTTTCCTCCTTATGCCTTATTCTATCACTAGGAGTGATATTGAATATATATTATTATAAAGTCGAAACTTTATAATTCTTTTGATCTCCATAATTCAATTAAAGCTCTAAGTGTTTTATAAATATCTTCATAAGCTTTTTCATGTGTCATAAGTACCCAACTTGGTAATTGATCATTTAACACAGCTTTAAGCTGATATTGTTGTATTCTTGTTAGTCTTATATTATTAGCACACAATTCTTTAGCAATTGATTTAGCCATTTTGAAAACAGTTTTTTTATCCATTAAAATCTTTCATAATATAGCTTTCGCATGCTACTCCAGGTTTCAACATTTTATTAGATTGCAATTCATCCTTGTAATGATATGGTTTTATAGAATATGATCCATAGCCTTCTAAATCTCTAGGTTGGCATCTAGAAATACCATTTTTATAAGTTACCCACCATCTACAAGACTCACAAAGAACATCTTTAAGTAATGCTTTAGTTAATTCTTTGTTCATAAAATTTCCTTTCTATTCATACGCTCTTTAGTAGCAAAATATTCTCTTAAACAGTTTCCGCAATTCTTACATGAAATAGTACCAGTATAATTGGCTCCACATGAATAAACTAATTTATTATTTTTATACATGTCCATAATTCTTTTCCAAGCTTCTGGTCTTATGCACCAATATGAATT